>OHNO01000657.1_pt1 | contig 17973 bp, 19 predicted proteins | sample 1569521 | NCBI WGS metagenome assembly OHNO01 (sample SAMEA3879604, study PRJEB24766) | human gut metagenome | biome: human-associated habitat; feature: feces | place: USA | collected 1985/1987
TGGAGCTGCTGATGCGCGTGAAGGCGATTCTGCGGCGAAGCAGCGGTGCAAAAGTACCTGTGGTGACAGAGAAAATTCCCTTTGCGGATTTGATTCTGGATACGGAGAGCCGCTCTGTTTCCAGACAGGGGGAAATGATTCCGCTGACCTATACGGAGTTTCAGATTCTGGAGCTTCTTGTGACGCATAAAAAGAAGATTTATTCCCTGGAAAATATCTATCAAAGCATCTGGGGAGAGGATGCCGTTGGCGACAGTGCGATTATGGTGCATATCAAAAATATCAGAAAGAAACTGGAGGATGATTCCAGAAATCCAAGATATATCAAAACTGCTTGGGGACGGGGGTATTATGTTGATCAGTGAAAAAAGAAGAAATACCCCCAAATTGTCCAGAGAGATTATGGGGCTTTTATGTATCACGGCGGCAATTGCTTTATTCTTCTTTGGCTTTTTATATTTGACGGCAAATGCCATTGCTTCGACTTATCTCCTTGAAAATGATATTTTGCTGACAGAAGGACAGCTGCTGACGTTGCAGGGGGGGATCCGCAGCCTCAGCCTATTGTCGGCGGTGCTTTTATTTCTTGCCCTGTTTTTGTTTCTTTTGGGGCAGAAAATGGCTTATCTGAGGGAGATCATTCAGGGGGTGGAAGCCCTGCGTACCCATCGGATGGATTTTACCATGCCCATTGAGGGGGACAATGAATTGAAGGAACTGGCAGAAAGCATCAATTTCCTTTCGGAAACAGAACGGCGGCTGCGGCAGCTGGAAACAGAGTTGCAGGCGGAAAAGGAACAGTTGATCCGTGATCTTTCCCACGATATCCGTACCCCTCTGACGGCGATGTTATCTTATTCTGATTATTTGGGGCGGAAAGAGACATTGGAGCAGGAGGAAGTGCAGGAATACATTGCCCTGGTGCAACGAAAAGGCCAGCAGATCAAGGCACTGACTGACAGATTATTGGATAGCGGCAGCAGAGATTTAGAAACCATTGAGGATGGCAAGCTGCTGATGGAGCAGCTTGCGGGAGAATGGGAAGAAATTCTGGAGAATACGTTTCCCTGTATCGTAGATACAAAAAATTGTCCCGCATTCTATGGATCTTTCGATATTCAGGAGCTGCGGCGGATCTTTGATAATCTTGCTTCTAATGTGGAAAAATATGCGGATCGGGAGCAGCCTGTGGAATTGCGGATCGATGCTGTGGATAAACGCCTTCGGGTCTGCCAAAGGAATGGAATCAAAACGGGCACGGTTCCGGTGGAGAGCAATCAAATCGGCTTGGAAAGTATCCGGCGGATCGCCGCTTTGTATGGCGGGATGGTGAAAGTTTCCATAGAGCAAGGAATTTTTTCTATCCAGATCACGCTTTCTGAGGTTGATGGGTCACATCTTTAGAATTCTTTAGAATTGCTTGGCAAATTTCTTTAGACTGCTATGCTATGATGATCTCAGAAAAGAAAAAGAAAGTGAGGAATGTATTATGGCATTAGGTTTATTGTTAGTTTTATTTATGGTAATGAGTATCATTAGTGTGATGGGGTTGGTGCTTTTGTTCCTTTTGAAAGGAGAAAAAGGGCAGAAGGCTGTGTTTTACTTTATGGCGGTATGGGGCATGGTCATCGCATGGATGACGGCGAATAGCTATCCCACCAATTATATTAAGGAGCAGTTGATCGCCTGGGCGTTTGGTGCACTTGCTGTGATTGCACTGCTGGTACAGATTTGTGGCAAAAGCGAAAGATCTTTCCTGACAGCAAAGGTGTTGGTAGCGGCATCTGTTGTGCTAGGAATGGTGGCTCTGTTTGTAATATAATGTAAAGAATGCTCCGTAGGAAAGAGATTTCCTGCGGAGCATTTTCGTTTTGGGTTGACGCTGAAATGATATGGGGGTATGATGAAAAATTAGAGAGGAAAAAAGAAGACGAAGAAGGAGAATAAAATGGATTCATTACAAAAGATATATTGCAGGGCATTCCAAGGGGCATTCGCTGTGCGGTTTATGACAAGGTGGTGGCGAACCCTACCATTACTAATATTGAAGAAGCCAGGACACTGTATCTGGAAAGCGGCACAAAGGCGATCATTGCCTTTGGCGGCGGCTCTGCCATGGACTGTGCCAAGGTGACAGGGGCTTGTATCGTAAAGCCCAACAAGCCTATCCATAAAATGAAGGGATTGCTGCGCATCTGCAAGAAATTACCTCTGCTCATCGCTGTACTCACTACAGCCGGTACAGGCAGCGAGACAACGTTGGCGGCAGTCATCACAGACAGCGGCGCAAAGCATAAATATCCCATCAACGATTTTTCTTTGATTCCCAGATATGCGGTATTGGATTACCACGTGACCCTAGGTCTGCCCAAAAATATCACAGCCACAACGGGCATGGATGCACTGATCCATGCGGTGGAGACGTATATCGGTAGAAGCACCACAAAAGAGACGCGATTTATGGCAGAACAGGCCACCAGATTGATTTATAAAAACCTGAAAACGGCTTATGATGATGGACAGAATGTGAAAGCAAGAGAAAATATGCTGCAGGCTGCCTATTGTGCTGGCATTGCTTTTTCCCGTTCCTATTTGGCTATGTCCATGCCATTGCCCATTCTCTGGGGGGCCAAGTATGGCGTGCCCCATGGGCTTGCAAATGCGGTCATCCTGCCTTATTTCCTAGAGGAATATGGCCCTGCCTGTTATGGAAAGCTGGCAAAATTGGCAAGATGCATCGGTATGGTACCAAAACATACCAACGACCGCAGAGTGGCAGCGGCTTTTATCCAGTGGATAAAGGATATGAATCAATATATGAAGATCCCAGAAACGATTCAGAAAATCAGAAAAGAAGATATCCCTGCCATGGCAAAACACGTGGCAGCCGAGGGCAATCCCCTCTATCCCGTGCCTGTTTTGATGGATGCTGGGGAGTTGGAGATCATGTATGAAAAAATTATGGAGAAAAAGGAGGGAAAAGCAGATGCAGGAAAAGATTCAGAAGCAGAGGGAGTTCTTTCGAGGGGGAAAACCCATTACATTGTCCTTCCGTAAAGAAGCACTTAAACGTTTGGGCCGTACCATTCGTGCCCATGAGGAAGAAATTTATGAAGCCCTGCGGAAGGATTTGAATAAATCTAAAACGGAAGCTTATATGTGTGAGATTGGCATGACACTGGCGGAGTTGTCCTATATGCTAAAGCATATAGATGGCTGGGCAAGAAAAAGAAATGTGCTGAGCCCTATTGCACAGTTTTCCAGTGACAGCTTTACCATTAGAGAGCCTTATGGAGTGGTACTCATCATGTCTCCCTGGAATTATCCTTTTATGCTGACCATAGAACCCCTGATCGGCGCGATTGCGGCAGGGAACTGCTGTGTGGTAAAGCCTTCTGCGTATGCCCCTGCAACCTCTGCTGTCATCTGCAAAATCCTCAGAGAATGTTTCCCTGAAGAATATGTATTGGCGGTAGAAGGAGGCAGAGTGGAAAATCAGGCATTGCTGGATCAGAGATTTGATTATATCTTCTTTACCGGCAGTGTGACCGTGGGCAAAGAAGTGATGGCAAAGGCAGCAAAGCATTTGACCCCTGTGACCCTAGAATTGGGCGGCAAAAGCCCTTGTGTTGTAGAAAAATCCGCAAAGCTGAATCTGACGGCGAAGCGTATTGCATTTGGTAAACTGCTGAACTGTGGGCAGACCTGCGTTGCTCCGGACTATATTCTGGTAGAGCGCAGCGTAAAGGATGAATTTTTGGGTTATCTGAAAAAATGGATCGTGAAGATGTACGGCGAAAATGCGACGGAAAATGGCGATTATGTAAAAATAATCAACCAGAAGCATTTCGACAGAGTATGTGGTTTGATCGACCAGAAGAAAGTGGTATTCGGCGGAAAATGGAACGAAGAGACCATGCAGATCCAGCCCACCATTATGGATAATGTAGTGGCTGGTGATGCCATTATATTTCCTTCGTTATGAATACTAACGTATTTTCCCTTCTCGTTGGCAAGTTGTTTTTACGCTTCCTATTATTGCGAATAATTTCATCCCATATTTTTTGTTCAAATGCTTCTTGATTCAAAGCCGTTAACTCTGCATCTTCAATATTATCAAGCGTCAAATATAACCTTAAATAAAATGGTGCACGAAGTATATCTGTCAATTTCTTATCACTTGGCAATACGAATCCATGTGTAATAGACAGTTCATACAGTAAATCCTTACTAATAAGATTAACATGATATGATTGTACACAAACTTCATTTAGCAACAAATTATGAAATGAGTCTTTATAGGCCGTTCTAATGGTAAGAATTATTTTCCAACCAGCAGAAATAAACATTTGAAGCAAATCCTCAAATGTTTGCTGGTTTTCTAAAACAAAATATTTTTCAACTGCATCAATATATAGAATACGATTCTCAGTCTCTTCGTACACCTTTAGTACTTCATCTATTATGAGCGTTCCATATGTCATCAAAAAATTTCTCTCGTCAGAAACATCCATGTCTGTACATCTAAATGCCAAAATAACCGTATCCTGACCGATACTAGCCATACTCTTTTTAATGAGTGCAGATTTTCCTGCACCAGCCTCACCATCTACAACTAAAGCCTGATTCTCAGACTGCAAAAAAGAATTTATATTAAACACATTATTTTCCAGAATAATGGTTTTATCATTATACGACACTTGTGTCCCAATATGATTAAAAATATCTTCTTTATGCTTTTTAAGGTTTTCACAACATTCCTGAACTGCAGAATCTGCTTGAAAGAAAACATTTCTACAAATAGTAAGTCTTTTATCCTGCATAAGCTGAGCCTCGATATTACTTAAACCTCTCCACTCAATTGTAATCCCCAGTAATTGTGCAGTATTTTCAATATTTGTCTGATATGCCGGTTTTACAATATCTTTTTTGGAACTTGGAGAAAATTCTTGACTAATATAAAAATAAAGTGTTGTAATACCAGGATAAGCTCTTGCTGCTCCTTTAACTGCATCACTTAATTCATTTTCTTTGCCAGACATAGAAACACTATCTGAATAATATTTTGCTTGAAATCCTATAAGTTTGTCCCCTACTTGAATGGGGTTCGTTTCAATATACAAGCGTGTGCGAGGGAGATTGTGGATAAAGGGATGATTTATCAATAAGAAAAGGTGTATGGTGGAAAGCAAGTCTGAAAACAAAATGATTAGGCGTTGTCAGATTCGAATAACAGACAGAAAACCTCGGATGCCCATTTTATAAGGGTTTCCGAGGTTTCTTTATGCCTGTTGGATCTATTTCTTTTGACGGAGTATTTTTTATGCGTTAATACCGAAAAACTTCTCCATATCCTCTTCCACAGTGCCAATTCCTGCAATGCCGAAGTTCTCGATCAAGACCTTTGCAACATTCGGGCTGAGAAATGCCGGAAGTGTAGGGCCAAGGTGGATATTCTTCACACCAAGATATAAAAGAGCCAGAAGAACGATAACAGCTTTTTGCTCGTACCATGCGATATTATAGATAATTGGCAGATCGTTAATATCGTCAAGCCCAAAGACCTCTTTGAGTTTCAAGGCGATTACAGCAAGGGAATAGGAATCATTGCATTGACCTGCATCCAGAACACGTGGGATGCCATTGATATCGCCTAAAGGCAACTTGTTATATTTATATTTTGCACAACCGGCAGTAAGGATGACAGTGTCCTTCGGCAGAGCCTTAGCAAATTCTGTATAGTAGTCGCGGCTCTTTGCTCGACCATCACAGCCCGCCATAACTACAAACTTTTTGATTGCACCGCTTTTTACAGCTTCTACAACTTTATCTGCCAAAGCCAGAACCTGCGCATGGGCAAATCCGCCGATGATTTCACCGGTTTCGATTTCACTCGGAGCGACACATTTTTTTGCATGCTCAATAATCGCAGAAAAATTTTTTTGTTCGCCAATTTCTCCCGGAATATGTGTACATCCCGGATATCCCGCAGCACCGGTAGTGTAAAGTCTGTTTTTGTAACTATCCTTAGGAGGAACAATGCAGTTGGTTGTCATTAGAATAGGACCGTTAAAGGATTCAAATTCTTCTTTTTGTTTCCACCAAGCATTCCCATAATTACCAACAAAGTTAGGATATTTTTTGAAAGCGGGATAATAATGAGCTGGCAACATCTCGGAATGCGTATACACATCCACTCCAGTTCCCTGTGTCTGTTCTAACAGCATTTCCAAATCGCGCAGGTCGTGGCCGGATACCAGAATGCCGGGGTTCTTTCTGACACCGATATTTACCTTTGTAATTTCGGGGGTTCCATAGCTGTCTGTGTTAGCCTTATCCAGCATTGCCATACCGGATACTCCGTATTTTCCTGTTTCCATTGTTAGAGCAATCAGATCTTCTACACTAAGGTTGTCATTCAGCGTGGCAGCCAGTGCTTTCTGAAGAAATGCGTCAACTTCATCGTTGTCCTTCAACAGCACATTTGCGTGCTTCGAGTAAGCGGAAAGTCCCTTCAAACCGTAGGTGATTAACTCGCGCAGAGAGCGAATATCCTCGTTTTCGGTAGAAAGAACACCGACAGTTCTGGCTTTTTCTTCCCAGTTTTCAGCTCCGTTCCATTTTGCGGCTTCAGGCAGAACAGTCAGATTGGTAACTTGCTTTAGCAGAACTTCCTTTTCGGTCAGTGTAGCACGGATTCTTGATTCAATGCTCTCTTTATCAAAATTTGCGTTGGTAATGGTAGTGAACAGATTCAGAGTAATCAAGTGATTGATTTTTGCAGAGACCTGTTTACCTTCCTGACGCAATGCAGTCGTAATAGCCGAAATTCCTTTTGTAACATAGACCAACAGATCCTGCATGGCCGCTACATCAGGTTTCTTTCCGCATACGCCGGACATGGTGCAGCCCTTGCACCCGGCGGTTTCCTGACACTGATAGCAAAACATTTTTTGTTCCATAATATGCCTCCTAAAAACTATTAAAATTTGAAATAATGTGGTTTCTTCTCAATCAAAAAAGCATATAGACGCGTTTGAATTAATCTTCCCAGGCGATTGCAGACACAGGACACGAGTCGATGGCCTCCTGTACAGCACCTTGATTTTCAGCGTTTGCTGGTTGATACGCTTCCGCCTTTCCCTGCTCGTTCATACGGAAAACCTCGTCGCAGATCCACAGCAAAGCCCACAGCCAATGCAGAGATCCTTATCTACTTTTGTTGCTTTCATAAAATCACCTTCCTTTGTCAATTTTGCGTTTGATTAAAATACAACTACTAAAAGCATCTTGAACGCTTCCTGCCCATATACCGCATGGGGATGGCCTGCTGGCATGACAATAGATTCTCCTTCGTGCAGCAGATATTCAACGCCATCAATCGTGATTTTTCCGATACCATCCAAGCAGGTGACGAAGGCGTCCCCACCCGATTCATGGGTGCTGATCTCTTCGCCCTTTGCGAATGAGAACAGGGTAATACTTACTGCCTGGTTTTGTGTCAAAGTTTTGCTGACAACCTGCCCCTCCTGATAAGAAATTTGTTCTCTCAGCGTCAGTACTTCTGATTGAGCAATGTTTTTCATTTTTTTACTCATAGTATCTCTCCTTTTATTCCAAAATTTTACCACCCAACGAAATCGTAACAATCTGCCAAGGAATGAATTTTCCGCTTGCCTGCAACGCTTTTTTGGCAGCTAATTCCAGTCCGCCGCAGCAGGGAACTTCCATGCGTACAACCGTCACACTTTGAATGTTGTTGTTTTGAATGATCTGCGTCAGCTTTTCGCTGTAGTCTATGCTGTCAAGCTTTGGACAGCCGATAATCGTAATTTTCCCACGCATGAAATCCTCGTGCATTCTGGCATAGGCGTATGCACTGCAATCCGCTGCAATTAACAATTTTGCGCCGTCAAAATATGGTGCATTAGTCGGTACCAGTTTGATTTGGCATGGCCATTGTCCCAACTGTGATTCTGTCTGTACCCGGGCAGGAGGAGTTGTTTCTTGTGAATGTTGAATATGCTGCATTCGACTGCCGGGACAGCCTGTATGGAGAACAGCGGCATGATTGCTTTTCGCTTTTTTCCTCATATTTTCCTGCACAGCTTTTTCATCATAGGCAGCAGCTTCTCTCTCCACAAAGGAAATTGCACCTGTCGGGCAGGTTGGCAGACAATCTCCCAAACCATCACAATAATCATCTCGCAGAAGTGTTGCTTTGCCGTTTACCATGCCGATTGCACCCTCGTGACAAGCTTCGGCACACGCACCACATCCGTTACATTTTTCTTCATCTATTTGGATAATTCTTCGAATCATTTTATACCATCCTTTCTCTTGTCTTTCTGGGCATAGTATATTATAATTAAAAATAAAAATCTGTTGTTATAACAACGAAAGGGTAAAAAATATGAAATTATCCGATATGCAGCTATTCCGTGGGTTAGAAGAAGATGACATCTCCTCGCTTTTAAGCTGTTTGAATAGTGTAAAACGCAATTATAAAAAAGGAGAAGTAATTCTTTCAGAAGGGAGTATTATAGAGAATATCGGCATTGTGCTGTCAGGCATGGCAATGATATCTTGTAACGATATTTGGGGGAATACCAGCATTTTAGGAAGTGTTGCACCTGGTTCTGTATTTGCTGAGGTATATGCCTGTATTCCGGGACAGCCGATGCTGGTTACAGTGTCTGCCGTGGAAGATACCTCTGTGTTGTTTATGAATGTGGGACGTGTTCTGACTACCTGCACAAACGCCTGCCCTTTTCATACAAACCTTGCACGAAATCTACTGACTGTCTGTGCTCATAAAAGTCTGCAACTTTCACAAAGGATTTTGCACACCAGTTCCAAATCCATACGAGGCCGATTGATGTCTTATTTTTCAGAATGCGCAAAACATGCCGGAAGCAATTCTTTTCTGATTCCATATAACCGCCAGCAATTAGCAGATTACTTGAATGTTGACCGCAGTACTATGTGCAACGAGCTTTCTAAAATGCAGAAAGATGGCATGATTGAATACAAAAAAAATCGTATTTTGCTCAAAGACTGAGATTTAAGGAATGGTATGAATTTGAATAGGGATTGATTTTTTAAGCAAAATCGCTTATGATCTGAAATAGAATATAGTGCTATTATCCACAGTTACGGAGCAAGTGTTATCAACACCGATAACAAAATGATAACATTAGCCTGTATAGGCAGGATAATATGGATAAATCAAATAATCAAAAGAACTGTAAACACGACAGAGAATAATCTCTAAACAAAATTGATTAGTAATTGTCGAATTTGAATAATAAACCAAACCCCAGAGTGCCCTATTTTTTTATTCCGTGATGTTAAAACTCAGAAATTTCCGCTTTTTCCGCATAATTTCTTATATTTCGGTATGGTTGTATTGGCCATAAAATCATCCAATTTTTCTATGCTGCCATTAACCATCTCGCACGTACTGATCGCATCCGAAAAAACAGCTAGAACAAAATCCTTCATATCCGGATCCGGCCTGAAGGTAGAAATAATATGAATGATTGAATCGCCAAAAGCTATCAAATCAAGATATGCTGATATAGGATATCCGTACAACTCTTCACTATCTATATTAATTCCATATTTGGAGAAAATATTTTGGTTGTTCTTTTTTATATGTTCGTTTCCATCATCTATTGATTTTTTGAGAAGATACTGGCTTGCTTTTGATAGTGGAGAGCCAGGAACCATATCAACAAAGATATCGTTAGGAATAATAGAATTTGTTTTTCTCTCTTTTTCGTATTCTTCCTGCCTAATCATCACTTCTGTTTTATCGGCAAGAGCCTTATCGGAATCCGGATACAAGTGAGAATAAGTATCCCATGCCAGCTATATCTTTCCCCGAACCAGCATGGCAGTTAAAGGCCTGGTGTGCGAGCTGCCGCCCGTGGATTCTGGCTATCGTGGAGAGATCCATGCCATTATCAGCAATGTCAGCAACCAAATTCAGGAACTCACCAAAGGCTCCCGTGTAGGGCAGCTCGTAATTGCCCCGGTTGTTATTGCAGATTTTGTGACGGATCTGGGTGCGGAACGTGGTACAGGAGGATTCGGCAGCACAGGGCAATAAGAATACCGTTTGATATGCGCGCACAGTTTAAGTGTGCGTTTTTCTTACCCAAAATCTAAAAAAATGAAGGAGGCTATATGCAGATAGAGGAATTTAACCAATATGTGAAAGACCACATCAAAGAATACCTTCCCCCGGAATATGAGACTGCAAAGGTTTCTATCCAGGAAGTTACAAAAAGCAATGACCGTATGTTGAGCGGGCTTACCATTCTTCGAGAGGGCGAGAACTTTTCACCTACGGTCTATCTGGAACCTTTTGCGGAGCAGGTGGCACAGGGGCGCTCCTTGGAAGATACCCTGCGCGAGATTACAAAGATCCAGACCGTTCACCATGCACATGTACCGGTGAACATTTCCACTTTTATGGATTATGCTGAAACAGGTGGAACGGAGCGAACTATCCGCAGATACCTTTATGGAAGGGATCACGGAAATGTGCCGGGAACTGGTAAAAGAACATACTGCACCGGAGGAACGATTTGCCAAACTGTTCCCGGACGCTAAAGGAAAGCAGGATGCTGTCGGCACCTGTCCCCGCTGTGGTGCACCTGTGTATGAGGGCAAAAAGGGCTTTTTCTGTGATAACAGGGATTGTGCCTTTGCTCTCTGGAAAGACAATAAGTTCTTCACTTCCAAGAAGAAAACCATAACCAAATCCGTTGCGGTTGCTCTATTGAAATAGGGCTGCATTTCCATATCCGGGCTTTACAGCGAAAAGACTGGCAAAACCTATGACGCGGTAGTGGTGCTGGATGACACGGGTGACAAGTATGTGAATTTCAAGCTGGAATTTCCAGCAGCAAAAGGCAGGCGGAAATGAGCGGCCCGGCATCACGGGAACTGACACGATCTGAACGGGCAGCGATCCGGCGGCTGGTAAACAAATGTGCCAACTATGACAGCACGGATAAAATCTGCCTTCCGCTGGACTGCCCTTGCTATATGTTGAATAAATCCAAAGCCCAGCCGGGATCATTATGGCACATGGCAGGGAAATCAAAAACAGCCCTCCCACCAGGAGTAGCTACGCTGGACCATTGATGCTGCACTGGCAGAAAAGCCGAAGGATTTTGAAGAATTTTTGCAAAAGCTGGAGGTGGCTGGTATTGAAGTCAACCGGGAACGAAAGCATCTGCGGCTCCGCACTTCACCGGAACACCGCTATACCCGGTGCGATACCTTGAAAGGCGATTATACCGAGTAGGCCATTCGGGAACGAATCGCAGGAACCAGGAAGGTCACACCTCGCCGTACCTCTTATAAGAAACCCGCACAAAAGATCGGTATGCTGGTGGATATTGAAGCGGCCCTCCGTGCCGGAAAAGGTCCTGGTTATGAACGTTGGGCGAAAGTATTCAATATTAAACAACTTTTTCAGGCGGTGCTTTATTTGAAAGAGCATGGTGATATGAATTATACGGAGTTAAAAGAAAAATCCGATAGCACCACCGCCAATTTCAATGCCGTGTCTGCACAGATCAAGGAGCTGGAAAGTAAGATGAATGCCAATGCAGAATTGCAAAAACAGATCGTGAACTACGCCAAGACAAGGGCGGTCTATGTGGAATATCGCAAGGCCGGGTACAGCAAAAAGTTTCGGTCAGCGCATGAGGCGGACATCCTTCTGCACCAGGCGGCGAAGAAATATTTTGACGAGCTGGGGATCACAAAGCTGCCTTCTGTCAAGGGTTTGCGGGAAGAATACGCTGCCCTGTTGGAGCAGAAGCGGAAAGCCTACTCTGCTTATAAGCAGGACAGAGACGATATGAAAGAGCTTCATAATGTGCGGGCAAATGTGGAGTATTTACTGGAAATTCGCACGGAACCGGAGTCCCAGCGTTCTACTGAAAAAGACCGGCATTAGCTTTCAGTCAGCGTTTGTTTTCAGCGTTCCAACGGAACGCGTAGCCATTGCCAACGGCAATAATCTCAGGAGTTTGGGGATATGTCACCAACAAGCATGAGGCATGAAATCCGGGGTACGGATTTCATACCTCATACGACTTCTGTATAAGAAGGCATTGCTTGCGAACTTGAATTAGCTTATAAATCCAGCACTTCTTGCACTGATTCTTCCTCTATTACCTGCATAATAGAATCCATCATTCCTCCGCTGACCTCCAAATCGTCAGAAAGCAGGAGAGCCATTGTTTCACGGTCTTCCGGGGTGGCATTTTCAGCAAGTCCAGCCTGAACGACCTTTAGGACTTCCTGAATAAATCGTTTGCCTTTGTGGAACTCACTTCCCATTACAGTACCTCCGTCCTTATAAATTTCATCATTGAAATGTGTCTCATGTTATTTGCGGATTGCCTTTCCAAGTGCAATGAGCAAATCAATCTGTTCTCCGGGCAGAACCTTTATCACATCCATAAGTTCGGATGCCTTTGTCGGGTCGGATGATTCCAGATCAAAAAATTCTTTCGGCGTTATCTCAAAATAATCGCAGATATAAAAGAAGGTTTCCATAGATGGATAATTCTTTCCACCTTCAATACCATTGATATAGTTGGGACTTTGGCCGATGGACAGGCTCATATCTCTGGCAGAAACGCCCTTATTTATTCTTAGCTGTGCCAGCCTTTTGCAGAAATCTTCTCGTTCCATAGGATAAACCACCTTCTTGTATTATTATGACCAATTTTACTATACAAGAATCGAAAAACCGCCCAGCCATTCTGTTAATTTGTATTGACTTAACTAGTTGTCCTGCGTAGAATAATATGGAACAGTCAGACTGACTGTGCAAGAACATGAAATGTGCTTTTCCCTCCATTGCAGGTGCGGCAATTTGCAAAACTTGGGTACAATATGAAAAGCAAAGTGCAAAATCAGGAGGGAACCGAAATGAGCGAAAGAAAATTAACAGAGCAAAAAATCGAGGCTTTTCACCAATATTTGATCCGGGAAGAAAAAAGCACGGCCACCGTGGAGAAATACCTCCGGGATGTCCGTGCTTTTATGGTTTATGTTGGAGAAAAGAGCGTCACAAAGGATGTGGTTATGGAATACAAGAAGCATTTGCAGGAAGAAAACTATGCGGTTCGGTCCATCAATTCCATGCTGGCGAGCCTGAACAGCTTCCTTATTTATATAGGGTGGTCTGACTGCAAAGTAAAATCCACGAAGTTACAAAGATGCGTCTACTGTGCGGAAGAAAAAGAGCTGACCAAGGCCGAGTATGAGCGGCTTCTGAAAGCAGCGGAAAAGAATGAGCAGCTTCGCCTTGTGATGCAGACCATTTGCAGCACCGGGATTCGGGTGTCGGAACTGAAATTTTTTACGGTGGAGGCTGTGAGCCACGGCGAAGTTGTCGTGAATTGCAAAGCCAAGATCCGGACGATCCTGATCCCCGGCAAGCTGAGAAAGCTGCTGTTGGACTATGCCAGAAAACAAAAAATCCGCTCCGGTGTGATCTTTGTCACGCGGAACGGAAAACCGTTGGATAGAAAAACAATATTCTAACACCAAAGGTTGGAAGTCGTGTTGATGAATTGTTAACAGAATTCTCCCAAGGAGAAAACGAAAAAGTACCAGCTCTAAGAAATGCATTATCTGTACCGTTTTGTGAATTGGAAAAATATTCATCATATGTTACTGACAATACTCGTTTTGCTACACATCAGGGCGTTAAGGGGTTAGAGTTTCCCAGAGTTATGGTTATTATGGATGATGCACAGGCCAGAGGTTTTTTGTTTAGTTACGAGAAGTTGTTTGGTGCAAAAGCTCAAAGCGATACTGGCGTAAAAAATAAGCGTGAGGGTAAGGATACCAGCATCACGAGAACGGCACGTTTCTTTTACGTTGCCTGCACGAGAGCAAAGAAGAGTTTGGCGGTTGTTGCTTATACAGAAAATATGGAATCGGTTAAAAATACAGCATTATCAAACGGTTGGTTTTCAGAAGATGAGATTTACATCCTGTAGAATCATTATATTCTGCAGAGATTTTCTACTCGTTTGATTAAGTCGAAATAGTATAGATATTGTTGCCGATAATATATGATGGATGATCTTTTGAATTTAGAAATAATAATAGGGTAAATACATGATTTTATGGGTGGTACAATGCCGGAAGATTTACCGACACCAGAACAAAGTATTCAACAGGTTGAAAAAGAATAACTTGCCCGATTAAAGGCGAAAGCAAGGGCGGGGAAACTAATGCTGGATGAATAATTGTAGACCGGCACGGGGACTCTGCCAGTGCCGGTAATAAAAGAAAGTAGTTATGCGTACACGATTTCAGAAAATACCAGTTCTCTTGCTGAGGCTTGGATGTTATTCATAGCTTGAAGCCACGTGAGCCAATTAGAAGATTTTAATTGTTCAGTAATGCCCTGTTGTTTTGCCATTTGTTTTACGATTAAAACCGTGCGATCATGGGCGGCTTCATTTATATCAGCAAGGTGCTTTGTCAGAGTACCAGACAGGATTAAGACCATATATATAAAACGGGGTGATGCTCTTTTATATATGATTTGCGGAGAGATCCGTATAAGCCAATGGGACGAGTTTTGTTATCTTCTGGTAATTGCAAATTGGGGTAGTACATGCCATCTTCGGCAAGAATGTATTCAATGTTGTTTTCAATAAATCTTTTTTTTATAGAGTACTTCCATAGTCTACTTGTAAGCCGTCAGAAAGAACTCACTATGAGGCATGAAAATCTGGCGGCGGTAAATAAGTTCCTGCGAGGTGAATAAAAATAGTGGCTACATTTTGGCTACAAAAACATTACGGACGAAGCGGATTGTGCGGATAATTAATCATAAAACACGCATAAAGCGAATTAATAATACATTTTATGAGCATTCGCACGAATGTAAAAGACGAGTTTGAATAAGTGCTGGTTTTCCAGCACGTAACTGTTGCATTAAATGTGTTTCTAAATGATCATCACCAAATCCATATCCAATAATAATATACCGCTGCGCCTTGTCAATTTCCTCATTAGCACGTGCTCGATGTATATCGAACGGAACACTATACCCTTCGCGATATTTATTTAATCCAGGAGTAATTATTAAACTATCCTCTATTGAATAATCAGGCAATGAATATGGAATACTATTAATTAAATGCCAACTCAAACAACCATGTGGTTTCAAAATAATCACTCTTGGAGAATACTGCAGTTTTTTCCCTTTTCCATTCGTTCTTTGCACCCCAATACAAGAGGCATACTTACTTTGATTGGGTTTGAAACGGGCTATATACTTTCCAACAAAAAGTGTATCTGCCATTATTTCATTAGTTTCACATGCGTACTCAAGCAATCGATCATAATTTGTTGTAATTACTGTCATTCCTTCATTTCTTATATTAAACCGTTGTAAATATTCCGAAAATCTAAGTTGTTTTCCAGTTTTTACAATATCTGTCAAAAGCCTTTTATCCGCTTCACCAATATATATTGCCGTTACTTTCCGAATACACTCTTCAACATATGAACTTGGCTTAGTATTGTGTAAAGCTTCTTCTAATCCAACTCCTTTTGCCAAATCGTTTTCAATATTATTCCAGTTTTTAATATCACCTGTCGCAGACAACAATCCTGGAATTTCCATTTGCAATTTCTTAGCTAGTTCGCCCATTCCTGGAATTCCTTCTGCTAATGAGAGTCCTGATCCAACTATTGTAACTGTACCCTCTTGAAAAAAATCTTGTATTATCTTTTTTATCGTATCAATATCCATTATTTATCCTTCCGTATTATTCATGAAAACAATTTTCTATATTCTTCCGGCAAATACTTTGCCAATTCCTCCACCAACTCATAAACCTTCGTTCCCGGTGCTATCTCTGTCGGTGTTTTCCCCTGTCCCTCTTTTATAATTCGCTTCGCATATCGTATCGCTAATTTAGGACTTCCATACTCCATTAACAATTCAAAAATGTTATACATGTTTTTCTCATACTTACCAATCCCAAGTTCTTGAAATTTCTCATTAAGGAACTTCTTATACTCAGATCTGTGATTGTTTGAAGTATAATATGCAAAATGCAGAAGAAACCAAAACTCTATGCACTCGTTACTCCATGCCGCATGATATTGTAACTCTGGATTCTGTTTATTCAATTTCTCAGCACGTTCAACCACGCCATTAAAATGCTGCGCTGGAAAACTATCTTTATCATACACGCACCATATCTGCCCTTTTTGAAGTCGGTTCTTTTTCACATATTCTTCTGCCATTCCGATTACACGCATGGTCTCCGCCTGACAAGGCTCTATTTCAATCAAAACCATGTCTTTGTAAATCGGATTTTCTTCAATCCATTTTTTGAACCCTTGGAAATAATTCGGTTCCGTTTCTTGACCTTCACAAAAAATGTAATATCTGTATTTTTTCATTTCCAAATGCTCTTGGCGGCGCTTCTTTCTCCACGCTTCTGTTCTGGTTTTCCTAGGCATTAACCTTCCCCCAATCTATAATTCTTCTGAGGTATGGATCTGCACCATACTTACCTTCAAGATACTGTTTATCAAATTTGGCATCTTTACGAACAGACTCGCCCTTCTCATTTTTAAACTCTACAAGAGAATACAATTGAGAATTCTGTGCATTTCCTTTCGCCACAAACCAGATTTCATCCCTGCGAAATACCTCACTATTCATTGTAGACAAATCATGAGATGTAAAAATCAGCTGTGCCTTTTTCTTATTGATACTCATGTCATTGAACATCATAATTATATGACGTAATAACACCGGATGGATTTTTGCATCTAGTTCATCAATTACCAGTGTTGCTCCTGATAATAAGCTATCAGCAATAAATGGCATTAACCCAAACAATTTCTTCGTACCGCTGGATTCATCAAACAAATTTAGTTCTGCTTCATATCCCTCTACCATGTGTTTTGTGTACACATCAATTCGATCATTTTCATCTTTCACAACTCGGAAATCCACAATATCCAAATCCATTTCCTGAATCATATCTAGCATTAACTGCTTTACATCCTCTGAATTTGATACTGCCATACGGAGTTCTTCAATCGGATTCCCATAGTTTAGAAAATCAATGCCGTATTCAAACCATTCTAAAACGTCTTTTACCACCTCATTTTTCTTATAGGTAATTCCTAAATAAGATAATAATGGTAATGTTTCAGAAAGTTCGTCACTAATCTTTAATTTTGCAAACACACCCTTTAATATTGTTTCCTCTGCATTTCGCTCAAAAAGAGCTGAACGTCTTCCCGTCTCCAATTTCACACGATCTAGGCATTCATATACAACAATCTCTCTTTTCACATGAAGAATATATCTATATTCTGCCAGTTCTGTTCGGAAGAAAACTTCAAATTCTGTCGGTTCATTTTTCATTTCTTCCGAAAACGCAAAGGGCTCAATCAGTAATTTTTTCTGAAGAAAAACACGTTCCTCGTTATCTCCTGTTGCATACAACGGGCGTAACACTTTTGCTGCCACAGTATGCAATGCTTCCAAGACATTTGATTTTCCACCACCGTTTGGACCATATATTGCAGAAACCGGCAAAAACTGCTCCCCATTTTTATCCATTATCACTTTATCTTCATGCTCCGAAATAGCCGCCGCCTGCATATCAAACGTCATCTCATCTCGTATGCTCTTATAATTCTTAACTGTAAATTGACATAACATACCGTTACCTCCATTTCAGATTTTATCTTCTTTACTCTTTATTATACTCCATTTTTCACTTTTGTAAACAATATATGAGTTTTTCTCTCATATATTGTTTTGAAATTTTATTTTTTCTATTTTTCACAGTTGAAAACAAACTATTGATGGCATACATTTCGCAACATCTGAGACAATTCTTGAGTTCCATCTCGAATAAACCTTGAATATGCTTGGATAAT
>OHNO01000671.1_pt1 | contig 17709 bp, 22 predicted proteins | sample 1569521 | NCBI WGS metagenome assembly OHNO01 (sample SAMEA3879604, study PRJEB24766) | human gut metagenome | biome: human-associated habitat; feature: feces | place: USA | collected 1985/1987
CGTGTCACAGAAGTCGGAAAGTTCTTACGCAAGACAAGCCTGGACGAATTTCCGCAGTTATTTAATGTGCTGAAGGGCGATATGAGTCTGGTGGGAACAAGACCGCCGACGCTGGATGAATTTATGCAGTATGAAGAACATCACAAGAGACGTTTAAGCTTAAAGCCAGGAATCACGGGAATGTGGCAGGTCAGCGGACGGAGTGAGATCCAGAATTTTGAGGATGTAGTGAAGTTGGATCTGGAATATATTGACAACTGGTCCATCTGGCTGGATATTAAAATCCTGCTTCAGACGGTTCTGGTTGTGTTAATGCATAGAGGGGCTGAGTAAAGAGAGTATGGAACGCTTTATGAAAAGTAATTTAGATATAGCAATGTTTGGGCATAAGCGAATTCCTTCGAGAGAAGGAGGTATTGAAATTGTTGTAGAAGAATTGTGTACCAGGATGGTTAATAAAGGAAACCGGGTTACCTGTTATAACAGAGCCGGACACCATGTAAGCGGCGCTGAGTATGATACAAAAGCAGCAAAAGAGTATAAAGGGATTCGGCTGAAAAAGGTTCCGACAATTGAAAAAAAGGGACTCGCAGCAGTATCCTCCTCCTTTTTTGCAGCGATTTTTGCTGCTTTAGGGCATTATAATGTGGTACATATTCATGCAGAGGGACCAGCCTTTTTTTGCTGGATCCCTAAATTGTTTCGGAAAAAAGTGATAGTGACAGTTCATGGACTTGACTGGTCACGTGAAAAGTGGAAAAGTGGATTTGGCTCTAAATTTATTCGTCAAGGAGAACGAAATGCGGTAAAGTATGCAGATGAAATCATCGTTCTCAGTAAAGGTGTGCAGGATTATTTTGAAAAAACGTACGAACGTAAAACCTGTTTTATTCCGAATGGAATAGAACGTGCAGCTGTACGTCAGCCGAAATTGATTACCGAAAAATTTGGCTTGAAAAAGAATTCGTATATTCTTTTTTTGGGACGTCTTGTCCCTGAAAAAGGAATTCGTTATCTGATTGAGGCATTTAAGGCAGTTGAAACAGATAAAAAACTGGTAATCGCAGGAGGTGCTAGTGATACAGCTGATTTTGAACAGGAATTGAAAAATCTTGCAGGAACTGATAAAAGAATCATATTTACTGGTTTTGTACAGGGAGGAGTATTGGAGGAATTGTATAGCAATGCCTATTTATATACACTCCCATCTGATTTGGAAGGAATGCCGCTTAGTTTGTTGGAAGCTATGAGTTATGGAAATTGCTGCCTGACATCGGATATTCCGGAATGCGCAGAAGTAGTTGAGGATAAAGCGTTTCTTTTCAAAAAATCGGACAAGAATGATTTGAGAAAAAAATTGCAGGATGCTTGTGATCATCCAGAAAAGGTAAAAAAGATGAAATTAGAAGCGGCTGATTTTATTTGCCAAAAATATAACTGGGATGATACCGTGAAACAGACACTGCAAATCTATATGAAATAGATTTTGTGAAGGAAAAAGTATATGAGAACGTTGATTATCAATAATCTCCTCTAACCGAACGCAGGTAGTGAGATGTACATAGTGAAAATGCCGGAAAAATAGCGTATTTACGGTACTTTTCAAGAGATGGGTGGAGCTACAGGAACAGTTTTAATCTCGCTACCTAGGTTCAGCAACAGCAGATGAAATTATCATAAGAACTTTCAGTATCACTACCTGCGTTTGTATGGAGCACTCTGGTTTATGAACAATACATTGGAAGTGCTTCATCTGAACAGAGGTAGTGAAATAGAACATAAAATAAGGAGAAATACAACGTGAGGACGCTGATTTTGAATAAGCAGTTCTGTTTAAGAAGAGTGATGTGGAAGATTTGAAAGATAAACTGCAGCAACTGTGCGATTGTCTGGAAGAAGTAAAAAAGTATAAGAATGAAGCAACAGAGTTTATATGTAAGAAGTATAACTGGGATGCGATTACGGAAGAAACGCTGGAGTTGTATAGATAAAATCAGTGGAGAGGAACAGAAATATGATACGAGTATTACATTCTGTCAGTAATATGGATAGAGCTGGTATTGAGACTATGCTTATGAATTATTACAGACATATGGATAGAGATAAAGTACAGTTCGATTTTTTGTGTAATAAGAAAAAACCGGGTGCGTATGATGAGGAAATCGTTTCTATGGGTGGAAGAATATTTCATACACCAGGCTTAAACCCTGCTAAATATCCAAAGTATCTACAATATATGAAGGGGCTGTTTGTAGAACACCCGATCCAGATGAAGACCTTCTTGTTCTTCTCAAAGAACTCCTTGATCTTGTCGGACGCCTTCTCACCGAGCTTCTTGCCGGTATTCTTTGTGGCAGTCCCGGCGGTCTGAGAACCGGCATTCCGTGCAGCGGCATATTCCTTCTTGATGTTCTGCTTCTGGTAGTGCTTGTTCATGTTCTGCTTCTTCATCTCAGGATGCTCCTGCTGATTTCTCTCATATTGGAGCTTGGCGTCAGCTACATCCGCCTTGTGTTCCAGCTTGGAAACCTTCTCATAAGGCTTGTTGACGCTGCTTTCCCGATGATGACGGAAATGCCTCGCAGCGGTCTCAACGGCAATCTCTGTTTTATGCGCCGCCTCAACCGCCGAGTTTTCCTGCTCGACCTCATGGATTTTGCCGTGAATGCCGGAAACAAGGGTGTCACCGACCTTGCGGACGGTTTTATCTGCCTCAAATTGCAGCTTGCCTTTGCTCTTGGGCTTTTTCAGCTCATCCTCAAAATGAAGGCGGGTTTTGCCCTTTCCGGTCTCTTCATCAAAGACACGCTCTTTCTTGAGAACCTTGTGCGTGGGCAGCTTTTCACGGGCAGCATCCAGACGCTCATGCGCCTTTTCTGACTTTCTTTCGAGCTTCTGCATCCGCTTCGCGGGCGGGACGGCATCGTCCGAGAGCGGCTTTGCAGAGGCAGTCTCCGCCGCTTGAGTGAGAACGGCATCTGCATCAACGGCTTCAACCGCAGAGGTCTTGCGCAGCTTGTGGGTGACAACCGTTTCGGCAATCACCGTGCCGGTATGCGATGAAACGCCGTGCTGCTCCAAAACAGGGGGCTTGAACGGCGTTTCCGAGGGCAGCGGTTCAGGTGCATTCTGGGGTGGATTTTCTGCCCTTTTCTCTTCTGTGACGGACGTTTCCGAGGGCGGCTGAGTGTTATTATCCTCAGCGTGTTCCGCCTGAAACTGATGCTGCTGACGGCGCATCTGCACCTTTTTCTGTTCCTCCGGTGAAAGTGCCTCGGAAGGCTCGGCTGTCTCAGCGGGCTTCACCAGCTCTGCATCTTCCGGACGTTTGGACACGCGCTGCTCGGTGCCAGCCGTCAGGTTTTCCTCAACCGCGCCCTCCCGCTTCATCCGCAGAACAACCTTGTCGCGGGCTTTGAGTTCCGGTTCCTTGCACATCAGATTTCACCTCCAATCCGCTTGTAGGCAAGCTCGGTGTATTCAGGGTTCAGCTCTATGCCCACGAAATGACGCCCCATCTGCGAAGCAACCATGCCGGTTGTGCCGCTTCCCATAAAGGGGTCAAGCACAATGCCGCCTTCTGGACAACCGGCGAGAAGACAGGTTTCAACCAGCTTTGGAGGGTAGGCGGCATAGTGACCGCCCTTGAAGGGGACGGTGTTGATCTTCCAGACATCGCGCTTATTGCGGAGCGGATTGATGTCTGCGTCCTTGATCTCACCATGCTCACGCGGGCGGTTGATGGACTGCGGCTGAGGCTGACCGGGAACAGGCTTGCCGTACTTGTTGCCGCCTTTCATGCCGCGCTTGAGGCGTTCTGCCGTTGCGGGGGCAATCGGTTCGGAGATTGCCTTGTAGTCAAAGAAATACTTCTTCGACTTGGAGAACAGGAAAATATGCTCATAGCAGCGGGCGCAGCGGTCTTTGACGCTCTCCGGCATGGGGTTATCCTTCATCCAGATGATGTCGTTGCGCAGATACCAGCCGGTATCGCGGAGGGCAAAAGCAAGCATCCACGGAATACCGATCATGTCCTTCGGCTTGCAGCCCTCAACCTTGTTGTTGAGAGCCACAGCCTGACCGTTTCTGCCGTTGGGGTTCTTTGGGTCAATGAAATCGCCCTGATTGCCCTTTCCGGCGTAGGTGTCCGAGATGTTCAGCCAGAGCGTTCCATCCGGACGCAAAACGCGCCTGACTTCGGTAAACACTTCCGTCAGGCGCGAGATATATTCCTTCGGCGTTGTCTCTCTGCCGATCTGAGCTTCCATGCCGTAATCGCGGAGCGCGTAGTACGGCGGGGATGTCACACAGCAATGAACGCTGTCATCGGGCAGAGTTTTCAGGATTTCAAGGCAATCGCCGGTATGAATGATGTCAAGCTCTATGGGTATCAGCTCCTTCCTTTGAGAGCCGGACGGCTCAGTCAGAGAAGAACTCGTCCGGCTCGTAGTCCTCATCGAGATCGTCAATCTCGTCCGCCCAACGGTCGAAGATTTCCTCGGCTTCCTTCGCCGCCTCACGATAGAGGCTCAGGCGGTTCTTCTCAAAGGCGGCAAAGGCGGGGACGAACTTGCCGAACTCGCGGATTGCCTTCACATCCTGCGTGCGCATATCTGCGACGCACTGAATGATTTCGGACATCGTGAGCAGATCGTCGATCATGGTTTCGTAGTCTTCCTTGGCGATGGTGACGGTATCGGCATCGTCCTCAGCCGCTTCCTGCTTGCGGACTCGGAACGTCTCGTGGACATCCTTCATCAGCTTGATCACACAGTCAGTGGTCTCATCGAAAATCTCCTGCATACGCTCTGCCATCTGGTCGGCGCAGTCCTCCAGTTCCTCATGAACGTGGAGGTAGGCGCGATGGTGCTTTTTCAGTTCGGTTTCCTCGTGGATGAGGGCAATGAGATCGGCGCTCATGTCGATGACATCAAGCAGAAGGTCAATCGGCTTGGTGATGCTGCCAAACGTGGTGTTTACGGGGACACCGCTGGCTTCTGCGATGATGCTCTTGGCGTTCTCAAGATTGAAGTTCTTATTCATATTCAAAATCCTCCTTAATTCTGTACGGTTTCTTCGGGCTTGGTGGTCATGATGCGGTAGAGCTGCGTGTTCTTGGGGAAATCGTCCTTGAATGGCACGATGGTTGAGCCATAGAAGATCAGCCCCTCACCGGCGTTGGAATTGGTGATGTAGTTCTGCTGGCTGGGCGAGATGTTCAGCGCCTTCGAGAGAATCTGCCGGTCACCGGATGCCTGATTCAGAAGGTAGACAAAATCCGAGTTTTCAAAGATGTTTTCCACCTCGCGGGAAGCAAGAAGATCCTTGACGTTCTGGGTGATACCGGTGGGAATGCCGCCCCACTTTCTGAAACGCTTCCAGATTTCCACGCTGTATGCGGCGGTCTGTTCCTCCTTCAAGAGCAGATGGAACTCGTCCATGTAGTAGCGCGTTGCCTTATGCTGGGCGCGGTTGATGGTGACTCTGTTCCACACCTGATCCTGCACAATCAGCATACCGAGCTTCTTGAGCTGCTTGCCGAGTTCGCGGATGTCATAGCAGACGAAGCGGTTGTTGACATCCACATTCGTTCTGTGATTGAAGACGTTCAGAGAGCCGTGAACATAGATTTCAAGGGCAGTTGCGATGCGCTGTGCCTCCGGCTCCTTCTGATTTCTCAGAATGTTGTAGAGGTCTTCAAGGATCGGCATTTTCTCCGGCTTGGGATCTGCAAGAAACTCCTGATAGACCATGCGGACGCTGCGGTCGATGATAGTCTTCTCAACCGGCTGCAAGCCGTCCTTGCCGCCGACAATCAGCTCACACATGGAGAGGATAAAGTCGGATTTCAGCGTCAGCGGGTTTTCCTCTTCGGAGTAGTTCGTGTTGATGTCCAGCGGATTGATGTAATCCGTGCTGACCGGCGAAATGCGGATGACCTGACCACCGAGCTTCTGCACAAGGGGGAAATACTCGGCTTCGGGGTCACAGACGATGATGTCATCCTCCGTGATGAGGAAGGCGTTCGTCATTTCACGCTTTGCGGAGAAGGACTTACCGGAACCGGGTGTACCCAAGATCAGCCCGTTGGGGTTCTTGAGCTGCTTGCGGTCTACCATGATCATGTTGTTGGACAGCGCGTTCAGCCCGTAGTAGAGAGCTTCGCCATCCTGAAAAAGCTCCTGCGTGGTGAACGGCACGAAAACCGCCGTGCTGGAAGTGGTCAGTCCGCGTTCGATCTCCACCTGATTGACGCCGATAGGCAGAGAGGACATCAGCCCTTCCTCCTGCTGGAAGTCGAGACGCTTGAGCGCACAGTTATACTTTTGGGCAATGGCGGCGGTCTGGAACACCGCATTTTCGAGCTTCTGGCGGTTGGTTGCCGTGTTCATGATGAGAATGGTCACAAGGAACAGTCTCTCATTGCGGGTCTGGAGATCCTGCAACAGACGCTTCGCCTCACCGCCGAAGGTGGCGAGATCGGACGGGATGATGTCCATATCGTAGCCGGAGCGGACTGCCTTTTTCTGCTCTTCAATCTTCATCTTGTCGAGGTCGGTGATCTTCGACTTGATGCTCTTGATTGCCTTCGCCTGGTCAATCGTCCGGATATGAAAATTGACCGTAATGTTGCTGTCCATCTCAAGGAAGTCGGCAAGCATACGGTCATTGAGTTCCGGCGCGAGGATTTGCAGGAAGCTCACCGCACCGATGGTTTTGCCCATCTTGAAGCACTTGCCTTCACGGAAGTCAAAGGAAGTGGGAGCGATGAAGTCCTTGCTGGAAAGCCCCGTCCGGGCAACCATATCGAAGGAAAAGCGGAACGGCTCATTGCTGTCCATATTGAACACATCATGAAGCACTTTCAGCCGTTCGTAGCCGGACAGCGGCTCGGTTTTCACGCCGAGAGTTTTGAAGTTGTTGAGAATGTCGGTTTCAATGCGTTCGAGCTTCGGCTTTGCCGTGCGGAGGGAGTCCGCCTCAATGCCGAAGGTGATGTACTTCTTCTTGATCAGCCCGTTGTTGCCCTTGGTGAGCTGGTTTTGAAGCATACCGGAATACTCGGAGCGGATGTCGTTGAAGGCGTCCTCCTGTGCCGGAATGTTGATGCGCTTGCGAAACTCATTCAAGCTTGCCTTCTGATTGATGAAGGAGAGCTGGACGAAGATCGAGCTGTCGAAGTAGTTCAGAAAGTCGCACCAGTTCTCAAAGATGGCAGTTTTGTCCTCGTTCTGCGCAAGCTGGTAGTTGATGTCCTCAAAGGCGATGGACTTCGTGTAGAGGCGGCTGTTTACCTTGCAGATACCGTCGCGGCACATCTCCACATAGGGAATGGTCTGCTGGGCGGACTTGCGGACTTTCTTTGCCTTCCTGTCCTTTTTCTTCTGCATGACGATCCGCTTCTTTTCCTGAGCGGAAAGGGCATCGCCGTAAACGATGCCGTTTTTGACCGTCATCTTAGGCTTTGCCTTTACTGTGCTGTTGTTCAAGCTGCAATTCCTCCTGTTCTTTGATTTTCTGCTGAATCTCAGCGTAGAGATTGTTTGTGCGATAGGGACGCACCTTGTCCCGGATGAACATGGACTGTACGATGTGGTACAGATACTTTTCGGCGGGCTGACCGTCCTTCTCGTAAAGCGCGAAGAAGATGAACGGGAGCATGATGACCACCATCAGCATTGCCGCCGTAGACAAGTCGAGATGCACCTTCGCCAGAAAGAAGATCGGGACGCCGACCGCCGCAGCGATGGAAAAACAAATGAGCTGCCGCTTGGTCAGGTTGAACATGACCTTCGTTTTGACGCGGTTAAGATCCTTCGGGACCGGAACAAATGCCATTGACTGTTTCCTCCTTTCTAAGCTGCTTTTCGTAGCGCAGCTTCATTTGTGCGGGATATTGATCCTCCTTCGGCTGACGCTTGCCCGTCCAGCGAAGCCCACCCGCTTTGCCTTGACAGATCCAGCCGGAAGCCCGAAGGCTTGCACCGTTTTCACTTTCCAGCGTGTAGGTGATGATGCGCTTATAGCCCATAGCCGCAGCAGCTCTTGCCGCCGCGCCGTAGAGAAAGCTGCAAGCGTTCTTCGCCCCGTTGGTGCATAGCCTTGTAACCTCCAATGTGAAGCCGTCATCCAGATACCGGCTGACAGGACGCCCGGCGATGATTACGCCGACCAGCTCACCGTCTGCTTCACAGCCGATGGAAAACTTGTGACCGGCAACCGGCTTGTGATGTCGGTGATACTTCCGGACATACTCGTTGGCATCACGAAGAGAGATGGGTCTTAGCCGCAGCATGGTGTTTCCTCCGTTGGAAGATGAGCCGTGCATTCGACCTCGTTGCCCCAAACGTCCCAGCCTTCGGGAGACTGACGGGCAAATAGCTCTACGCGGGGAAGGTCTCCCATGAGGCGGACAATGCGTTCCCGCGCCTCATCCGGCTTTTTGGAATGCTCTTCGATGTGGCTGAGGATGACCTGACGCACACCGGCGTCAACTCGCTTCGGGTGTCCCTTCGTGGCAAGGATGCAGATTTCGGCATTCGCCCTTGTCCAGTAGCCCATGCCGGTAAAGAGATCGTCGTTCCTTCGGTTTTGCTTCACCCATACAAAAGCCACGGTCTTATAAGAAAAGCCCCATGCCGTCAGCACTTCGAGTGCTTCACAGAGGCACGGGAACGTGATCCAGAGAAACAGAGTGCAGTCCTTAGCGGCAAGCTCACCGACCGGAAGTGCCTTGATGTCTTCAATGCACATTGTCGGGTAGTGGCTTTCCGCCGACCGTCCCTGTCCCTTCTTGGAGTAAGTCCGATACGCCCAAGGGGGATCGGCGTAGATGATGCTGTACTTCTTCATGCTGCCGACCTCCTTAGTGCGCATGGAAAATGGATTTTGCGAGGCTTCCAGTCTTGAACAGCGAGAAGCACAGAATAACCGTGTACGCTGCCACAGAGAACAGAGCCGAATGAATGTTGTCTGCGATAATCATGCCGTTGATCAGCACCGCATAGATGCCAACGCAGACCATGATGAGAAAGCCCTGAAATGCCAGAGCAAACAAGCCTTTCAGATAGTTCGTTCCGATGCTGCCCCATTCGCGGTTGCTCATGGTTGCGATGGGAATAGGCGCAATGCTCACGGTGCAGTAAATCTCAATCATGCGCCCGTAGAGAATGACCGTAATGAGGATCGCCATAATTTTGAGGCACAGGCTGATCAGAAGCGTTTCTATCGACAGTCCGAGCAGTTCTCCGACGCCCATGTTCTCCATGCCGGTACGCATCTGCGCAATCGTCGAATCAATATCAATACTGGTGTTGCCGTGGATGACTCCGGCTGCACCGGAAACCACGTTCTGCCCGATGTCGAATACTGCCATCACGATGTCAAACGTGTGTGTCACGAGATAGATCGCCACAGCCGCCTTGAAAAACCACTTGAAGAACATCCATGTGTCCATGTCATGAAGGTTGTTTTTCTCGGTGATCATGGAAATCAGCTCGTAGCACAAAACGAAGGTGATGATGATACCAGCGATGGGGACTATCACGTTTTCGGATAGTCCCCGGATCATCTGGTACACGCCGCCATTCCAGCCGGACGGTGTTTGCCCAACTTCGGCTGCAATCGTTCCTACCTTCTCGTTGACATCGGTGAACATATTGGTCAGGTTGCTCTCGATCCATCCGATCAGCATATCCTTGAGAGCCTGTTCGATCTTTTCTAAAATGCTGCCCAATATTTCACCACCCTTCGGTTAAGCTGGGCTTGCCGTGGATTAGCCGAACAAACCGGAGAGCAGGGGGATGAGGGTCGTGCCGATCAGCACCACACCGCCGCCAGCCATGAGCTGCTTGATGCCCTGAGACTTGGCGCCGGGGTTGTCGTTGCCGTAGCCTTCCATGAGGTTGACAACACCCCACACTGCGAGACCGGCACCGAGGGCGATAACGAGCGTCTGAAGAACCGTGACAGCCTGATTGATGAAAGCCATAGATTTTCCTCCTTGATTTGAAAAAGATTGGTTGTGTATTTTTGAAAATGGGCATAAAAAAAGAAGCCCCGTCGCTGTTCTGCTTTGGGATGAGCCATCAGGCTTTACCCACTGCGCAGTGCAGCGACGGGGCTTTAATCTGCATCGACCTCGCCCATATCATAGAGGTCGAATGTGTCATCGGGCTTGACCACCAGCTTGTGCTGCCGGTATTTCTCGATGTCAAAGGCGTTCCGCTTGTCATAGTCGGAGAGCTGCCGGTACTTTGGATGCTTCGTAATGTCGTATTTGTTACTGAGAAAAGGTCTCACGCCTCGAAGCTGCAAAATACACTTGGCTCCGTCCATGACGGCGATCTCATCCTGAGACATCAGTTCCTTGCCGGTTTTCTGATAATTCAAGCCATAGGAGTTGTTGTTGGAACGGGTTTCCGAGGTATTGTAAAGGTCGATTGTCTCCTTGCCCAGCACCTCGCTGATTTCCTTGAGGGTGGATTTCTCCTTGCCGCCGAGGAAAAGTGTGCAGTCACAGTTGCCCGTGATGGTGTCAGCCGCATCCTTGTAGATGGTCTTGAGCTGAGACTGGGACTGCAAGATGATTGACGCCGAGATTTCCCGGCTTCGGATGGTGGCGATGAGCTTATCAAACTTCGGGATTTGACCGATGTTCGCAAACTCATCGAGCAGACAGCGCACATGAACGGGAAGCCGTCCGTTGTAAACGTCATCTGCTTTGTCGCACAAAAGGTTGAAGAGCTGGGAATACATGATTGCCACGACAAAATTGAAGGTGTCATCGGTGTCGGAAATGATGACGAACAGTGCCGTCTTCCGGTCTCCGATGGTGTCCAGCTCCATCTCATCGTAGCTCATCAGCTCCCGCAGCTCTGCGATGTCGAAGGGCGCAAGCCTTGCACCGCAGGAAATTAAGATCGACTTGGCTGTTTTTCCCGCCGCCAATTTGTATTTGCGGTATTGCTTGACCGCGAAGTGATCCGGGTCATGGGCTTCCAGCTCGTCGAACATCTTGTCCACGGGATTCTTGAAGGTTTCATCGTCCTCTCTGGCTTCCGAGGCATTGATCATTTCGAGCAGGGTAGTAAAGTTTTTCTCGTGATCAGGTGCCTCGTACCAGATGTAACCGATGAGGGCTGTATAGTACAGCTTCTCCGCCTTCACCCAAAAATCTTCGCCGGACTTATCGCCATCTCCCTTCGTGTTGACGATGATCGTATTGACCAGCTTGAGGATGTCCTTCTCGCTGCGGATGTACGCGAATGGGTTGTAGTGCATGGATTTTTTGAAATTGATGGTGTTCAGCGACTTGATGACATAGCCGCCCTTTTCGAGCATCTTGCCGCACTCCACCAGCACTGTACCCTTTGGGTCAGTGACCACATAGGAACTGTGCATCTGCATCAGGTTCGGCTTCACGAAAAAGCGCGTCTTGCCTGAGCCGGATCCTCCGATGACGAGGATGTTCTTGTTTCTGGCATATTTTGGCTGCTTCGGGCGGCTGTTCATGGTCAGGAACTCCGTCTGCGTCAGAATGACATTGTTGGAGAACTCTGGGTCCATGTACGGCTTAATGTCCTCCGGTTTGCCCCAGCGGGCAGAGCCGTACTCTTCGCCCTGCCGGAACTTCTTGCGGTTTTTGCCCTTGACGTAGACTGCCAGCTTGAGCAGCACGCCAGCCGACAGACCGATGAGAAGATCGACGGGATGAAAGCTGGGCAGCGGATTTGCAAAGGCAGAGCCGAACACGGCAAAGCCGTTTGTCAGCTTGTCGATGAACGCTGCGCCGGGGGCGAGACGAAACACGGCGGCGATCTTATCCGCGAAGTAGAAGGCGAAGACATACGGAAGGTTCAGAAGAATGAGCTTCTTCACATCGGGTTTGTTCACAGCTCCACACCCCGATCCTTGGTTTTGACCTTGACCTTCTCCTTGTGCTGCGCCTTGCTCTGGGCTTTCTCCTGATCCAGCTTGTGCCGGATGGACGGCTGTTCCTTCTGCTTGACCGTTTTGGCGGAGAACTCCTTGAAGGCGGCGGTCATCACATCAACGTCCCGTCCCTTGAAGAAGACAAGATAGCTGGGCGGCTCAACGGAAACGTCTTTCTTGAGCGCAAAGTCCAGACCGTATTTGCTGGCGGTCCGCTCAAAGGATTTGATGTTGCCATCCGTCACTTCGATGTTGGAGATGGCGGCATTCTGGCTCATCAGATGCTTGATGGACTGCTTGCCGCGATAGGTTTTTGGCTGCTGCATCTGCTTCTGTGCCTTCTCAATCTCCTGCACGAACTTGTCCAGTGCCTTTTTCAGCACCTCGGCTGAGATTTTGCCGCCCTTGATCATAATTGCAACAATTTTGGTGTTGACTTCATCCTGCATTGCGACGTTTACCTCCTTTCGTTGTAATGATTATGGGGACTGCTGCCGAAACTAAGGCGGCACAATCCGGCGATAGATGATTTTCATTTACACTGTCCTCCTTTCCGAGCATTGCTCACGATGGTATTCATTAAAGAGTGTCTTCACAAAGGCTATAATCGTAGGTCTTCGGCTTCTTTGACCCTGCCGATCTGTCCTGCCCGTAGAAATCATGATTGACGAGCGCGGAGTAGTAATTGTCTATCGTCAGAGAGGCGTTATACAGAGCGGTCAACAGGTACGCCCGGATATTACGGATGTCTGACGGGTTCTTGTTCATTGCTTCCAGAACGTACTCAATGTGGCTGCTATTCAGCTTGAGAAAGCGGGACTTAACCACTTGCTGCGGCATATCCTCGCCATTGATACGGATGGTCGGAGCGGTAGAGCAGACGGCATCCAGCATGATGTCCATGATCTCCCGGAAGCGGTCTTTATCGAACTTCGGATCCTGACAGAGAATGTCGTAATCAAGATTCTCTTTGATAATCTCTTCATACTCGCTTCGCTCATCCATCCTGTCCATCCCATCAAGATTGATGGATTGATAGTTCTTTGAGAGAGTATTTCTTTCTTGGGTAATTACTTGATCAGTATTTATTTGTGCGTACTTATCCCCGCGTGGATTATCCACATCTGGCTTCTCCACACATGGATTTTCCGTGTGTGGCTTTTCCCGTTCTGGTGTAGACTCCTGCGGCTCTTCGTATATCTCAAAGATTGTGTTGCTCATCCTGCCTTTACCGTCTCTCTGCCGGTGCCGGACAAGGTAGCCGTGCTTTTCAAGCTCACGGAGCGCGGAGAGAATGGCATCCGGACCTTCCTTGCAGATTGCAGAAAGTCCCTTGGTTGAGAACTTCCAGCCATCATTAAACGAGAGCATCTTTGAGAGAAGACCGACTGCCTTGAGTGACAGGCTCTTGTCTCGAAGGTGGAAGTTCGCCATGACCGTATAGCCACGATTCTTGTTTACGCGATAGACTGCCACAGAAATCACCTTGCCATCTTGGAAAGCAGCTCTTCGCCGCACTTTTTCTGGAACTTCATTCGGATGACATCCTTGCCCTTCGGCGTGAAGTAGGTCTGAGAACCGGTGTAGCAGTACGTCACAAAATCGCGGACGATAAACAGTCCGGCATTGCTGTCCTTGTTGTAGGGAAGAAGCTGACCGGAGGGAGATCGGAACAGGTACTTCTCCCTGAGAAGAAACTGGACGAACTTGCGCTCCGGGATTTTCAGTTCCTTCGCCGTCGTTCGGATATTGGTGCAGTCATCCGGATTGATGAAGGCGTCGTAGTAATCGGCTTTGGGCTTTGCCGTGTTCAGCTCACACTCAAGAGCCTTTACGCGATTCTTTTCCAGAATCAACGCCTGAGCAAACTCCACAATGACCGCTGGTTCCTTCTGAATACGTTCCAGAAGGGAGTCCGTCATGTAGCCGCCGGTCTTGCGGATCATGGGGATGACATCATGTGTGATCCAGCGTTTGAAGGCTTTGGCTTCGGGCTTACGGCTGCTCAGAATAAGCGTGTAAAGTCCAGGTTCGTTCACCACCGTCATGTTGGGATTGCCTCGTTTATTACCCTCATTTGAAATGAGGGTAATCATCTTCTCGTCCGCATCCAGCCGTGAAATGGCTTGTGACGAATTGCCGATCTCCAAAGCCCTGCACACGTCTACCGCCACAAACCACGGCTCGTTTTCGATCAGGGCTGTTCGGATTTCTCCAAACTGTTCATTCTTGAAGACTTCGATTTTGTTATCCATGATTGACTTCCTTTCCGGCAGCAGATGTGCCACTTTGGTTTTTGAGGGTAGAAACGGGATTGCAGCAGTAGGGACACTCTGCAAACACGCAGGACTGATATTTCCAGAAGGGGCGATGAAAGCGGCAGCTTCGGCACTCAGGGAGAATGCCATCCGCGCCGCTGTCAAAATGCTCAAAGCCGGGTGTGGTCTGCATCAGCAATTCCAGTGCTTGAAGATCACCGGCTGTCATGCGTTTCATGCTTAAAAACTCCTTTCTTTCGCCGCATCGCCAGCAAATACTCCGGCTTTTGGGCAACAAAAAAAGAGGGTTTGCTTCTTACTCCAAATTGGAGAAGAAACAAACCCTCTTCGTTTACGATGTAGTTCAGATGATTTCTCGGATGGTATGAATGATACCGAGCAGCAGCCCGATGAAGAAGGCGAGTCCTCCGATGAGACCGCCTATGATTAAGTTCAATGCGAAAATGCCGACTGAGCCGGAGATGCCGTAACCGCTTGGAACGAGCCAGAGGCACATCCTCCGGATGCCGAATGGCAAGCCGACGCAGATCCACATTAGGAAGTAGTCGCATACGCCGTCAGGCATATAGATCGGCTTGAGAAATGACGCGAGGCAGAACGCAAGCGCGATTGGAAGCACAACTTCCTTCAAGAAGACTTTGATAGCACCCACTATATCCTCCTTCTGCCGGAAGTGTGCAGCGGCACCCTCCGGCTTGCTTGATTATTGTGAAAGTCCTTTGTTTTCGGTCAAAAAAAGAAGGGACTAAGCCAGAATGCCTTGGTTTTCAAGGTCTTTCTGATTTAGTCCTATTATCGCACAATAATCCTTGACGATGACCGTACCCACTTTCCCGGCTTCAATGTCCGCAAGCATGGCTTGAAATCCGGGCCGCTGGAAGTTCGCGCCGGAAAAACCGTCGTCGGTGTACCAGCGCAGATTGGTAAAGCCGTTCTGTTTTGCGTAGGTTTCGAGTATCCTTTTTTGGTTCGATATGGAATTACTCTCGCCTTGCAATTCGTCCTCATGGGACAATCTCGGATAAAGGGCGGTAATGAGGTTTTGGGTGGCTTGTCTTAACATAAAATCCTCCGTTTCCGACAGCCAGCCCCACTATTCCGTGGTTTCATTGTACCACGGAACGGCGGGGGCTGTACAGCGGCAAAAGCGTTAAATTTGCTTCTTTACAGCTTTTCAATTTTCCGATTTTTATGGTATGGGTTGTCGTCCCATATTTGCAGTAGAAAAGTTCATAACTCCGTGGTATACTCTGATTTAACAAAAAAATCAGAAGTTAAAGGAGAAAACATGAAGTATACAATAGATGAATTAACCGCGGCCAAAAGGCAAATTGATTCAACTCTGCACAAGCTAAGAGAAACAGTAAAAACATTTGAATCAAAGGATAATTCCGAGCGTTATAAATCACAAATCACATTGGCAAAGAGAAGAATAAAAGCCTTTGAAATTGCAAATTATTTTATAGAGAATGAGATTAAGAATTGCTAAAGCACTTCCGATTTTCGTTCCAGCGGTCATGCTCCCTGGCATGGCCGCTTTTCCATGCCCCGGTTCACGCCGGATAAGTCGGCTCCTGTGTAGCAGCGGCTTCCGCTTCCAGTACCCGCGCCATTTTGTCGGCGGCTGTGGTTGTGGTGTCTTTCTTGAAATAGCCGGACACGACAAGGACGGAATTGCCCATGCGGATTTCCGTCACGCAGTCGGGGCGGCGGGCGGTGCGGGTGTCGTGCTGCTTGTTATCTGCCATAGGCAATACTCCTTTCAGTCGGTAATCAGTTTCTTCATGCTCTCCATTTTCCGCTGCGCGGTTTCCTGCCGGAAGTTGTCGCCGGTAAAGCGTACCGGGACGCACATGGAAAGCAGGCGGTCATAAATCCGGGAATGGGCGGTGTCCTCCGGGTTCCGCAGGTCGTCCAGCGTGAGGTTGGTCGTGACGATCAGCGGCTTGCCGCTGCGGTAACGGCTGTCAATCACATTGAAAACCTGTTCCAGCCCGTATTCCGTCCCGCGCTCCATGCCGAAGTCGTCAAGGATAAGCAGCGGATAGCGGCAAAGGCGGGAAATGTACTCGTTGCGCCCCTCAAAGCTGGCGGCAAGGTCATTGAGGATAAGGGCAAAGTTCGTCATGTGGACGGGGATTTCTTTCTCCATGAGGGCGTTTGCGATACAGCCCGCAAGGTAGCTTTTCCCGGTTCCCACGCCGCCCCAGAACAGGCAGCCGATATTGTCGGCTCGCATATCCTCCCAATGCTCCACATACCGGCGGGCAATCCCGGCCTGCGGGTTCCTGCCGTTGTCGTTCTCAAAAGTCCAGTCCCGCATGGTGGGGTCGGTAAAGCCCCGGCGTTTCAGTTCTTCCACGGTGTCAAGGTGCCTGCGCCGCTTCTCGGCGGCCTCCCGTTCCTCGCGGGCGGCTCTCTGGCAGTCGCACTCTGCCGGGTGGCGGTCACGGCCAAAGATAGCGGCCTTATCCGGCGCAAAATAGGCTTCTTTCGGCTTGCGGCACTTGCCGCAGTACAGTAAACCGTCCTCGCCGGTGTAGTCCTCCGGCTCCGGGGTGGTGGTCGTCATATTCTCCAAAACAGCGTTGATTTCGTTCTTCATAAACTCTCGCCCTCCTTGCATGAGTAGTCTGGTATGCCCTTTTTCGGGGCTTTCCTGGCTGCGTCCTCCTGCGCCCATTTGTAGATTGTGGCGGCATGGCTGCGGTATCGCTTGCCGCTGGACGCGATATGGCAGGATAGCCGGTCAATGTAGTAGTTCCATTTGTCGGGCAGGTCTGCTTTCAGCCCGTCCAGTTCTGATTGCGAAAGAAAGACATTTTCATACCGGCCATAGGCGGCGCGGGCGGGTTGTCCCGTATCTAACTCTCGCTCTCTCTCTTTTTCTATCTCTATCTCTTTCTCTATCTCTATCTCTGGTGGACAAATGTCCGCTTGATATGGTGGACATTTGTCCGCCCCGGCCTTTGGCAAGGCTTTCTGCTCCTGCAAAGCCAGCCTTGCCCGCCGTTTCCGCTCCCCCTCGGTAGAGGATTGGCCGATAAGCAGTTCAATGTTGCTCATATACAGCGCGCCGTTCTGTAACGGCTCCACAAGCCCCAGCTTCATAAAAATCTGCAAGGCTCGCTCTACGGTGCCGACCTGCTGACGGGTAATGGTGGCAATCATCTGTGCGGTGTAGGGGATATTTTCATCAAGCTGCAACTTCCCGCCGTTTTTCAGCGATTTCAGGTACAGTTTCAAGAGAATGTTGGAATAGAGGATACCGTCCTGCATACTTTCCAGCAGCACGATAGCGTCCTCGTCAAAGTAATTCTCTTTCAGCTTGAGGTAGTAGTATTTTCGGTTGTCTGACATGGTTCCTCCTTTGGGTGGATTTGGGGCGTTTGTACGCATTTAGAACGCTGTTTCCGGGGGAAAAGGATAAATGTATCGCACACCCTTTGACACCCACGAAAAAAGCCTTGATTTATGCGGGTTTGAAAGGCTCTAA
>OHNO01000674.1_pt1 | contig 17645 bp, 16 predicted proteins | sample 1569521 | NCBI WGS metagenome assembly OHNO01 (sample SAMEA3879604, study PRJEB24766) | human gut metagenome | biome: human-associated habitat; feature: feces | place: USA | collected 1985/1987
CGTCTCATAAAAACCTGATAAAAAGCTTTTCAAGCTTTTTATCAGGTTTTAGTATGAGAAAACTGCGAGGCCCCATACCATCTGGTATGGGGCCTCGTCCTATAGAGTTGAATCAGCCGTGGTAGGCGTTGCTGACGCGGAAGATAATCGTGGCAATCTCGGCCCGGGAGATGAGTGTGGAACCCTTGTAGTAGGTCTTGTTATTCTCCACATAGCCGGTGATGATGCCGGCGTTGTACAGGGCGCGGGCGTAGCCGTCGGTGGAATCCGCAAAGGGGTTGTAGCCGGTGGTGATGGGGCTGAGCTTCATAGCCTTGGCCACGATGGCCGCCACGGCGTTGCGGTCGGCGGCGCTGTCCAGGCTCACCTGGCCGCTGAGGATGCCGTCGGTAATAGCGCGGCTCATATACCCGCTGGCCCAGTGGGAGCCGGTCTTGGCCTGCTCGCTGTAGCCGGTAGCCAGCATGACCATCTTCAGGATCTCGGCGTAGGTCACGTTGTTGGCGGGACGGAAGGTGCCGTCCTCATAGCCGTTGATGACGCCGGCGGCAGCCAGGGGCGCCACATACTGGTAGGCCCAGTTGGTGGTGGACAGGTCGGAGAAGGTCACTCTCACGGCGGTGACGTTGATGCGCACGGTGCCGGAGGTGGTGCCGCCCTTGACGTTATAGCTGGTGAAGGGGATCTCCACCACACCGGTGTAGCCGGTGGCGGGCACGTACGTCAGAGTGCTGATGGCCTGCACGCCCAGCGCGCTGCTGGTGGAGTAGGCGAAGTGGTCAGCGCTGGAGACCCGGGTGCCGGTGGTGCCGGTGTAGTTCTTGTACAGGGTGCCGGAGGTGGGGGTGCCGAACACAATGTAGCTGCTGGTGGTCAGCAGGGAGGTGCCGGCATAGAAGGTGCTGGACTGGAAGCGCAGGGAGGTGCTGGTGCAGTTAAGGGACACGGTGACAGGGGTGCTGGAGGTCCCGCCGAAGTTAATGGTGCCGATATACTGCAGGGAGCCGGAGGAGCTGGAGGAGTAGGCGGCGTACTTGATGGAGTCCGCGGTGCCCTTGCTGTTGGCCACGTACGTCACGTCCTCAATGCCGTAGGAGGCGCTGGACTTGTTGGAGAAGAAGTAGCGGCCGATGTTGCTGGTCTTCAACTCCGTGCCTCTGCCGGTCTTGCTGTTATAGTTGTAGTACAGGGTGCCGTTCTTGGGTACCTCCAGGAAGCGGATATACACGGTGGGATTCTTGCTGGAGGTGTCAGTGGCGTCCTTGTAGATGGCGGTGAAGTCCGCATCGTCCAGAGTGACCTCGGCATTGGCGGAGATCTGATAGTCAATGTCGCTGACCTCGCCGTCGGTGTAGAGGATCAGGACGTTGCCCTTCAGATCAGAGGTGGTCTTGCTGGAACTCTTGGTGGTGCCGGTGGCGGTGAAGCCGATGGTGACGGCGCCGGTGAAGTTCTTCTTGGGGGTGAAGTAGACGCCCTCCAGAGCGGTCTGCCGCTTGCCGGGCTCCACGTAGCACTCCTCGTCCCGGCTCAGCTTGTCGTCGTCAGCGTCGTACAGGTTGCCGCTGGACACGCTGGTGAATACCACGTACTCCAGGGAACCCTTGGAGTACTCGTCGTTCCAGAACTCCTCGAAGTCCTCCACATCCAGTTCCACATCGTCGCCCTTCTGGGCCATGTAGAGGATGTCGCCGCCGTCGGCTGCCTCGCCCTCTTTTACTTCGAAGGTGACAACGCCGGTATAGTAGTCGTTTCTGCCGGTATCATAGTAGGCCTTGAACGTAAAGGAGACATCGCCTTCGTAGTCCTCGTCGGGGGTAAACACCACGTCGGAGAGCAGTTCGCCCCTCTCGTCCTCAGCGTCGTCCTCGTCGTAGTAGTACTCGTCCTTGGTGCTGGCGTCCAACTCGCCCTTGCCGCTGACCCGAACCGTGTCAAAGGTTACATAGTACAGGCTCTCCCGTTTGCCGGAGACAGACCGGACAGCATCGTAGATCTGATCGATGACGGAGTCCTCGCCATCGTCATCCACCTCGCCCAGGCCATAGCCGGGGTTGGTGTTGTATACCATGGCCTCCGCCTCAATTTCCGTGCTGTAGGAGACCTTGATGGTGCAGGTGTCGGAATAGGTTGTGCCGTCCACCGTCAGAGAGGCCTTGATGGTGGCAGTGCCCTTGGACACAGGATACACGGTGATGGAGGTGCCGGTGGACCGGCTCAAATCCACATAGCTGCTGCCGGAAGAAACAGACCAGGTGGTCTTGGAGGTGTCCACCGTGGTGGGGAAGCCGGTAGCGGTTACCTTCAGGGTGGCTTCATCACGGAGGCTGGTCAGGGTGGCCTTGCTGACCGAAATAGAAATGCCCTGGACGGCGGTGACGGTGACGGAGCAGGTAGCCTTAATGGTATCACTGACCTTGGCAGTAATGGTAGCGGTACCAGGGGCCACGGCAGTTACCGTACCTCCGGAGACGGTGGCCACACCGGCGTTGCTGGTGCTCCAGGTAACGGTGTCAGTGGCGCCATCGGGGGTTAGTGTGGCGCGGAGGGAACTGGTCTGGCCAACTTTCAGCGCCAGCGTGGTGGGATTCAGGGAAATACCGGTGGCAGGGACAGGCACGGTCTCCTCCTTGCCGCACGGGCATTTATGTGTAATGGGATCAAATTTATGAGGCTCCTCGCAGGAATATAAACAGATCGTGCAGTTCACAGTGTGCAGCGCATCCTCGCCCTGGGTCGGAATGGGGGTTCCCCACGTATGATCGGTCTTTTCACCAATCATCTGCTTGCACACGGCGCAGATCTGCCAGTGGTTATGCAGGTCAGACTTATAGCCTGCTGCGCCTTCTGCGGCTTTGCAGTCCTCGCCCTCACTAGCCTTTCCGCCGCAGACGGTGCACTTTTTGTAGTGTTTGCCGTTCTCGGTGATATACTCGCTGCCGGGGTTGTGTTCGCCGGTGGCGGGGATGGTGCCGGCCTGAGTGGCCTGGCAGGTGGTGCAGGTACGGGTGGCGGAGCCAGCCTTGCCGCAGGTGGCTGCCGCCGTAATCGTCGTCTCACCGGGCGTGTGCTCCTTGTTCTCGCTGATGCACTCGGCGGAACTCCAGCTGCCCCACTCAATATTGTCGCCCTCAGAGGGGGTGGGCTCCGTGTTCTCCGCCAGGGCGGCGGGGATCATGCTGCATACGATGGCGAAGGCCATCAGCAGGGACAGCAGCTTGCGTGCTTTTTGTTTCATATCCTTTTTCCTTCCTTCCCTTCATGTATCGTGGGGGGTTTATTCCTTAGGGGCCAGTCTATACATGCAGCCTATCATGCCATTGTGAAAAGAACGTGTCATAATTGCATCAAAGTTGCATCATTTATTTAAGGTTTCTTTAAGGGCTCCCCATACAACCTCGCCGACTGGCCTGCCATATTCTATAGACGCAGGAGGCGGGGAGCAGGTTCCGCCAACTGGGAAAAATTTTCTTCGGAAAAAACGGGCCGGGCCTGATGGCCCGGCCCGCAGCTTTTTCAAAAAAGAGGCACCGTCTCTTTTTTGAAAAAGCGTCCGCGGGGGGAGAAGTTACAGCTGGACAATCCAGCCCATGTCGTCGGTCCGGACGCCGGTCTGCATACCGTAGATGGTGTCGTAGAGCTTCTGGCTCACCTCGCCCACGCCGCCGCCGTTCACGACGATGTCGCGGCCCTTGTAGCGCAGGTAGCCGATGGGGGAGATGACGCAGGCGGTGCCGGTGGCCCAGGCCTCCTTCAGGGTGCCGTCCTTCTCGGCGGCCTCAATCTCGTCCATGGAGAGGAGCCGCTCATGGACGGTATAGCCCCACTTGCGCAGGAGTGTGATGGTGCTGTCCCGGGTAACGCCGGGGAGGATGGAGCCGCCCAGGGGGGCGGTGATGATCTCGTCGCCGATCATGAAGAAGGCGTTGGAGGTGCCCACCTCCTCCACGTACTTGTGCTCGAAGGCGTCCAGCCACAGAACCTCCTTGCAGCCGTTCTCCAGGGCCTTTTTGGTGGCCCGCATGCCGCCGGCGTAGTTGCCGCCGCACTTGACGAAGCCGGTGCCGCCCCGGGCCGCCCGGATGTACTCATCCTCCACGTAGATGTGGCTGCCGGTAAGGCCGCCCCGGTTGATGTCGTAGTAGGCGCCCACGGCGCAGAGGATGATGATGAAATGGTAGTGCTTGGAGGGCTCCACGGAGAAGCTGACCTCGTCGGCAATGATGTAGGGCCGGATGTACAGGGCGGTGCCGGGCTGGGAGGGAATCCAGTCGGCGTCGGCCAGGACGGTGGCCTTTACGGCGTCGATAAATAGCTCCTCGTCAATGGCGGGGATGCACATACGCTCGTTGGTGCGGTTGATGCGCCTGGCGTTCATGTCCGGGCGGAAGAGGTTGATCTTCCCGTCGGGGGTCAGGTAGGCCTTCATGCCCTCAAACACCATCTGGGCGTAGTGGAGCACGGCGCTGGCGGGGTCTAAGCTGATGGGGCCATAGGGAATGATCTTCCCGTCGTGCCAGCCCTGGCCCTCATCGTAGTCCATGATGAACATGTGGTCGGTGAAGTACTTGCCGAAGCCCAGGTTGCTCTGGTCCGGCTTGGGCTTGGGATGGGTGGTGCGGGTGATGGGGAATGTGTAAGACATAAGGATTGCCACCTTTCAAAAAAATTCAGCATACGGGCCCACGGGCATACATCCTTTTTCTTGAAAGAAAAAGGATCAAAAAGAACTTTTGGCGCAAAGCATACGCTTTGCTTGGGGGAATTTGATAGGCATAGTCCAGGGAAAACCCAAGCGAAACGTAGTTTCGCGGCAAAGTTTTCTTTTGATCCTTTTCCTTTTCAAAAGAAAAGGATGTATGCCTTATCGGATTTCGTACAACTCCGGTCTGCGGTCCCGGAAGACGTTGATGGACTCCCGGATGGACTGGATGACGGTGAAGTCGGCGTCGGCGGTGATGACGGTTTCCCCCTCGCCGGCCCGGGCCAGGTATTCGCCCCAGGGGTCGATGATGGCGCTGTGGCCGCCGCAGAGGGTATCGCTGGCGGCGCTGTTGCACAGGGCCAGGAACATCTGGTTTTCGATGGCCCGGGCCCGGGCCAGGGTTTCCAGGTGCATGGTGCGCTTGGCCGGCCACTGGGCGGGAACGAACAGAAGGTCCAGTCCCTCCAGGGCCATGGCGCGGGTCAGCTCCGGGAAGCGGATGTCGTAGCAGATGATCAGGCCGCAGCGCTTGCCCTCCAGGGTGAAGCGGCAGAGGCGGCTGCCGCCCCGGAAAGCCCCCCGCTCCCCGGAGGGGGTGAAGCCATGGGTTTTGTCGTACTCCGCCGCGAGACGGCCGGAGCGGTCAAAGACGTAGGCTGTGTTGTAGAAGCCGTCGGCCCGTCGGCTGGCCACGCTTCCCGCCACGATGTGCAGGCCCAGTTCCCGGGCCAGGGCGGAGAATACGGCCTTTGTCCGCTGCCCGTCCCGGTCGGCGCAGGCGTCCAGATCCGCCGGAAAGAACCCGGTATTCCATGTCTCCGGCAGCACCACCACGTCGGGGTGCTCCCTGGCCGCCGTCTCGCGGACCAGGGCCTCCGCCCGGGCGAAGTTCTCGTCCACCGCCCCCAGACGCATATCCATTTGGATGCAGGAAATCTTCATAGCTTTACTCCTTCGCCGGGAGTCCGGCGTACAAGCGTTTTCGCCGGAAGGCGAAAACCTTGGAATCGACCGAATTCATTTCGGGCGATTTCAGTAAAATCGCGGGGCCCCCGCAAAATCAAAGATTTTGTGGGGCGTCCGGCGTATCAGCCCGCGTAGTTGCAGCCCGCCTGGAGGGCCTTCATGTTCAGGTCCACCAGTTCCGCCTTTTTGGCGGGCACTAGTTTCCGTACCGTCACCTCGGTGCCCGCGAAGGTCAGTTCCGGGTTGTGCTGGAGCACATGGCCCATCATGACCATGTTGGCCAGGGTGGGGACTCCGGCGTCGTGGGCCATGGCCGTGGCGGGGATATAGAACACCTCCAGGTCGGTGCGCGCCACCTTTTCCGCGATCAGGGTGGAGTCCACGTAGATCTGGCCGCCGGGGACCACTGCGTCCACATACTTCTGCAGGCTGGGCAGGTTCATGGCGATGAGCACATCGGGTCGGGTGACAATGGGGGAGCCGATGGGCTCGCTGGAGAGGATCACATTGCAGTTGGCGGTGCCGCCCCGCATCTCCGGACCGTAGGAGGGCAGCCAGGAGACCTGCAGATCCTCCAAAAGACCCTTGTAGGCCAGAAATTTACCGGAAAACAGGATGCCCTGTCCGCCGAAGCCGGCGATGACAATCTGTGTGGTTTTCATTTCGCGGCCGCCTCCTTTGCTCCGCTCCGGTCCTTGTAGACCCCCAGCGGATAGTAGGGAATCATATCGCTTTCCACCCACTCCAGAGCCTTCTGGGGCGTCATGCCCCAGTTGGTGGGGCAGGCAGAGATCACTTCAATGAGGGAGAAGCCTTTGCCGTCGATTTGGTTCTGGAAGGCCTTCCGGATGGCCTTGCCGGCGGCCTTGACGTTCTTTACGTTGTTCACCGCCACCCGGGCGATGTACTCCGGGCCGTCCAGGGTGGAGAGCATCTCGCAGACCTTGATGGGCGCGCCGGACCACTCCTCGCTGCGGCCGTAGGGGCTGGTGGTGGTCTTCTGGCCGACGAGCGTGGTGGGGGCCATCTGGCCGCCGGTCATGCCGTAGATGGCGTTGTTGATGAAGATGACGGTGAGCTTCTCGCCCCTGTGGGCGGCGTGGACGATCTCGTTGGTGCCTATGGAGGCGAGGTCGCCGTCGCCCTGGTAGGTGAAGACGCAGGTGCCGGTGTGGACGCGCTTGATGCCGGTGGCGACGGCGGGGGCGCGGCCGTGCGCGGCCTCGTACATGTCGCAGTTGAAGTAGTTATACGCGAAAACGGAACATCCGACCGGCGCGACGCCGATGACGTTGTCGGACAGACCGAGCTCCTCGATCGCCTCACCGACGAGCCTGTGGGCTATGCCGTGGTTGCAGCCGGGGCAGTAGTGGAACACGGTGTCGGTGAGCATTTTGGTCTTTTCAAATACAACGGCCATTACAGTACCTCCCTCATGCTGAGCAGCTTTTCTTTGATCTCCTCAGGCGTCGGCATGTGGCTGCCGTAGTGGCCGAAGAAATCGACCTTCTGCTCCCCGTTCACGGCGAGCTTCACGTCCTCCAGCATCTGGCCGGCGTTGAGCTCGACGTCGAGAACGGCCTTGACTCCCGGCGCGACGGCGGCGTCGTGCAGGGCCTTGTACGGGAAGGGCCAGAGCGTGATGGGCCTGATGAGCCCGACGTTGAAGCCCTCTTCCTTCAGGTCGTCGATGGCGGACTTGCAGATACGCGCCACGGTGCCGAAGGCAGTGACGATTATCTCAGCGTTCTCCATGTTGTAGGCCTCGAAACGGACCTCGTTCTTTTCTATTTCACGGTAGGTGGCCTGCAGGCGCTCATTGAGGCTGTCAAGCTCCTCGACGGTGATATACAGGCTGTTGATGATGGCGCGGCTGGGCTTATCCTTGGCGCCGTGACCGTTGGCGGCCCAGGGCTTCTTCTCGTAGTCGATGACGTACTCCTTCATCTCGGGGAGGACGACGGGCTCCATCATCTGGCAGATCATGCCGTCCGCGACGACCATGACGGGGTTGCGGTATTTGTCGGCGGTGTCGAAAGCGACCTCCATGAGGTCGATGGCCTCCTGCACGGAGGCGGGGGCGAAGACGACGAGACGGTAATCACCGTGGCCGCCGCCCTTGGTGGCCTGGAAGTAGTCGCCCTGGCCGGCCTGGATGGAGCCGAGGCCGGGGCCGCCGCGCATGACGTTCATGATGACGCAGGGCAGCTCGGAGGCGGCTATGTAGCTGATGCCCTCCTGCTTGAGGGACACGCCGGGGGAGGAGGAGCTGGTGAGGACGCGCGCGCCGGTGCCGGCAGCGCCGTAGACCATGTTGATGGCGCCGACCTCGCTCTCGGCCTGCAGGAAGCAGCCGCCGATCTCAGGCATGCGCGCGGACATGTACTCGGGTATCTCCGTCTGAGGGGTTATCGGGTAGCCGAAGAAGTAGCGGCAGCCGGCGCGGATCGCGGCTTCAGCTATGGCTTCGCTGCCCTTCATAAGAGTCAATGCCATATCTAGTTCCTCCTATTCCTTCTCAATGTGGATGACCACATCCGGACATGTGCGGGCGCAGGACGCGCAGGCGATGCAGGCCGAAATGTCGGTCATCTCGGCCGGGTGATAGCCTTTGGCGTTGAGCTTGGTTTTCGAGATCTGCAAGAGCTTTTTGGGGCAGGCCCTGACGCAGAGACCGCAGCCCTTGCAGCGTTCTTCGTTGATCGTGAGTTTAACCATGCTTTTACCTCATTTCATGAATAATAATGAGTTTCCCGACGCAGTTTTTCTTGCATCACGCCTTCCTGAACAGATGTTGACGCGGCACACCGGCGCGTCACAGGCCCTCCTTTGTGAAGGTCTCCCAATCCCTGTGCATGAAGGTCTCGATGGGCATGGGGGTGCCGATATAGGCAGGGTCGTGCCCCTCGCGGAGGAAGCCCTCCAGCAGGTCGGGCCTGCCCGTCGTATACAGCACGGGTACCCCGGAGCGTATCGAGGCCTCGCGTATTACCTCGTAACCGTCCCGGAGGTCCTCCGGGCAGGCCATGCGGGCGAGATTGGTGTTGTTCACAAAGCCGGAAACTTTCTGGCGCGAATGGCGCTCCATGCCCTCCATGAGAGAGATGAGCTTTTCCGGGGTGCCGGCCATCGGGCGGCGGGTGTTCACCACGTTGAGGACCTTCAGACTGCCCTCGGGCAGTGCTGCAAAATCCTCATGGTAGCGGCCGAGCGCCGTGGCTCCGGCGGGGTCGCCGCCGACGTCGAAGATGACCGTGTCCCAGTCCAGCGCAAAGGCGGAGGCAACCTCCGCCGGGAGGGAGAGCGTCTCCACGCTCGAGTGTACAAAGTTGGGGGATACGAGCCTTATCTCCCGGGATTTTATGAGGTTGCCCCTGTCCGTGAGCCGGAAGTAGGTGTTGACCATGTCGAGGTCAATGAGCTCGACCTTTTTGCCCGCGCGCGCGGCCTGGAAGGCAAAGTTTAACGCCAGCTCCGTCTTTCCGGAGCCGTAGTTGCCTATGAGAACTATGACCTCTTTCATCATTTCCTCCGTTTACTCAGGCGGGGCAAGCCTCTGCCGGGAATGTGTCAGGCGTTGACGGCGCCGTTTTTCTCGCCGTACTGGTTGTCGTAGTTGTCCTGGACGCAGCGGACGATGTCGCTGAGCACGTCGCAGGTCGGGGTGGGGACGTTGAACTGCTTGCCGTAGTCGCTGATGGTGCCGGTCAGGGTATCGACCTCGGTGCGCAGCTTCTTGTAGAGCATATCCTGGGCCATGCTGGGGTAGTAGTCGCTGATGTTGTCGATGATGTGCTGGTGGTCAACGCGGATGAACTCGTCCGGGTCGATGTGGACGCCCTTGTGCTCGGCGACGGCGCAGCACTCGCGGATGACGTTGTGGAAGAGCTTCTTGCCGTAGGGGTTGTTCTCGACGTAGCCTATCTTCAGGCGGGTGACGGCGCAGACGGTGTTGACGGTGCAGTTCACGATGACCTTCTTCCAGATGAAGGGCAGCACGTCCTCACGGAAGACGGCCTCGCAGTCGCCCTTGTTGAAGCACTCCTCCATATACTTGCCGGCGGCGATGGTGAGCTCGTTGTTCTCCAGCGCGCCGAAGTTCATGATGACGCCTTCGCTGGGGGTGGAGATGCAGCCGCCGGGGCCGTCGAGCGCGGTGCCGATGACGCCGGAGCCGACCATGCAGCGGGAGGCGGGGTAGTACTTGAGCAGCTTGTCGTCGTTGCCCAGGCCGTTTATCAGGGAGACGAGCACGGTGTTCGGGCCGATGCAGGGCTTGGCGCCCTGGATGGCGCTCTCAAGCTGGTTGGCCTTGGTCATGAAGATAACTATGTCCATAATGCCGATGTCGTCGGCAGAATAAGCGGTCTTGAAGCCGGTAAGGATGGTGGTCTTGTCGGGATAGATGGTAAACTTCATGCCGTCCTTCGCGACCTTGTCCATGTGGGCCTTGTAGGGGTCAACGAGGGTCATGTCAGCCCCGCCCGCGCGGAGATAGCTGGCGAACACGCTGCCGGCAGCGCCGGAACCTACCATTGCGATTTTCATTATTTCTCTTCCTCCTATGCTTATTGATGCCGCTGTATGTGGTTATCGCCCCCTTTCGGGGGCGGAGCGCGCAGTTTAACCGTTCTCCATCCCGTACTGGTTGGAGTAGTTGTCCTGTATGCAGGAGATGAGGTCCGCAAGTACGCTGTTGTAGGGGGTGGGTATGCCCAGCCGCTCGCCGTAGCGGGCGATGGCGCCGTTCAGGACGTTTATCTCAGTCTGGCGGTGGTGCAGCACGGCGTCCTGGGCCATGCTGGGGTAGTAGTCGCCGAGATTTTCGCGCAGGTTGCCGATGTCGGCCTCTATGAGCGGCCAGATGTCGCCCACGCCGAGGGCCTTGGCAACGGCGCAGCCCTCTTTCCAGACGTTCATGAGCAGCTTCATGCCCCAGTCGTTGTCCATGACATAGCGCAGGCGCATGCGGCTCACGGCACAGACGGCGTTGTAGCCGCTGTTCGTGACGGCCTTTTTCCAGAGCAGGACGCGCACGTCATCCTCGAAGCTCGCGTGGCAGCCGCCGGCCTCAAAGCATTCCTCAAGGTATTTTCCGGCCCTGTCCGTCTGCGGGGACTTCTCCACCGCGCCGAAGAACATCTGTATGCCGTCCTCGGGCTTGGAGACGCAGACTCCCGGCCCGCAGAGCTCCGTGCCAATGACGCCGGCGCCGTACATGATGCGTCCGGCGGGGACATATTTCATTAGGATCTCATCGTTGCCTATGCCGTTCTGCAGGGAGACGAGGACGGTGTCCGGCCCGACGCAGTGCATGACGTCCGGCATGACGCCGTCGGTCTGCGTGGCCTTGACCATGAGGATGACGATGTCCATTTCGGGCAGGCAGGCCGCGCAGTCGGCGGTGTGGAAGCCCGTGAGGACACATTCCTCGCCCTTGCAGCGGAAGGTGAGGCCCTCCGCGGCTATCTTGTCCATGTGGGCCTTGTAGCGGTCCACGAGGTAGAGCTCCGCGCCCCCGCGGCGCAGATATGCCGCGAACACGCTGCCCGCGGCGCCGGAGCCTATCATTGCGATCTTCATCTAGTTTGCGTTCTCCTTACTTGCCCTGCCCGCGGTCGTTCTTCTCCGAGGAGCGCTTGACTATCCAGAAGGGGTCGTCCGTGTTGTCGGAGTAGGCGACGAAGTTGAGGCTGGATTTTATGTGCTCCGCCATCGCCTGGCGGGCGAGGGCGGGGATGTGCAGCTTGATGGAGGAAACTATGGCCCCATGCTGGTGCACCACCTGGCTGGACCAGGGGTTGGACTGCTCGGGGCTTATGAACTTGGGCCAGGAGCCCTGGTACATGGTGAGGTTGGGCAGCAGCTCGTTGTAGCTGCGGATGAGGTATTTGTTGCCGGAGGCCTCGACGATGAGCTTGTGGAAGGGCATGTCGGTCTCCTTGAGCCGCTTGCCGTCCATCCTGGGGACGGCCTTTTTAAACTCGGTGGCAAGATTGTCGAGCTGGGCGATGGCCTCGGGGCTGGCCTTGTCCGCGCAGAGGGCGGCGGCCTCGCACTCTATGGCCGTGCGCGCGTCGTAGAGGTCTATCATGTCCAGCAGGTTCATGTCCGTGACGTAAAAGCCGCTGGCCTTGGGCTTCGTTTCCACAAAGCCGATGGCCTGGAGCCGGTTTATCGCCTCGACGACCGGCGTGCGCGAGATGCCCAAATCGGTGGCGATCTGGTTTATGTTGAGCTTGGAGGCGGGGGGTATATCCAGCACGACGATCTGGTCGTAGAGTATCTGCGTGACGACCTCGCTGAGCTTGGCAAAGGGGTTTTTTTCAAGGTAGTTTTCGAGCTTTTCCCGGTTCATTGTAAAAAAATCACCTCAAGCGCAATTTCAGCGATATTGCCGTCCTTTTGCACAAAAAAGGATTCTATTTGCCACTCTCAATTTACCACAATCCCACCCGATTATCAAGATGTGCGCACAATTTTCCCAAATGCACAGATATTGAGCTAAAAGAAATGCTTTTGAAAAATGCAAAATCGCGGCGGACGCCTCAAGTTATTTTATTAACGCCGCTTCAAAAAGGCCCAAAAAAGCCCCGATAACCTGTAGACTTTTTAACGATTTACCCTATGGGAAACATCCGCCCAATTAAAGCGCTAAGGTTGCTTTTAAATCAATGCAAAATGCTTTTTAAAGGCAGATTAATTTATTAAAATTGATACAAGCCTTGCCCCCGGTCTATAATCACGCCATATTGGCTCGGCCAGTATGAACAGAGGGAGAAAAAATCAAAAAAGGGAAGGAGCACCGAGAAATGAATGAAAAATCGGCGGTGACCAAAGGAACTTGGGCAGCTGGATTTTCAGTTGCCTCTGTTTGGTTTGGCACACACGTCGGCGCGGGTTTCGCGACCGGCAACCAGGTCCTGAGCTACTTCGTAAACTACGGCTGGACGGCCGTAATATTTCCGCTTATATCCATGGGCATACTTGCCTATGTTATCTACGTTATAATGAAGTTTGCCCGACTGCGCGGGCTTGACAACTATAACGACACCTTCCGCGAGCTGTGGCAGCCGTACCCGGCGCTGGCCATATCGTTTGAAATTTTCTACATAGTCATCATCCTTGCGGCAGTCGCTGCGGCGATCAACGGCGCGGCGCTGCTGGTTGAGCAGGTCGTCCCGGCCCTGGGGACCCTGGGCAGCACGATACTCGTCGCGGTCATGCTCATCGTCCTGTGTCTGTTCGGCGTCAAGCTCATCATCGCGGCCTCCACGATACTCTCCACCGGTATCCTCATCACCGCCGGCGTCATGATCATCGTCGGCATAGCGAACCACCCGAGCGAGGTCGCCGCCGCCTTCAGCCAGCCCCTCAACACCCCGGGCACCGCCTTCTGGCGCGGCGTCATCATCTACTGCGGCTTCCAGTGCGTGTCCATCCCGCCCATGATAGCCGCGGCCGTCACCCTGAACCGCAAGGGCGTCAAGAAGGCCGGCATCCTCGGCGGCATCATGAACGGCGGCATGCTGGCCCTGTCCGGCCTCATGCTGCTCGGTTGGAAGGACGAGATCGTCGCCGCCGGCCAGACCGCGCTGCCCAACCTCTTCATCTGCAACACCATCGGCTGGGACTGGCTGGTCGTCTGCTACAGCATCCTGCTGTTCTGCGCTTTCATCTCCACCTGCGTCACCCTCATCTACACGATGATCCTCCGCATCGACAAGAAGTTCTTCGTGAAGAGCGACGTACACGAGAAGATCCGCATGAGCATCATCGGCGTCATCATGGTCGCCGTCTGCATGAGCCTGAGCTTCATCGGCATCAGCAACATCATCACCTACGCCTACGGCTACGACGGCTACCTCGCCCTTGTCGCCATCGTGCTGCCGGTCCTCATCATCGGCAACAAGAAGAACAAGAAGTTCATCAAAGAGCACCCCGAGGCGATAGACAAGAGCTACTGATCCATGAAAAAGCCTCTCAAGTGGGCGATAACCGTCCTCGGCATGGTGGCCGTGTTCGGCCTCGTGTACCTCTGCGGCGAGCTGTTCGGCGTCACCGCGGGGCCCGTGCCCACCATCGTCCTCATGCTGGCCGTCTACGTGGCGGGCTGGTTCTGGACGAGGGAGCGGCCGAAGCCCGAAGGGGAGGAGCCCGCGGACGAAAAACAATAAGGCCCGGAGCCGCCGCACAATGCGGCGGCTCCTTTTTGCGTTTTCTTTAACACAAAGGCGGGGCATATTGCGCTTGAAGCGCGGGCGCAGAGGTGTTAGAATAAAATAGTTATAAATATTGTATGCGGGAGGTATTTCCTAATGAACGATATCCGAGACATCGCCCTTGCCCCATCCGGAGAAGTGAAGATAGCCTGGGTGCGCCGGAATATGCCAGTGCTGCGCGGCATCGAGGCGGATTTTGAGCGCGAGAAGCCCTTTGCGGGCATGAAGGTGGCGCTGTCCGTCCATCTGGAGGCCAAGACGGCCTACCTCTGCCGCGTGCTGGCAGCGGGCGGTGCGGAGATGTACGTCACGGGCTCGAACCCCCTCTCGACGCAGGACGACGTGGCCGCTGCCCTGGCCGCCGGAGGGCTGGAGGTCCACGCCACCCACGGCGCGACGCCGGAGGAGTACGAAAAGCAGCTGGAAGCAGTCCTGGCCGTCGGCCCCAACATCATCATCGACGACGGCGGCGAGCTCGTGGAGCTCATGCGCACGAAGTTTGCCGATCTCCTGCCCGGTGTCATAGGCGGCTGCGAGGAGACGACCACCGGCATAATCCGCCTGAAGAAGCTCGCGCGCGACGGCATCCTGCCCTTCACCATGATGATGGTGAACGACGCGGACTGCAAGCACCTGTTCGACAACCGCTACGGCACGGGCCAGAGCGTCTGGGACGGCATCATGCGCACGACGAACCTGATAGTCGCGGGCAAATATGTCGTCGTGTCCGGCTACGGCTGGTGCGGCAAGGGCGTGGCCCTGCGCGCGGCGGGCCTGGGCGCGAAGGTAATCGTGACGGAGCCTGACCCGGTCCACGCGCTGGAGGCGGTCATGGACGGCTACGAAGTCATGCCCATGCGTGAGGCCGCGAAGCTGGGCGACATCTTCTGCACCGTCACCGGCTGCCGCGACATCATCACGAAGGAGCACTTCGGCCTCATGAAGGACGGGGCCATCCTCACGAACGCAGGCCACTTCGACGTGGAGATAGACATGGCGGGCCTGAAGGAATACGCCGTCAGGAGCTACGAGGCGCGGCACAACATCACGGGCTACGAGCTGCCCGAGGGCAAGACGTTGTTCGTCATCGCCGAGGGCCGCCTTGTGAACCTGGCCGCCGCGGACGGACATCCGGCGGAGATAATGGATATGAGCTTTGCCATACAGGCGCTTTCGGCGGAGTATCTGGCGAAGAACCGCGGCAGCCTGCCCTGCGCGCCGCTGAAGGTCCCGGAGGAGATAGACAAGGCCGTGGCGCGCAGAAAGCTCGCCTCCATGGGCGTAGAGATAGACGAGATGAACGACGTGCAGAGGGAGTACCTCGGCATCTGAGAATTGATTCGGGGAGAGGTGAGCGGGTTTGGACGAAAACAGCGGCGAGCTTCGCCTGGAGCACCTCCGTGAATTGCTTGAGGGGCATAGGATGAAGGCCCTCCAGCTTGAGCTGGAGGATATGAACGAATTTGACATAGCCGAATTCCTCACTGAGCTGGGCGAGGAGGACGGCAAGCGCATGGCCACCGTGTTCCGCCTGCTCTCAAAGGAGCGGGGAGCGGAGGTCTTTGCGGAGCTCGACGCGCCGGAGCAGGAGACGATAATCAACTCCATCACCGACACGGAGCTTGCCCTCATCATAGAGGACATGTACGTGGACGATGCCGTCGATATGATGGAAGAGCTGCCTGCGAACATCGTAAAGCGCGTCATGCGCAACGCCACGCCCGCCACGCGCAACCTTATAAATCAGTATCTGAAATATCCCGACGACTCGGCGGGCAGTATCATGACCGCCGAGTTCGTGGACCTCAAAAAGTACATGAACGTCCGCGAGTCCATCGCGCGCATCCGCCGCATAGGCGAGGACAAGGAGACGATATACGTCTGCTACGTCACCTCGGCGGACAGGAAGCTTGAGGGCGTCGTGACGGTGAAGGATCTGCTCCTCTCTGACGACGAGGCCGTCATCGAGGACATCATGGACACGAACGTCATCTTCTGCCGCACGACGGATGAGCGAGTGGAGGCCGCGGAGCGCATCTCGGACTACGACCTGTTAGCCATCCCGGTCGTGGATAAGGAGGGCCGGCTGGTCGGCATCGTCACGGTTGACGACGTCATCGACGTGCTGCAGGAGGAGGCCACGGAGGACTTCGACCGCATGGCCGGTATCGCGCCCTCGGATAAGCCCTATTCGCGCACGGGCGTACTGGAGATGTGGAAGCGCAGGATACCCTGGCTGATGTTCCTCATGTTGTCGGCCACCTTTACCAGCATGATAATAACCGGCTTTGAAGACGCGCTTGCAAGCTGTGCCGTGCTGACGGGCTTCATACCCATGCTGATGGGCACAGGCGGCAACTCGGGCTCCCAGAGCTCGACTGCGGTCATCCGAAGCCTGAGCCTGGGCGACACGGAGCCTAAGGACATCCTCATGGTGGTGTGGAAGGAGATAAGGGTTGCCGTGGCCTGCGGCGTAACGCTGGCGGCGGTGAACTTTGTGAAGATGCTTTTGGTGGACCGGATGCTGCTGGGCAACGCCGAGGTTACGGTGCTCGTGGCGGCTACCGTCTCCGTGACGCTGATAGTCGTAGTCATGTTCGCCAAGGCCGTGGGCAGCACCCTGCCCATGGCGGCTGAGAAGATAGGCATAGACCCCGCGGTGATGGCAAGCCCGCTCATATCCACCATAACCGACGCTGTGTCCCTGCTCATCTACTTCACTCTGGCGACCTTGCTGCTGCACATTTAAAAACAGGGGAGTAAGGGGAAAGCGGTAAATGGATATGTCGCAAGTGGTATCCCAGATGGGGATACTCGTGTTTATAATGGTGGTCGGTTTTGTCTGCGCCAAAATCGGCCTTACGGGGCCGGAATTCAACCGGCGCATCTCGGGCGTCGTCATGAACGTCCTGCTCGTGTTCACGATACTCTATTCGGTCATGAACACGGACATGGAGATGGATTTAGCCGGTGTAGGCTTTGTGACGCTGTGCTTTGTGGTCATGTTTGCCGTCATGTCCACGCTGGGCTTTTTGACGGCAAAGCTGCTGCGCCCCGGAAAGGAACGCTCGGGCATAACCTTCTTTGCCGTGACCTTTGCGAACACGGTGTTCCTGGGCTTCCCGGTCATAGAGGCACTCTACGGCGCGGACGGCATTTTCATTGCGGCCATCTCTAACATACCCTTCAACCTTATGGCCTACACTGTGGGCCTGGGCGCGGTGCGCGGGGGGGTGAAGGGCCTGACGGTCCGCAAGGCGCTGGCCCCGCCCCTGGTTGCCTCGCTGCTGGCGGTGCTGCTCTTCCTGAGCGGCATAGAGGTGCCGAAGTTCGTGTCGGACGCCTTTGGTACGATGAGCGGGGCGACGATACCGATGTCCATGCTCATAGTCGGCACGAGCCTTGGCTCCGTCTCGCTCAAGAGCGCGGCGGGCAACTGGCGGGTCTACGCCGTTGTGGCGATAAAGCTGCTGGTGGCGCCCGTTGTGGTCTGGTTTGTCACCAGACTCTTTGTGACGGACGAGATGCTTTTGGGTGTCACCGTCATTCTCGCCTCCGCACCCACGGCGATGATAGCTACGCTTTTTGCGATCGAGTGTGGGCGCGACGAGGGCTATGCATCCGAGTGTGTGTTTATAGGCACGGTGCTTTCTGCGGTGACGATGCCGATTATGATCTGGCTGCTGCTGTGAAAACCAAAGACGCCGCCCGAAAGGGCGGCGTCTTTGCCGCTTGCCGTTCGACTAGGTCTT
>OHNO01000676.1_pt1 | contig 17510 bp, 11 predicted proteins | sample 1569521 | NCBI WGS metagenome assembly OHNO01 (sample SAMEA3879604, study PRJEB24766) | human gut metagenome | biome: human-associated habitat; feature: feces | place: USA | collected 1985/1987
GGCGCAAACGCCCCGCCCGCCGGGTTTATTTCTCCGTATCGTAGGCGCACTGGGCCAGCGCGGCGGTGATGGTCTTTTCGTAGGCCTCGTGGCCGTACTTGTCCACCTCGCCCTTGTCCTTGGGGCCGTGAGTGAGGCACCCCGCGCCGCCGATGCAGCCGCCCACGCAGGCCATGCCCTCGATGAAGTTCTCCTTGAGAAGGTTTTTCTGCTTCTTGAGCAGCGCCACGCGGCAGGCCTCGATGCCGTCGCAGGGGATGGGGTTGACGATGAAATCGCTGCCCTGCTCCTTGAGGGCCTGCTTCACCGCGTCGGTCAGGCCGCCGCTGCGCGCGAAGATGCGGCCAAAGTAGCTGGCGTTGTCCAGCACGTCCTCGTCGAGGGAGGGCAGGTCGAGATCCCGGCTGTCGAACCAGGCCTGCAGCTCCTCAAAGGTAAGCACGCAGTCGATCCAGGGGCGTACCTCCTCGCGCTGGAACTCCTGCTTCTTGGCCGTGCAGGGGCCGATGAAGATGATTTTGGCGTCCGGGTCGGTGCCCTTGATGAAGCGCGCCACCTCGGCCATGGGGGAAAGGTTGTGGCTGACGAAGGGCCTGAGCGTGGGGAAGCTCTTTTCAATGTAGCTGACGAAGGCGGGGCAGCAGCTGGAGGTGAGGAAGCCCTTCTCTGCCAGCTCCCTGGCCTCGCGGTAGGAGACCATGTCCGCGCCCAGCGCCGCCTCCACGACGCTGAAGAATCCCAGCTGCTTGAGGCCCATGATTACCTGCCCCAGCTTGGCATACAGCAGACGCATGAATTGCCAGATTTCCGTGACGGTTCCCACGGTGGATTTGGTGCCCCCACGGGACATGTTCTGTTCAATCGCCACCGTGGGGGGCAATCCGGTCAGGCGGTCGATGTCCGGACTTTCCAGCTGTTCCGTGAATTGCCGGGCGTACGGGGACATGACGTCCATGAAACGCCGCTGCCCTTCCGCGAAAAAGATATCAAAAGCCAGGGAGCTCTTCCCGGAGCCGGAAAGCCCGGTCAGCACGGTCATTTCTCCGCGCGGCACGTCCAGGTCCACGTTTTTCAGGTTGTGGTGGCGCGCACCCCGCAGGGCCATCACGCCTTCCGGTATATCCATGTCTGCGGATTCCGGGACGACGGCGTCCGCAGGGTCGTAAACGGAAGGGTTGCCTTCCAGCACCTCCCTGAGGTATTTGCCCGTGTATCCCTTCCCGGCGGCTACAATTTCCTCCGGCGTGCCCGTGGCCACCACATGGCCGCCTCCGGCGCCGCCCTCCGGCCCCAGGTCAATCACGTAGTCCGCGGATTTGATGAACTCCGGGTTGTGTTCGATGACCAGCAGGGTATGCCCCTGCTCCACCAGTTCCCGAAACACGGCCAGCAAAACTTCAATGTCTGCAAAGTGAAGCCCCGTTCCCGGCTCGTCCAGAATCAGCATCTTGGAGCTGTTCGCGCCGGAACCTATCTGGTCCAGCAGGATTTTAGCCAGCTTCAGGCGCTGGTTTTCCCCGCCGGAAAGGGTATTCAGAGGCTGCCCCAGGGTCAGGTGCCCCAGCCCTACGCGCTGAAGCACGCCCAATTTGGAAGCGATGCGGGAGGCTTTGGCCCCTTTTTCCGCGCTGAAGCATTCCAGCGCAGCCGCTACCGTCATGCCGAGCACGTCCGCAATATTCCTGCCGTCACGGTACACGCTCAGCACTTCGCTCCCGTACCGGGAACCGTGGCACAGCGGACACTGAACGAAAATGTCGGAAAGAAACTGCATTTCCACTTTCTCACTCCCCATGCCCATGCAGCGCGGACACCGGCCGTCCCCACTGTTGAAAGAGAAAAAACCGGGCTTCATGCCGCGCGCGGGCCGTCTCCGTTTCCGCGAAGAGGGAGCGTATTTCTTCAAAAACTCCGGCATACACGGCAGGGGTGGAGCGCGGGGTGCGGACGATGGGGCTCTGGTCCACCATCACCACCTCATCCAGATATTCCCAGCCCTTGATAGACTTGACGCGGGCGGGTTCCTCCTCGCATACGGCTCCTTTCTCCACCAGCGCGTTCAGGTAAAGAACATCGTGGGCCAGGGTGCTTTTCCCGGACCCGCTGACGCCTGTCAAGCAAGTGAAAACGCCCAGGGGCACTTTCACGTCCAGTTTGCGCAGGTTATGGCGCGTGGCTCCGGATACGGTCAGAAACTGGCGCGGCTTTCGCCTCTTTTTGGGCACCGCGATGCGCCGCCTGCCGGAAAGAAAAGCCCCCGTCAGGGATTCCTCAATTTCTCCAATCCGGGCAGGCATCCCGGAATAAACAAGCCTTCCCCCTTCCCGTCCGGAACCGGGTCCCATATCCACCAGGCAGTCCGCGGCACGCATGACCGCTTCCTCATGCTCCACCACCACCAGGGTGTTCCCGCGCTTTTTAAGCCGGTTCATGGCGGAAATCAAACGGGACGTATCGCGGGGATGGAGCCCAACGGTAGGTTCATCCAGCACAAACAGCGTATCCGTCAGGGAAGCGCCCAGGCAGGTCGTCAGGCTCACGCGTTCAATTTCCCCTCCGGACAGAGACCGCGTGGAGCGGTCGGACGTCAGGTAGCCCAATCCCACTTCATTCAGATACTCCAGGCGGCTCCTGAGTTCCGCCACGGCATGTTTCAAGCCGGGGTCTTCATCCGCCCGCGGCGTCACGTACCTATCCACCCAGGCCAGTAGTTCATCCATGGGCATACTGGAAAGTTCCGGCATGCTTTTGCCGCCCACCTTGAATTGAAGGGCTTCCGGCCTCAGGCGCAAACCGTGGCAGGAGGGGCATTCCTGATATGTGCGGAAACGGCTCAGGTACACCCGCACGTGCATCTTATGCGTGCGGCTTTCCAGATATTTGAAAAATCCCGCAATGCCGTACCACAGCCCCTGTTCATACATTTCATCCGGGTCATCGCCGTCGCCGTACAGCAGCCAGTCCCGCTCCCATTGCTTCAAATCCTTCCACGGCACATCCAGACGGACTTTGCGGGCGTTTTTGCGCCAGCCGCGCATCAGGTCCCGCTTGCATTCGGAAAATACTTTTCCGTCCCCCTCAAAAATATGGATGGCCCCGTCCTGAACGCTGAGTTCCGGCTTGATGCACCGGTTGTAGTCAATCGTGATGACGCGCCCGTAGCCGCGGCATTCCGGGCACGCCCCCAGCGGGGAATTAAAAGAAAACAGGCCCGGCCGCGGTTCCATCAGCGGATGCCAGTCTCCGCGGAATTTCAAAGCGGACAACCAGACGCCGTCCACACGGGGAATCACATGGGCCACGCCGCCGCCCAGGCGCATGGCCGTCTCCAGAGCCTCCAGCCTGCGTTCCCTCTGGTCTTCCGACAGCCTCACGCGGTCCTGAACCACCAGCAGCGGTTCTCCTTCCTCCAGCGTCCAATCCTCATCCTCCAGCCGGAGGATCTCTCCATGCGCAAAAGCGCGCAAATACCCCTGTGCCACCAGATTCCTTTTCAACGAGGGAAGATCCACGGATTCGGGCCGCGCCACCTCCAGGCAAACCATCACTTCCGTTCCGGCAGGGAATTCCGCATGCAGCTTTTCATCAATGGTACCTGGCGTTTCCGGCTTGATTTCCCGCCCTGTTTCCGGGTCAATGCCCACGGCCAGACGGGCGAAAACAAACTTCCAGTAATCATTCAGCCCCGTCATGGTCCCCACCGTGGAGCGGGATGTCCTGACGGAGTTGCGCTGATGCAGGGCGATGGCCGGAAGAATATTCTCTACGGCGTCCACATCCGGCTTGTCCATGCGGTCCATGAACTGGCGCACGTACGGGGAAAAGGTTTCCATATAACGCCGCTGGCCTTCCGCATACAGCGTGTGCATGGCCAGACTTGTTTTCCCCGATCCGGAAGGTCCCGTCACCACCGTCAGCCGCCCCAGGGGAATGTCCACATCCACATTCTGCAAATTATGCTCACGGGCGCCGCGGATGCGGATGCGCCCATCCTCACAATGACTCATGGAGAAAGAATATCATCAATTTGGAATCATTCCAAGAGAAGCGCCTGTCATGAATCCGGGTTTCCAGAGGAGTCCGGCCAGGTCCAACCTTCCTATTACGTCATCATCAGCACAAATGGAGGGCCGTGCTTGCATTTCTCCCGGCAGCCGCTAGTATTTTTCGATTCTTAGACCGCTGAAAGCGACTCTACCTCGTCAATTTTCAACAAGACAAAGATGATTAAGTGGATTCTAACCAAGATTGTCGGCACCAAAAACCAGCGTGAAGTGCGCCGTCTGCGCCCCATTGTGGAACAAATCGTCTCCATTGAAGAATCATGGAACGGCAAGGGACAGGAATTCCTGCTTGAGAAAACGAGGGAATGGCAGGGGTACCTCCATCGCTTCCTCCCCATGGATCTGCCCCCCGTGCGCATTGTGGAAGCCGCACCCAGGGAAGAGCTGGAGGAAATAGCCGCCAAACTGAACGCCCGTTTTGAATCCCTGAAAAGCGAATTCGCTTCCCTCCCCGCGGTGGAAGCCACTCCCGCCTCCATTGAAGAAGGGAAAGCCGCCTGGAACAACATTACGCCCCAGTTTGACAAGCTGCGCGAACGCTACCTGAACCAGATACTGCCGGAGGCCTTCGCCGCCGTCAAACACGGCGCCCGCCTGCTCTGCGGGGAAGAACGCGATATCTGCGGTCAAAAACAGGTTTGGGACATGGTCCACTTTGACGTGCAGCTGCTGGGCGGCATTGCCCTGCACCGCGGCTACATTGCGGAAATGGCCACGGGGGAAGGGAAAACGCTTGTCGCCACCCTCCCCGTTTACCTGAATGCCCTGACCGGCATGGGTGTGCATGTGGTGACCGTGAACGATTATCTGGCGCGCCGCGACTCGGAATGGATGGGCATGCTCTTCCAGTTCCTGGGGCTGACTGTCGGTTGCATCCAGAGCATGATGCCCTCCCAGCTCCGCCGGGAGCAATACGCCTGCGACATCACTTACGGCACCAACGCCGAATTCGGCTTCGACTACCTGCGCGACAACGGCATGGCAACCTCCAAGTCCGAACAGGTGCAGCGCGGGCACTACTTCTCCATTGTGGACGAAGTGGACTCCATCCTTATTGACGAAGCCCGCACCCCCCTCATCATTTCCGGCCCTGCGGTCGTCACCCGGGAACAGCAGTACGATACCCTGCGCCCCGCCATTGAGCGCGTGGTGAAGGCCCAGACGGACCTTTGCAACGAACTGATGGCCCAGGCCCTGAAAGCCCAGGAAGAAGGCCGCACGGAAGAAGTGGGCCGCTGCCTGTTCAAGGTAAAAATGGGCCAGCCCCGCCACCGCGCCTTCCTGCGCGCCATGCAGGATCCCGAGCTGCGCCGCATCGTGGAAAAATATGAACTGACCCTTTACCAGGATACCCGCAAGAAGGAACTCTACAAGCTGAAGGAGGAAATGTTCTTCACCGTGGATGAAAAAACCCACGACGCCGACCTGATGGAAAAAGGCCGGGAAGTCATCTCCCCCGGCCATCCGGAAGATTTCGTGCTGCCGGATCTGGGAACCGCCTTTGCGGAAATGGACGAAGATCCGCGCCTGACGGAAAAAGACAAACTGCGCCGCAAAAATGAACTGACCAAACAGCTTGACGAAACGGGAGCGCGCCTGCACACCACCTCCCAGCTGCTGAAGGCCTACTGCATTTACGAAAAAGACGTGGAATACGTCGTCAAGGAAGGCAAGGTCATCATCATCGACCAGAATACGGGCCGTGAAATGCCGGGACGCCGCTGGAGCGACGGTCTGCACCAGGCGGTGGAAGCCAAGGAAGGCGTGGAAGTGGAGCGGGAAAACCAGACGTACGCGACCATCACCATCCAGAACTACTTCCGCCTGTACAAAAAACTGGCGGGCATGACCGGCACGGCGGAAACGGAAGCTGCGGAATTCCATGATATTTACAAGCTGGACGTTCTTCCCATCCCGACCAACCGCCCCTGCATCCGCAAGGATCAGAATGACCTCATCTTCAAATCCCGCCGTGAAAAATTCAATGCGGTGGTCAACAAAATCCAGGAACTTCACGACAAAGGCCAGCCCATCCTGATCGGCACGGCCAGCGTGGACGCCTCCGAAACGCTCTCCCGCATGCTCAAGAGGGCCAAAATCCCCCATGAAGTTCTGAACGCAAAAAACCACCAGCGCGAAGCGGAAATCGTGGCGCAGGCCGGCAAGCGCGGAGCCGTCACCGTCTCCACCAACATGGCGGGCCGCGGCACGGACATCAAACTGGGCGAAGGCGTAGCCGACCTCGGCGGCCTCTTCGTCCTGGGTACGGAACGCCATGAATCCCGCCGTATTGACCGCCAGCTGCGCGGCCGCTGCTCCCGCCAGGGGGACCCCGGCGCCTCACAGTTCTTCATCTCCTTTGAAGACGACCTGATGCGCAACTTCGGCGCGGCGGAACGCATGACCAAGATGATGGAACGCCTGGGCGTAGCCGACGGTGAAGCGCTGGAACACAGTTTCCTGAACAAATCCGTGGAATCCGCCCAGAAACGGGTGGAACAGCGCAACTACATGTGGCGCAAGCACGTGCTGGACTATGACGACGTAATGAACAAGCAGCGCGAAATCGTTTACGGATACCGGAATGAAGTGCTTTCCACGGAAAACCCGCGCGAAATGATTTACGATATTCTGGAAGAAGTAATCGCCACGCGCGCCCATGAATTCCTGGACCCGGATGCGGAAGGCGTCACCCACCCGGACGAATTGCTCGCCTGGATGAACGCCTCCTTCCCGCTGGGGCTCACGGCAGAGGCCGCCAAGCTGGAAGAACGGCCCATAGACGACACCATTGCCTTCCTCATTGACAAGGTCAAGTCCACTTATGAAGACAAGGCTTCCCGCGAACGCCCGGAATACCTGGACCACATGGAACGCCAGATCATCCTGGGGGCCATTGACAAAATGTGGCAGGAACACCTGTACAACATGGACTCCCTGCGGGAAGGCGTGCGCCTCCGCGCCCAGGGGCAGAAAGACCCCCTGGTGGAATACAAATCGGAAGCTTACGATCTCTTCATCACCCTGATGGAAAGCATCAAGAGCGAAGCCATCAGCAACCTCTTCAAGAGCACCACCAACCTGGACGCCTTTGAGGACTTCCTGGCCAGCCTGCCCCAGTTTGAATCTTCCGACGAAAACCAGGAAGGCGGAACCAGCCTGCCGGAAATCGGCTTTGACGGCATGCCTTCGGACCTGCTCTCCGCCCTGAGGGAACAAGTCTCCCGGGCACGTGAACAACAATCCGCCCGGCAGGCGGAACCGGAACAGGCCCCGGCCGTCATTTCCGACGCCACCACCATTGGGGAAGGTTACAAACCAGCCGTGGCGGAACCCAAACTGGTCATGCCCAAGCGCAAGGTCAGCGTCGTGCTCCGCAAGGAAGAAGCCCCCCAGGCGCCGGCAGAAACGCCGGTCCCCGGAGAAGGGGAAGAAATTGCCGTCACTCTGGACTCCCAGGACTTTGCGGAAACCATGGACAACCGGGATTCCGCGGATACCCGTACATTCTAAAAAAGCCGCGCATCACTTACAGGCCGGGGGAAACGGGAATGTCCGTTTGCCCCGGCCCCAAACTTCCGGTCCGCCTTGGCTACGCTCCCTCCCAACAAATCCGCCAATGTCCGTTCCGTGCTGGAGTATGTTCCGTACTTCAGGGATAAAATCTTTGCCGTGCACGTGGAACGCCCCCTGGTGGATTCCGGGGAATTGGTGGATGCCCTGCTGGACCTGGACGTACTGCAGGAAATAGGCGTCAGGCCCGTTCTGATTGTGGAAGGGGCGGACGCCTCCGCGCTGTACGAACACACGCGCGTCTGTGAAATGCGCTCCGCCCTGGTGGAAGCGCCATTGAAGGGCGGCCAGCTTGTCCGGGAAAGAGTCCGGGAAATTCTGGGGCGTCACCAAATTCCCGTGGTGGCTTCCGGCCGTTCCGGCTCCTTTGACCCGGAATCCGTCCATATGGCCTTCAGTCTGGGGGCCTCCAAATACATCGCCCTGCTCAATGACCACAAGGTTCCGTCCCTGGACGGACGCCCCATTGCCGCCATTCTGGAATCGGAAGTAGCGGAGCTGGCAGGAAACGTAACCCACCGCGAACTGCTTGACCAGGCAGCGGAAGCCTGCCGGGCGGGAATCCCCCGCGTGCATCTGCTGGACGGAAAAATGCGCGGCGTGCTGGTGGAGGAACTCTTCTCTGAAGAAGGCGTAGGAACCATGGTCCACACGGACTCCTACCGGGAAATACGCCCGCTGAAGGAAGAAGACATTCCGGAACTCCTCTCCATGATCGCCCGTTCCGTAGTGGACTCCAAATTGGTCAACCGGAACTATGAAGACATTGCCGCCAGAATGGACAGTTACTACGTGCTGACCCTGGACGACAGCATCGTGGGCTGCGTTGCCGTTTATCCCTACCCGGAGCACCATAGCGCAGAACTGGGCTGCCTGTACATCAAGCACCGCCATGAAGGCCGCGGCTATGGCCGCGCACTATGTGAATTTGCCAAAAGAAAAGCGGAGGAAATGGGAATGGAATTCATCTTCGCTCTCTCCCAAAGCGCCGTCCATTACTTCCGGGACCGCATGCATTACGCGGAATTTTCCCGCGACAGCCTGCCTCCGGAACGCCTGCGCACTCTGGAACTCAGCGGGCGCAAATCCGGGGTTTTCGGGTTAAGGCTGAAATAGTTTTCTATTTACCTATCTGCCCCGTTCCTGCTTATGGGCGGAATCCCCTGCACCAAATGGACGGGTAGCTATTCCCGTCTCTCGTTAAAGGGTATATAGTAAATTCGGGAAAGGTATTCCATTTCTCTTTTCCTCCTGAAATTTTCTGCCCGCCGAAAAAAATATCAGCAACAATAATTTGATAATAAAAATCTTATAAAATAACCACATAACTAAAAAAGAATTATGCGGATTTTTAATCCGTCCCCGGCTACGGCTTCTCCGAGCCTTTCGGGTTTAGCTGCTCTGATGATGCGCCGCAGCATCTAAAACCCATTTACCCCCCTCCGCCGCATTTCCAAAAACAATGCGGTTTTTTATTTTCCAGTACCTGTCCGGTATCGGAGCCTTCACTTCATGCGGCATCCTGAACGGCAAAATCCTGAGAAAAGAAAACGCAGCTTCTCACAAGCGGGATTCCAATCCAACATTCATATCCCCGTGTGGATATATGCACCGGAATAACAGTACTCCACGGTTTTCCAGAGCGGAAAGTGCCGGGGGGAGGCTTCCAATTGTCAATCAAGCTGTGCATCATTGTGCATGCTTTTTTGACCATATGATACCCTTTTTCACTGTTTTCTAGCATGATGTGCAATATATGCACTAAAAGTAACAAGCCCCTTAAACCGTTGGATTTAAGGGGCTTTGAAAATGGTAGCAGGGAGGTGATTTGAACACCCGACCAAAGGCTTATGAGGTCTTTTTCCTTCTACTCATTATCAATTAGTTATGCGTTTTGCATTTTGTTAGTGCATTATAGTGCATAGTTCATAAATATGCTTTGTTTGTGGCAATGTTGGCAATGTATATACTACTACGCTATACGCGCGCATAAGCGCGCACGAGAAGCCTTATTTAGTCCTCTTACATTCCCATGATGGCATGATCCAGCCCTGAAAAAAAGGGGGGGGGGAAGGAATCTCTTTTTCTGAAAGTGGAACGGAGTTTTTACGGAACGCAACGCCGTTATTATTAGCATGTTGTAATATAAAAATCCAGCGGAAAACGGAACAGACAGAAAGAGAAAGCGGGGAATAAGGAAAAGGAAAAATAGCATGCCAAGACGACCAACGGAAGACAGTTTGAAAGTGCGGGCTCTGGCGAAAGCTCACGGCAAAACGGAGCGCTGGGCCCGGAAACAGCGGGAAAAGAACACGCCCATGTGGCAAGAATTCTGTGAAGGGAAACAGGTGGTCAGCCCGGCAAAACGGGAAGACGCCCAGGAAAGAACGGATCTGGAAAAAGCAGAACTGATTTGCACGGAAGCCTGGGCCGCATGGCAAGGAATGAACGGATTGCTGAACGCGGCCCTGAAAGATCCCGGCAAGCAGGATATTATTCCGTCCCTAGCCCGCGCCACCAGGGAATCCCGGAAACAATGGGAAGATGCCACCAAGCACCGGGAAGCGCTATTGCGTGCGGCGGGATTATGGATCCCGGTGGAACGGGTCATGGCAATCCGCACACACTTGAAACCTCTTGGATCCGTCATTGAAAAGCTGGAAGTGAACATTGCGGGCCGCCTGTCTCCGGAAAACCGGCATGAATTTTATCAAGCCTTTGAAACCGCCATGCCGGAATGGAACACGGGAATCCGAAAAATGGATGAATATATCACAAGCCTGTTGCCATGCTAGAAGATCTCCTATTTCAGCCACGGGGAAGTGTAGTGGAATGGGTAGAACGGGAATTGAGGCTGCCGCGGGAAACCTCCCCCAATGCGCCGGGCCCCGTGTCCCTGGATCGTCAGCCTTACATGCGGGAACCGCTGGAATGCCTACGTAATACCCGAATTGAACACTTGTATCTGGTTTGGGCAGCCCAAACCGGAAAAACAACGCTGGATCTCCTGGCCCTTGCCTATTTATTGGAACACGATCCCATGCCCTTGCTATGGGCCCTCCCATCCGATAATCTGGCCGCGCCCTTTTCCCGCAACCGCCTTCAGCCGTTTCTGAAAGCAAATCCCTGCCTGTCCCGGCATATCCTCCGGAATCCCGCATCTTTTGCCCCGCTGGAAATGACGCTGGACAATATGCCGATCTACATGACCGGCGTGACCAGCCCGGCCCGTCTGTCATCCCGGCCCATTGCTTACGTTATCCAGGACGAAGAAGCGAAATTTGAACATATCAACAAAAAGGAAGCGCATCCGTCCGCCCTGATCGAAGAACGTACAAAAGCCTTTCCCCGGCGGTTGATCATCCATAGCAGTACACCGAACGTTGAAGATGAACCCTACTGGCAGGGCTACAGCCTGACGGATTGCCGGGAATACTTCATGCCCTGTCCCCATTGCGGGATGTGGATCCGGTTTGAATTCAGCCGGACAACGCTGGTTTGGGACGGAGACAGCCTAGAAGAGATTGAAGCCAGCGCCCGCTATGTCTGCCCGGATTGTTCACGGCCCATTTATGACGCACAAAAAATAGACATGATGCAGGCGGGCGAATGGAGGGCCACCAATGAAGCCGCGCATCCGTCCCGGCGCGGGTATCATTTGAATTCGCTTTATTCCCCTTTCGTCTCCTTTGGTCAGTTTGCCCGTAAATTCGTAGAAAGTTCCCGCGCCCTTCTGGCGCAAATGGAATTGCAGAACTTCCGGAATTCCTGGGAAGCCCTGCCTTACTCAAAATATCAGGTTAAAGTGAAAGATCAGGCTGTGGAAGCCCTGAAAACTACCGCGTACCGTCGGGGAGAAATGCCCCCCGTGGAACCGCTGTACCTGGTGGCCGGCTATGATCCGGGGGAACTACAAACGCATTGGGTTGTTTGCGCCGTGTCAGCCGGCGGGGAATTATGGGTTATCGACTGGGGAACCATCCTAAGTTTCCGGACGGAGGGAGGCCGGAAAGGCGTTGCCGCCCATTTCCCCGGATTGCAGTATCAGGCCGGGGATCAGATCTTTCAGCCGGCGCTGGGATTAGTAGATTCCGGCTGGAGCGCGGAAGCGACCTATACGGAATGCGCCCTGATGCCCGGCCAGCTTTATCCAACAAAAGGATCCGCCGCGGGTTTTGGCGTCTGGAATCGCACGGATTTGAAAACGCATCCGGGCCTTGAACTGTACACCTATCAGGACCGGGCCGCAAAAATCGAACTATACGCCGAACGCATTGCACACGGACGCGGCCCTGGGCTGCACCTTCCGGGGAACGCGGATCCGGATCTGATCAGGGGATTGAGCGGGCAAGTACTAGAAGAGAAACCTGGCAGCCCCAGCCAATGGAAGAAAATTGCCGGAGACCACTATGGCGACTGCGTGAAGCTCTGCATGTTTTCCTGGTGGGTCCTGAAATCATCCGTCCCGGATCCCGAACCGGAAGAAGAGAGAGAAAGAGACGGCGGGGAATAAAGTATGAGCGGATTTTCTCAAGAAAGTTTAGATGCCCTGGCGGAGACTTACAGCCTCCAGGAACTCAAGGCCAAAAGAAAGGAAGTAGCGGACAAGCTACTTGAACTTGACATGATCACATCCGCCAGCGGGGGCGGCGGCAGTAGCTACAGCCGGCAACAACGCATGGATGCGGAAAGCCTACTGGCCGCCCTGAACATGGCGATCAAGGCGAAGACGGGGCAATCTCCGAATCCGGGACAAAGCGTTACTATTGTAGGATTTAGGAATACAGATTATTGACATGAAACGACGCAAGAGAAAATACAAGTTACGCATGAACAAGGCAGATTTGGGCTCCATGCCGGAGGCCCTGAACCAGCCCCGCACCCTGCCCCCTCAAATGTTCGGAGGCATCCAGGGCGCCCTGCCCTGGGCTAACGGCATGTTGTACTGGCCCACGCTGGATGACGCCGCGGAAATGGATGATTATGACCGGGCCGCCGTCATGCGGGCCGCCCGTTACCTGTACAAAAATTCAGGAGTAATCCGGAAAGCAGTCCGGGACATTTGGCTATTGCAGGGCTGCCTGATGCCTATTCCTACGACGCAAGATCGGGACTGGAACCGGAAAGCCCGTGCGGCTTTTCTGGCGCGGGTGGCCAGCCCCGCCGCTTTTGACGTTACGGGAAAATTATCCTGGAAAACCATGCAGGCATGGGCCGAAAGGAAAACCAGCATTGACGGCGATTGCCTGTGCGTTCTGGCCCGCGGCCTGGACGGCGGGGGAATGGTGGCCTGGTACAGCGCGCCGAAGATAATCACCCCGCCGGGACTGGGTAAAGAAGACGGCTGGAACCAGGGAGTGAAAACAAACGCACAGGGGCGCCCGGTTGCTTATGGACTGGAAACGGCGCCGGGCCGCTGTATCGTCATCCCCGCCGGCTGTGCCATCCTGTACCAGCGGGATCCGGATCCGGCGGTTCCACGCGGGGAATCAGATCTAATCCACGCCATCCGGCACGGGGTGGATATTGCGGAAATACACGGCTTTACAAAAGCAAGCGTGAAACTGTCCGCCGCCGTGGGATTTGTCGAAACGAAAACGGAGGCAGACAAGGCCCCCGGAATGGCCGCCGCCATTGGGGGCAAAAAGAAACCGGGCTGTGACGAAAAGCCGGAAAATCCGGCGCAATCCTTTGAAGTCGTCACCGGCGGCGGGGCCCGTGTAGTCAGCCTTGCCCCAGGGCGTGATCTGAAAGCCATTTATGACCAGCGGCCATCCCCCAACGTGACCGCCTTCATCCGCGATTTGCTTGCGGAAATCGCCTACGGCGTGGGACTGGACGCAGAAGTCCTCTATGACATCAACACGTTAGGAAGCGCGGCGGCCCGGCTGATCCTGTCAAAATTGCGGCGCTGGATCGACGAACGGAAAGACGCGCGGGAAGTGTACATGAACCGGATTTACCGGCATATAGTAGCGCTGGAAATGGAGGCGGGGCGCCTCCCCCGCTGTAAAGATCCCGCCTGGGAAAATGTGTCCTGGGTGGGTCAGCGTGATTTGACGATTGATTTAGGCCGTGAAGGGGGCCTGGCAATCAATCTGATCCGGGAAGGACTGGCGGACGCGGACCGCTGGACGCTCGCCACGGAGGGCATGACCGCGGAAAGCATTTTGGACCGCCGGGCGGATTTGTTGCGCCGGGCTCATGAAATTGCCGAATCCTCCGGCATCCCCATCACAGAACTTTTGCCTGGCGCCATCGGCTCCACACATGCGGCCCATGACGTTCACCCAGGCCCGCCTCCGGAAGACGATGAACCGGAAAATGCCGGCAACGGGGGAAAGAGCAAAAGAGACGGCGGGGAAAATATATAGGGAAACCTGTATCATATCATGAATAGAAAAAAAACATACCAGTTGCCCATGCTGACCATGCAAGCCGGAACCTCCGGCGCCGTGGCGGTAGTGGACGTTACCGGGGTTATTGGGTGGGATGACGCCCAATGCCTTGAATTTGCCGATAAGCTGAAAGCCGCCGCCAATCAGGGCGCGTCCAGCATCACCTTGCGCGTCAACTCGCCCGGCGGGGACGTTTTTTCCGCGTTGAGCATGTATGATGCCATCCGGTCATGCAAGATGCCTGTCCGGGCAGAAGTCCATGGCCTGGCCGCCAGCGCGGCAAGCCTGTTGTGCATGGCCGCCGATACGGTAGCCATGAGCGAAAGCGCTAAATTCATGGTGCATCAGCCCTATGCGGGCGTTTGGGGGAACCCGGATGAAATCATGAATTATGCGGCCATGCTGATCAAGGAACGGGAAAAAATGTTCGGCATTTACGGCGAAAAATGCGGGAAATCCTGGGAACAGGTCAGCAATGACCACAAGGCAAGCGTCTATTACAGCGCAGCGGAAGCCATAGCTTACGGCTTTGTGGATGAAGTCATCCATGACGACGAAAGCGCCGGAAACGGTGAGGATGAAGAAGAAGAAAACGCCGGAGACGAAGACGACGAATCCACATCCACCGCGGAAACCGGCAACAATGACGAAGAAAACGACGAAAGCCCTACAGGGGAAGAAGGGGAAGACGAGGAAACCGCCCCGGCGGCAGGCATGACCGGAAGCCGCCTGAACCTGAAAAACGCCGCGGGGGCCATCTGCATGCGTATTTTTGGCCTTACGGGATCCGGGAAGAAGAAGGATCCCTTGAAAGCGCTGAAAACGCAAAACAGCCGCCTAGCCGCCATGAACAAGGGCCTGAAGGCCCAAGTGGCGAAGCTGAAAGCCGCCCAGGATCAACAGGCGTCAATCACGGAACAACTGGTGGAAAAACAGGTTACGGCCAGATTGGCGGCCCTGAATATTCCCGCTTCCGATCTACCGTCAGCCACGGAAACCGAAATGACCGCCCCGGCGCAAACGGTAGCCCTGCCCGCCAGCCGGGAAGAATTCATGGCCCTGTCCGTGGATGACCGCCTTGCCGTCACATCCGCCCATCCGGAGGCCGTGAAAAAATGGCTTTGAGCGCGATTGAGATTCCTACGTCCCGGCCCGTCAGACCGGGGAATCAACCAAGAAAGAAATCATACGATGCCAACTCTTTACGGTACAACGCCGGAATTCGGGATCAAAAACAGCGAATCCGGGATCCTTGTCGAAAGCATGAATTTTGACGGGTCCATGGAGAAATACGAACAGAAGGATCATATGGGAAAAGTCATTGGTGTTTACATCATTGACGAAAAATTAGGCTTCAGCATGTCCGGCGCCCTCCCCCTGGGAGGGGATTATACGCTGACCATGGGAAGCACCCTTCTTTTGAACAATACCATTCCGCCCATTTGGAACAACACGCCAAAAGCCACAACGGTATTCATCGAGACTGTCAAGCGCAGCATGACCAACACGGGCCCCGTGAAACTGGACGTAAGTGGAACCGTTTATGCGTTCGGAAGCGCTTCTTCCGAAGAATAACAACATATTAACATTCAACTATTAGAAAACAAAAAACATATGACTATCGCCAATAAAGGAAACAAGCCGTTTAATATGAAGGATCTGTTCCCGGTCACGAATTTGACCGATCAGAAGCCCAGCATGCACATGACGGAAAACACGAACAGCATTGCCGGCCTGGGCTGGAAAACTGTTGCAAGCAAAAGCCTTGCCGCGGTAAGCGAGGTTTTTGCCCCGCTGGACCGTTACACAACGGACTACACGGACGAAATTGTAACTTTTGGGCCTGGCCGGGCCGTCACGCTAACCATTGAAATTGCCAAGGAAGTAGGGGAAGCCCTCAAGAACACGAAAGATTGGAACGTTTCAGCCGTCGAAACGGAAGCCGTTGAAATTGAGTGCAACCGCTACAGCCGCCCGTTCCTGGTCACATCCTATGACATGGCCGCCGGAAGCCGCCTGGAAGGGAAGCTGAACAAGGCTATTGAAACCGTAGCCAAGGCCGTCCTGAAGGACTTGCATACGCAGATCAAGGCCGCCAAGCCGGAAGTAATTTCCGGTCTGACGCTGGAAAGCTTCACGCCGGAATACGTGGCAACCGTACTTTCCGGACTGATCATCCCGGAAGTGTCCGCCCTGACGGTGAATCCCACCTACCACGCCAAGCTGACGCCTTATAACGCGGACAGCCTGAAATTGGAAACCGGCGTGTACGGGATTGGCGGCATTTACAAGGCTACCGGACTGGAAGACCTGTCTGACGATAAAAAAACCATTGGATATATGGGGTATGAAAATGCCATCGGCATCATCAGCCGCCAGCCCTTGATCCCCACCGAAAACGGCGCCATTTTCGTTTCCGAACTGGGCAGCATCGGCGGCATCAAGCTTTACCTGAAACAATGGGTTGTGCCTGGGATGGAAGGTGTTATGCACTCCGTAGAAGCCGCCGTGGGAACCGTTGTGGCCCTGCCGGAAAATCTGCGGCTGTTGAGTACCGCCGCCGCGGCATCCGAATCCGCGTCCGAAAAAGCCTCCGGAGAAGAAGACCCTGCGGCATAACTGCCCCGGTATTTGCTGAACTATAACCTGGGCCGCCGTCGGAACCGTGCAAACGTCCGGGCGGCGGCCCTTTTCCCTATATCATAAATGAGTGTACGCGAGTTATTAAAGGCCGGAGGGGATGACATGATCCGGGAATTGGGGGAACGTGTACGGCTGTTGCGTAAAGGCTCCGTGTATGCGGATTGTTACGCCGTTGTTTCCCCCGCCGCCGTGGGGTACACCGTAGAAATCGGAGGCGCGGAAAAACAGGTCACGGCACATTGCATGTTGAGAGCCCATGATCTTCCCCAGCGTCCGCATGCCGGGGACCGCCTCACCGTTTCCGCCCCGCTGGGGGATCAGTCAGTCATATATTATATTACCACGGTAACAAGCGGGAACTCAGATCCCATGATCCACATGGATCTTGCGTCATGAAAATCCGGACAGAATTCCACATGGCCGGATTCACCCGGCTTTGCCGGGAACTGGAAGCCGGTGCCCGTGAGGCGGCTCATGAAGCTGCCCTGGACTATGGCCGGATTTTCACGAAAGCGGCGATTGACTGGACGCCGCCTTCAGGCGGGGGGAGAAATGGCTCCCGCGTCCAGGGAGCGGAAGCGAAAAACCGCCAGGAAACGCGGATCCGCTGGGATATTATGGGCTCTGAATTTGCCAAGCCCCGCTATTACCGTTCCCGCGGCCAACTTATGACTTATGACGACGGAGCGCACCATCTTTCCCCGTTCATGATTGCGCGCCCTAAAGATCCCGTGCTGATTGTGGATCCGCGCACGCACTTGAAACGATTTGGGATGAAACGCGGCCGGAAGGGAATGAAGCTGGACTGGCACGGCCCGCGGGCCTGGACGAC
>OHNO01000679.1_pt1 | contig 17439 bp, 11 predicted proteins | sample 1569521 | NCBI WGS metagenome assembly OHNO01 (sample SAMEA3879604, study PRJEB24766) | human gut metagenome | biome: human-associated habitat; feature: feces | place: USA | collected 1985/1987
CAGAGCTGCAATACTGCCTCCTGTACAGCTTTCTGCGGTGGAAAGGGACAAATTCTTCGATTTTAATAACTCCCCAATCTTTTCTTCCAGCTTCATATACCTTATATATATATTATTTCTGTATTTTGTTCTATTTTTCCTCTCCATATCACCAAATCCGTATCAACTCCGTGTTTGCTCCGTATCTATACACTTGGACTTGGTATGGAGTTGGTATGGACCAGACACGGACCAGGTACGGTGCAGGCCGAAAAGTGCTCTAAAACTCCTTTTATTGCAACGTTACACGTGAGTAAGCCGGTGCATCTATCGAACAGAAATCTTTATCCTGATATTTGAAATAACCTGTAATCGCAATCATAGCGGCATTATCCGTCGTATAGCTGAATTTGGGAATAAATATATTCCACCCATACTTTTCAGCATGTTCACGGAAAGCATTACGCAGGCCGTTATTAGCAGAAACCCCACCAGCTACGGCTACTTGCTTAATCTTATATTCCTTTGCAGCCTTACGAAGTTTGTCCATCAGAATATCTACAACAGTAGCTTCGAGTGAAGCAGCCAGATCAACCTTATGATGTTCGATGAAATCAGGATCTTCCTTCATCCAATCACGTAAAGAATACAGAAATGAGGTTTTCAAACCACTGAAACTATAATCTAATCCGGGAATATGAGGTTTACTAAAAGTAAAAGCCTTCGGATTGCCCTGGCGAGCCAATTTATCAATAATCGGACCACCGGGATACCCCAGCCCCATCACTTTCGAACATTTATCAATAGCTTCCCCTGCAGCATCATCAATTGTCTGGCCCAAAATCTCCATGTCATTGTATGCCTTCACCAGGATAATCTGTGAATTTCCCCCTGATACAAGCAAGCAAAGGAAAGGAAATTCAGGCTGAGCATTCTCTTCACCTTCTGCTTTAATAAAATGAGCTAACACATGACCAGTCAAGTGATTAACATCAATCATTGGAATACCTAAGGAACGGGCAAAACCTTTGGCAAACGACACGCCTACCAACAAAGAACCCATCAATCCCGGTCCTCTTGTAAACGCCACCGCACTCAATTCTTCTTTAGTTACTCCGGCACGTTTTAACGCTTCATGAACCACTGGAACGATGTTTTGCTGATGTGCACGTGAAGCTAATTCGGGAACCACACCGCCATAGGCCTCATGCACCGCCTGGCTGGAAACGACATTTGATAGCAGATACCCATCTTTGATGACGGCAGCAGAGGTGTCGTCACAAGAGCTTTCTATTCCTAAAATTATTGTACTCATATCGTTATTTACGTTTAAACGCTGCAAAAGTAATGATAAAAGTAGGATTGATAACGTATTATTTCATATTTTTGTTGGCTAATTCAAACAAACCGCCTATCAGAAAGTTAAAAAAGACAGTTCGCTGGGTGCTCGGTATTATACTTAGTTTGTATATCGGGACTATATTATTGTTGAACATTCCTTACGTTCAGCGACAAATATCTGTGCTCGTTGCAAACGAACTGGCTAATGTACTGGGTACACAACTAACCATCGGGCGGATCAATATGGGGCTACTGAACCGCATTATTATTGACGATTTATTGTTAAACGACCAGTCAGGCAAGGAAATGCTAAAAGTATCCCGCCTTTCTGCAAAATTCGATATACTTCCCTTGTTCAAGGGCAAAGTATCGATCAGTAACGTACAGTTATTCGGTTTCAACATCAACCTGGAAAAAAAGACACCGGAAGACATACCTAACTTCCAGTTCGTACTCGATGCATTTGCCTCTAAAGATACCATCAAAAAGGAAAGTAATCTGGACATACGTATCAACTCGTTGCTGATACGACGCGGTAAGATGTCTTATAATGTATTGTCGGCAGAAGAAACACCCGGAAAATTCAATGCACAGCATATACAGCTACGAAACATCATCGCCAATATCTCGTTGAAAGCGCTCCAAAATGACTCTGTCAATGCAGCTGTGAAGCGCCTAAGCATTGAAGAAGAAAATTCCGGTTTTGAGTTAAAAAAACTAAGTCTCAAGATTGTAGCAAACAATCAGAAGATGAGCATTGAGAACTTCGCGATTGATTTGCCGAATACTTCGCTTGCAATGGATACCATCCGTATGGAGTATGACAGTTTAGGAGCGTTTAGAAACTTTACCAATGATGTACGCTTTTCCTTGCGGATATTGCCTTCGGACATTACTCTTTGTGACCTCGCCCCCTTTGTTCCGGTCTTTTCCCCTTTCAAGGAAAATTTGCAAGTGGCTTTGGAAGCTAATGGTACTATCAATCAGTTGAATTGTCCTCATCTGTCAATTACAGGAAACCAGCATTTTCATTTAAGGGGAGATGTTTCCTTGCAAGACCTGTCGCATCCTCAGGATGCATTCGTATTCGGCAACCTTTCCAGTTTATATGCTGATCCGGAAGGCATTGCATTTTTCGTTCGCAATTTAAGTAAAAACTACGAAGGTGTTCCTCCGGTACTGCAACGTTTAGGCACCATCTCGTTTAATGGGGAAGTCTCGGGATATTTCACAGATATTGTAACTTATGGCCTGGTACGTACCGATATAGGTTCTATCAAGACCGACTTAAAATTAAGTTCAAATAAAGAAAAAGGTTATTTTTCTTATTCGGGTGCAGTAAAGACTGAAGAGTTTGAGTTAGGCAATATGCTGGCAAATGACCAGTTAGGAAAGGTCACATTCAATCTCAAAGTCGAAGGCAGCCACTACGAAAAGCAATATCCTTCCATAGTAATGAAGGGATTAATCGCTTCCATCGACTATAGTGATTATAACTATGAGAACATCACACTCGACGGAGAATATAAACAAGGCGGTTTCAACGGAAAGGTAGCATTGGATGACGAAAACGGTTCTGTTCTGCTAAATGGTAGCATTAATACAGCCAGTCGTGTACCGACTTTTAATTTCCATGCCGATATCCGTAATGTACGCCCCCACGAGCTTCACCTGACACCTAAATATGAAGATACGGCAGTTTCTATTCAGTTAACGGCTGATTTCACCGGTGGTTCCATCGATGAAATGAATGGAGAGATCAATATTGACAGCCTACAATTCACAGCACCCGATAGAAACTATTTTCTGGACAACTTAAAAATAACCGCCACTCGGGAAGACGAATCGCATAAACAATTAAAAATAGCCTCTAATTTCCTGAATGCAAGTATTGAAGGAGATTATTCCTATCGTACACTACCCACCAGTGTACTGAACATCATGCGAAGATATATTCCTGCTCTAATATTGCCGGACAAGAACCCCATAGAAAGTGAGAACAACTTCCATTTCGACATAAATATCTTTAATACGGATTTATTCTCCACCATCTTTAATATTCCGATTAAGATCTATACACATTCTACCCTAAAAGGTTACTTTAATGACAAAGCACAGCGCCTGCGAGTAGAAGGATATTTCCCGCGTCTACGCTATGGAGACAAGTTCCTTGAATCGGGTATGATCTTGTGTGAGAATCCCGGTGATAAATTTCATGCACGTGTACGATTCAGCAATCGCAAACCGGAAGGTTCCATCAACGTATCGTTAGACGCACAAGCCAAAGATGACCTTATTCAGACCTCTTTGAATTGGGGAAACAGTAGCGCTGTCACATATAGTGGCAAATTAGCTGCTGCTACACATTTCATCCGCACACAAGCTGAGGATCAGAACAAAAAGCGTTCCCGCTCAAACAAGAGTATTCCGGCTTTGAAAACCGTCGTCGATGTTCAAAAAACGGATATTATCCTGAATGACACTTTATGGGAAATACATCCGTCAAAAGTGGTAATCGACTCCGGAAAGATATATATAAACGATTTTTATTTCAGCCATAAAGACCGATACCTGCGCATCAACGGAACTATCTCAAAACAACCTCAGGATACGGTACGCCTGGATTTAAAAGATATCAATATAGGCTACGTATTTGATATTGCCGACCTTGGAGTGAATTTTAAAGGAGAAGCTACTGGTCCTGCCTATGCCAGCGGAGTGTTGGAGAAGCCTGTTATGTATACTGACCTTTTCATCCGGGGTCTTGGACTAAATGACGGTTTATTGGGCGATGCCAACATTCACGGAGAATGGCACCATGAAGTAGAAGGCATCTATCTCGATGCCCATATCCATGAAAAAGATACAGCCAAAAGTCATGTCTATGGCTACATATATCCCATAAAACCTAAAAGTGCGCTTGACTTACAGATTGAAGCTGACAACACCAATCTGAAGTTCATAGAACACTACATGAGCAGTATCACACCCGAATTTAACGGACGTGCCAGCGGTCACGTACATTTCTATGGCAAATTCAAAGGGCTCACCATGGAAGGGCGCGTACTTGGCAATGCCTCCATGAAGGTAGACGTACTGAATACCACCTTCTTTATAAAAGACAGTATTCGTATAGAACCGAATGGACTGACTTTCCAAGATAACCGGGTATTCGATACACAAGGCAATCAAGGACATGTAGACGGTTATCTGCATTATGAGCACTTCAAAAACCTGAAATACCGTTTCCAGTTTGGAGTGAACAACATGCTGGTAATGAATACGAAGGAGTCACTGGATTTTCCTTTTTATGGAACGGTATACGGAACGGGTAATGCCCTGATAGCAGGTAACGCAAGGGATGGAGTCAATATCGATGTAGCCATGACGACCAACCGGAATACCAACTTCGTATATATAAAGGATAATGTATCTTCAGCCGCCAGCAACCAATTCATCAAATTCGTGGACAAGACACCGCGGCGGGCTGTGCTGGATTCTATCAATCTGATTTCCGACTATGAACTGGCGCAACAGGAGATACAGCAAGAGGAAGAAAGTGACACGGATATCCGCCTGAACCTGCTTGTAGAAGCTACACCGGATGCAAGCATGAAGATAGTGATGGATCCCATCGCCGGTGATTACATCAGTGGACGAGGATCCGGAAATATCCGCACGGAATTTTATAACAAGGCTGACGATGTGAAGATGTTCGGTAATTATCGTATCAGCCAGGGAGTTTATAAATTCAGCCTGCAAGAGGTAATACGCAAGGACTTTACCATCAAAGATGGAAGTACTATCAGTTTCAACGGTCCTCCGTTGGATGCCACCATGGATATCCAAGCAAGTTATATGGTGAATTCCGCATCCTTGAATGACTTGGTGCCGAATGTAAGCAACTACGGAATTCCAACGAGTATCCGTGTAAACTGTATCATGAACCTGACGGGGCAACTAACTTCTCCGGACATCAAATTAAGTCTGGAAGTGCCTAATGAACGGGATGAAGTGCAAGCCCTTATCCGTAACTACATTTCAACGGACGAACAAATGAATATGCAGATTCTCTATCTGTTAGGTATCGGCAAATTTTATACACCCGAAAATGTAGATGCCACACAAAACTCGAATATGATGACTTCTGTGCTTTCATCCACCCTTTCGGGACAACTAAACAATGCACTTTCCAACATTATTAATAGTAACAACTGGAATATAGGTACCAACCTCAGTACTGGAGAAAAAGGCTGGACGGATATGGAATTCGAAGGAATGCTATCGGGGCAATTACTGAACAATCGTCTGCTTATCAATGGTAACTTCGGATACCGCGACAATCCGATGGCAAATACGAACTTTGTAGGAGACTTTGAAGCAGAATGGCTTGTGAACCGTAGCGGAGATATCCGCCTGAAAGCGTATAATGAGACGAACGACCGTTATTACACAAAGACCAATCTGACAACGCAAGGCATCGGTATCATTTTCAAGAAGGATTTCAACCGATGGAAAGAGCTTATGTTCTGGAATAAGTGGAGGTTGAAAAGACTGAGACGGGAAATGGAACAAAAGGAAGCGGAAAAGAATACCGAAAAACAAACCGAAGAAACTGAAATCACCGCTACCCAGGCGGCAGCAAAAGCAAAAGAAAAGAGAGGGGGAAGTTAATTTTCCCCTTCTTTATTTTCATACAAACTACCTATAATACCATCCCTGCAAGATGCGACGGTTGAAATACATCCAGCTTAAATCACGATCTATATGTGGAGCAGAGGCTATTTTCTTATTCATATATCAATTTATAATCATTCATAAAGCCTATTCCTTCCGCTGTTTCTATACAGTTCAGCAACCGCCACTCACAACTGCGCACCCAGCTACGGAAATTCTTTTCGGGTTGATACTCACTCCGGGCAAATTCTAACAAACGGTCTACCTCAAAATTATCGGAAATAATACCTGCTCCGCCTCGTGCCGCATCATAAGCGTTACAATCCTGTTCGATGTGCGCCGGCACCATCAACAAAGGCTTACCCAGATACATAGCCTCACAAACGGATTCAAAGCCTGCCGTAGTGGCATACGCCCGGCAACCCGACATATAGCGAAGGAATTTTTCGTCATCCAACTGATGAAATGACAATGTTTCATCCATCCGGCACACTTCCAGCTCATCCGGTTTGTCCCAGAAGAAGTGCAAAGGCACTTCAGGGTGCTGCTCATGCCACTGGGAGATACTTTTTCCAAATCCGGCATTAACCATATAACCGTGTATATACTCTCCGGCAGTAGCTTCGCAACAAAGCACTTCACGTCGCAGCAAAGGCGGTACCACGCGTATATGCGCTTCTTCATCCGTTTCCATCGGACGGAATGAGAGAGCCAGCTTCTCTTTGGCTCCGATACACGTGAGTCGCGTAAAAAAACGGAGCATCAGCAGGCTTACGGGATTTTTTTGGGGAAACTCAAAGTCATGATGCAGGAAAAGATATTGATGACCGACACTGATCTGCGGTACAGAAGGGCGGAAAAGAAGATAAGTCAAGCCCGTCAGTAACTCATAAAAGTTAATTACGAGGTCCGCATCAGTTTCATGGATACGCCGATGAATATAACAGATGCTACGCAGATAAGCAGGAACCTGCATCAGATTATATGCGATACTGCGAGACATGCTGATCCGCTTATTGGCAAGTGTAGGCAGAAAGTTCGGACTGAGAAAGCGTTTCACAGGTGCCTGTATGCTGCGGTTGAAGAAACCCGGCAGGCGACGGGTATTGCTCTTCCCCACCAGTACTTCTACTACCTCGTGCCCGTTGCGCCGTAGTATTTCTTCCAGCGTGATGGCTTGCGTCAGATGACCGCGACCTTCTCCTTGAACTATAAAAAGAACTTTCATATTTATAATTTAGTAATTTACAATTCACGATTTTAACTACAGAGGCGCTCTTCAGGTTTTTCGTTCATCATCATATCCTCGTACCGTACGTCGCATTTACGTGCGCGGGCAAACTTCACCAATTCCTCCTCAAAATCGGAAATATAAGAAACAGCGGATTTTACTTTTTGTTTAATCGCTTGTGACAAAGAATAATAAGGTTGTCCATGCCAGGCACGATACACATTATAAATACGGTTCAGCCATAATAGAATGGTAGAATAAAAAGTACGTAATCTCATAGTGTCTTTTTTTTTAGTTGCAGGCAAAGGTCAGTTATTCGTATTACGCCGACATGTAGAAAATATGACAAGTATCTTTCATTTTTTTCGCTGAACTTCCTTATCTTTACAGAAAATAAGCTGCATCTCAGCATAACTTTTTCATGCAAGCATGAAAGTTATACCTTCGATTTGCATTATCTTTACTCCCTCAAAAGAAACTCTCATATGAAAAAGCCCGGAAATATCCTCATTGTCGATGATAACCGCGGTGTGCTCACCGCCGTGCAACTGCTGTTGAAACCCCATTTCGAAAAGATCATCACGCTCACTTCACCTGTCACACTTACCTCTGTGTTGCGTGAAGAAACTCCATCGGTAGTGTTACTTGACATGAACTTTACATCAGGCATCAATACCGGAAACGAAGGATTATTCTGGTTGCAGGAGATCAAACGCCTTCGTCCCTCCTTACCTGTGGTTCTTTTCACTGCCTATGGAGATATTGATCTTGCCGTGCGTGGCATTAAAGAAGGGGCTACAGACTTTATTGTCAAGCCATGGGATAATCAAAAACTGGTGGAAACCTTACTTAATGCAGCCCAAGCCATTCATAATAAGAATAACGGAAAAAATGCCTCGCCCGTAACCCCTGCCATGTATTGGGGAGAAAGTCCCATCATGCAGCAACTGCGCTCGCTAGTGGAGAAAGTCGCCATAACCAATGCAAATATCCTTATCACCGGAGAAAACGGTACGGGAAAAGAGATGCTGGCACGTGAAATTCATGCACTTTCTTCCCGCCGTACGAAGGAAATGGTTGCCGTAGACATGGGAGCCATCACCGAAAGCCTCTTTGAAAGCGAGCTTTTCGGGCATACAAAAGGCTCTTTCACAGATGCATACGCCGACCGTCCCGGTAAGTTCGAAACAGCAGACCATAGCACACTGTTTCTCGATGAAATCGGCAATTTACCCTATCACCTGCAAGCCAAACTACTGACCGTATTGCAACGCCGCAGTATTGTCCGTGTAGGCAGCAACCAGCCTATCGCTGTCGACATCCGTCTGATTTGTGCCACCAACCGCAACCTGAACGAAATGGTACAACGCAATGAATTCCGTGAAGACTTGCTTTACCGTATCAATACTATCCATCTTGAAATTCCGCCTTTGCGCGAACGGCCGGAAGACATTCTTCCTCTTGCCGAACGCTTTATAACGCGCTTCTGCAAGCAATATGACAAAGCATTATTACGGCTCTCCGATGCTGCCTGTACCAAATTGAATACACACACCTGGTACGGAAATATCCGCGAACTGGAGCATGCTATAGAGAAAGCAGTCATTATCTGCGACGGTGACGAACTTCCGGCGGAACTGTTCCAGTTGTCTAAGCGTCCCGAAACCTCACGCACCGGAAGCAATGCCGGTACAGAAGCAGCCACTCTTGAAGAAATGGAACGGAAAATGATACAAAAAGCTCTGGATACCTGTAACGGCAATCTATCCGCTGTTGCCGCGCAACTCGGCATCACCCGGCAGACTCTCTATAACAAAATGAAAAAGTTCGGATTATGAAACATTACTACCGATACATCACCGACCGCTACCTTTTCCGTATCGTCATCTCTCTCCTGCTGGCGGGTGCTGTCACGGTATCCATTATTTATAAAGACCTTCTATGGATCGTCATCTCTTCCTTGCTGCTGTTGACGAGTCTGCGCTGGCAATGGAAACTGTATCGTCGGCATACGCAGAAAGTCCTGTTTCTGCTCGATGCCATTGAAAACAACGATGTATCCATCCATTTCTCCGAACACGAAGACATTCCCGACAACCGTATTGTAAACCAAGCCCTGAACCGCGTTGCTTCTATATTATATAATGTAAAGAGCGAAACGGCACAACAGGAAAAGTATTACGAACTCATTCTCGACTGCATCAACACCGGTATCCTGGTACTGAACGATGCAGGTGCTGTTTACCAGAAAAATAATGAAGCCCTCCGCCTGTTAGGGCTGGAAGTCTTCACCCATGTCAGCCAACTTAGCCGTATTGATGTAAACCTTATGGGACTTTTCACCCATTGCTGCCCCGGAGATAAGTTGCAAACCCGCCTGTCCAACGAACGCGGCACAGTCAATCTCTCCATCCGCGTCTCCGACATAACCATCCGTCAAGAGCATTTCCGCATCCTTGCCCTGAACGATATCAATAACGAACTGGACGAAAAGGAAATCGACTCCTGGATACGCCTGATCCGTGTACTGACACATGAAATTATGAATTCCGTCACTCCCATCACTTCACTGAGCGACACATTGCTGACACTGATACAAGGAAGCGAAGAATTAAAAGCGAAAAGTGAATCCATCTCTTCCGACAAAGAAACCGCTGACGAAATCCGTAATGGCCTGCACACCATCAGCACTACGGGCAAAGGACTTCTCTCTTTTGTAGAAAATTACCGTCGTTTCACCCGTATCCCCAAACCGGAACCTTCCTTGTTCTACGTCAAAGGTTTTATCAATCGCATGGTGGAATTGGCACGGCATCAATACCCTGATTCACATATCAATTTCCACTCCCACATCACTCCGGATGACCTTATTCTTTATGCAGATGAAAACCTTATCTCACAGGTACTCATCAACTTATTGAAAAATGCCATTCAGGCCATCGAGGCAGAAGGAATTCCAGAAGGCATTATCACCTTACACGCTTATTGTAATGAAAATGAAGCCGTACTCATCGAAGTGTCCAATAACGGTCCTGCCATTCCTCCTGAAGTAGCAGAACACATTTTCATACCTTTCTTCACCACAAAAGAAGGTGGCAGCGGCATCGGATTGAGCATTTCCCGTCAAATAATGCGCCTGTCAGGTGGCAGTCTTTCCCTACATCCCGGAAGGGAAACAATGTTTGTACTAAAATTCAATTAAGAAAATTTGTAATGAAGAATTATATGAAAAGAAAGTAAAATTCAATCTGAACATTTTACACCTTGCATTTGTTTAAAAATAGACGTAATTTTGCTTTGCGATAACTAAATCCTTGAATAAACAACTTAAATAATACCTAATTTATGATTTTTACAGCAGAAAATATTCTTTTAATTGGTTCTATCTTACTTTTCATTAGTATTATTGTCGGCAAAACCGGCTATCGATTCGGAGTCCCTGCCCTGTTACTGTTCCTTGTCGTCGGCATGATTTTCGGTAGCGATGGTTTCGGACTACAGTTTCATAACGCTAAAGAAGCACAATTTATTGGTATGGTTGCTCTTAGCGTTATTTTGTTTTCCGGCGGTATGGATACTAAATTCAGCGAAATTAAACCAATTCTTGTTCCGGGTATTGTCCTCTCCACATTCGGTGTACTGCTTACCGCTGTCTTTACAGGATTCTTCATCTGGTGGATCTCCGGCATGAGTTGGTCAAATATTTATCTTCCTATCACTACATCCCTACTACTTGCCTCCACCATGTCATCTACTGATTCCGCTTCAGTATTTGCCATCTTGCGTTCGCAGAAAATGAATCTGAAACATAACCTTCGTCCCATGCTGGAGCTCGAAAGTGGTAGTAATGACCCCATGGCTTACATGCTTACCATCGTGCTGATACAGTTCATACAATCCGGTGGAATGGGTATTGCAGGTATCTTCGGTTCGTTCATTATCCAATTTATAGTAGGTGTGGCTGCCGGATACCTTCTCGGCAAACTTGCCATCCTCATGCTGAATAAACTCAACATTGATAATCAGGCTCTTTATCCCATTCTTCTGCTTGCATTTGTATTTTTCACTTTCGCCATTACCGATCTTCTGAAAGGAAATGGCTACCTTGCCGTTTACATTGCCGGTATTATGGTAGGTAACAACAAGATAATGCATCGCAAAGAGATTTATACTTTCATGGATGGATTGACTTGGCTGTTCCAAATCATCATGTTCCTTTGCCTCGGTTTGTTGGTAAATCCTCACGAATTACTCGATATCGCTTTGGTAGCAACGCTGATCGGTGTATTTATGATTGTTATCGGTCGTCCGCTCAGTGTCTTCCTCTGCTTGCTGCCTTTCGGCAAGAAGATTACAAACCGTTCGCGACTCTTCGTTTCCTGGGTAGGTTTGCGCGGAGCAGTGCCTATCATCTTCGCCACTTATCCGGTAGTAGCGCAAGTACCGGGTGCCGACGTGATCTTCAATATCGTATTCTTTATCACTATTGTTTCTCTCGTTATCCAGGGTACTACCGTTTCCTTAGCTGCCCGCTTACTGAAACTTTCTACCCCGTTGGAAAAGACCGGCAATGAATTCGGTGTGGAATTGCCCGAAGAAATAGACAGTGATCTCAGTGATATGACCGTTACTACGGAGATGCTGGAAGAAGGCGATACCCTGAAGGATATCACTCTGCCTAATGGAGCACTCGTAATGATTGTGAAACGAGGCACGGAATTTCTGATACCGAACGGATCGCTGAAATTACATTTGGGGGATAAGCTGTTACTGATTTCGGATAAGAAGAGTAGTGATTAATACATGTACTTTTTCTTTCGTTTGCCCGAAAGAAAAAGATGCCAAAAAGAAAGGGCACGGGCTACGTCTACGGTGCTACTCCGATACCGCCATGCGCAGACGGGGCTCGAACTCGCTACGCTCAGACAGATCGCCCCTTACCTGCGCCTGACAATATCTCCGCCTGACGCACCTACGCCTATGCCCGAAGGCTGCGCGGTAAAGCGCTGCGCGATATAGGACTATGCATCACAGATGCTATGTAATACAACCACGTAATATTTCCCCCATTTACGCCGCATGGTTTCCCGGCCTCACTGTAGGGGTGTTAAGCGTAGAAAGTGTTTTCGGCGTTAAAAAGGGCAGGTTGTTTGAGCGTAGCGAGTTCCTGCCCTTTAGCTGGAAATGCTACCGGAGTAGCCTCGGAAATGCAGCCTTGATTTTTTCTTTGGTATCTTTCTTTTGCATCAAGGCAAAAGAAAGTACAATTGGTTATTTTTTCTTTTTCTTTCGCCTCCCTTCAAAGAATAAATATATAAACTTGCACGACATCACATTTAGCTCTATATTTGCGCAGTTTTAACTAAAGTGTGCAAATTTAACAGATGGAACAGGAACAACACTTCATTGATTACATTGAACAAAGCATCATTCGGAACTGGAACTTAAACGCCTTGACTGACTACAAGGGTGCTACTCTCCAATATAAAGACGTGGCTCGCAAGGTTGCAAAATTCCATATTGTACTGGAAAGTGCCGGTATCCAGCCGGGTGATAAAATTGCCGTCTGCGGTCGTAACAGCGCACACTGGGCAGTTACTTTCCTGGCAACCATCACTTATGGAGCTGTTATTGTGCCTATCCTTCACGAATTTAAAGCGGATAATATACATAATATCGTCAATCACTCAGAAGCCAAACTGCTTTTTGTGGGAGACCAGGTGTGGGAAAACCTGAATGAAGACGCCATGCCGCAATTGCTGGGCGTTATTCTGATGACTGAATTCACCCCTGTAGTCTGTCGCGACAAACGATTGATGGAAGCTTTCGAGCACCGCAATACTCTCTACGGACAACGCTATCCTAAAAACTTCCGTCCCGAACACATCTGTTACCGGAAGGATGAACCTGAAGAACTTGCCATCATTAACTATACTTCCGGTACTACCGGATATTCCAAAGGTGTTATGCTCCCCTATCGCAGCCTTTGGTCCAACGTGAATTACTGCCATGAGATGCTTCCGGTGAAACCGGGCGATAATATGGTTGCCATGCTTCCTATGGGACATGTGTTCGGAATGACTTACGATTTCCTTTATGGTTTTTCAGCCGGGGTACACATCTACTTCCTTACGCGCATGCCGACTCCTAAAATTATCGCACAGTCTTTCGCCGAAATCAAACCACGTGTCATCTCATGCGTGCCTCTGATTGTAGAAAAGATTATCAAGAAGAATATTCTGCCCCGTGTAGATAATAAAATTGGTAAGTTACTGCTCCATGTTCCTATCATCAATGATAAGATCAGAGCCCTTGCACGCAAAGAAGCAATGGAAATATTCGGCGGTAACTTCGATGAAATTATCATCGGTGGAGCCCCGTTCAATGCAGAAGTCGAGCGCTTTCTCAAACAGATAGGCTTCCCCTACACCATTGCTTATGGTATGACGGAATGTGGCCCGATCATCTGTTCCAGCCGCTGGGAAACCATGAAGCTGGCATCATGCGGCAAAGCAGCCACACGCATGGAAGTGAAGATAGATTCGTCTGATCCGGAAAAGGAGGCGGGAGAAATCATTTGTCGAGGTACCAACCTGATGCTGGGATATTATAAGAACCAGGAAGCAACTTCACAAATCATTGACGTAAATGGCTGGCTACATACAGGCGATTTAGGCACAATGGATGCGGAAGGTTATGTAACTGTGCGCGGGCGCAGCAAGAATATGTTGCTCACTTCCAGCGGACAAAACATCTATCCGGAAGAGATTGAAAGCAAACTGAATAATATGCCTTACGTTTCCGAGTCACTCATTGTGTTGCAAAAAGAAAAACTGGTAGCACTGATTTATCCGGACTTTGACGATGCATTTGCCAATGGACTGCAACAAACGGATGTAGAGCGTATGATGGAAGCTAACCGTAACGAACTCAACCAGCAATTACCGGCTTATTGCCAGATATCAAAGGTGAAGATACATTTTGAGGAGTTTGAAAAGACAGCCAAAAAATCTATTAAACGGTTTATGTATCAAGAGGCTAAAGGTTAACAAAGATATAAGATTAAGTCTATATTTTTAATTAATGTTATAGAACATACTTTTTTATTTGGATAATTTGCAGTTATCCCGAAAGTACGTATCTTTGCATTGTGTTTTTCATAGTATTAGATTTAAGGTTAACAAAGGTTGGAGTACAGCGGTACTCCTTTTTTATGCCCGTACGTTTCCTTACCTCTCACGTACATACATCTTTTTCTCCGGTCCTACTCCTTTCACCGTAACCTTTTTCCAATGTGCAGGAAGTACGGAAGATAATTGCTCCACACCGTCATCTGTTATCTGCAATCCACAGAAACCGTTAATAACAGCTTGCAGCAATCCGCCTGCTCCCGTCATAAAGTAAGGATTATCACTGGTGGGCGTTTCCGCCAATACACCGAAAGGCGCACGCAAGTTCGGCTGATAGCAACGGCAGAACATCTCATAGGCACGCTTTGCTTCTCCCATCCGGGCATACTGCACACAGAATACGGAATAAGACATGGCCGGACCATTCTGCGGATCAATCTTATCAACATAGTATTCCATATCTTTCTTTTGCGATTCAGCATCCCCGACAAAATACAATGGATATCCCAATAAATTCACATCAGCCTGCTTTATCATCTCACCGTTGTATGTGGCATGCTCACGAGTAACTCCATCTTTAAAATGAAGAATACGGATATTCTTGCCCACATCTTCCCATATTTCTGGAACAGACTCATTACATATCCTTGCCGCCTCACAAGCATATTCCAAAGCCCGGATAGCCGCACCATTTGTGAAAGCATTATCATCCACCCCATTTGCATATTCATCAGCTCCCACTACATTGCAAATGGAATAAGAACCGTCATCATTACGCGTCACACGGCTTACCCAAAAGTCAGCAACCTCTTTCATTAAAGGAAATGCTTTCGTCCGTAGCCACTGTCCGTCACGGGTAAGGCAATAATAATTCCAGCAGGCAATACTGATGTCCGCAGTGATATGATGTTCCAGAGGACCTGTCAAAGCAAAAGTAGGAGTTGATTCTTCCCCGTAATCATCACTCTCCCAGGGAAACATAGCCCCTTTGAAGCCGTATGACATTGCTTTCTTGCGGGCAGCCATCAAGCGGTCAATACGATAATCGATCATAGATTCGGCAATTCCCTTATTCAGCAACAGCATCGGGGGAAACATCCAAAGTTCCGAATCCCAGAATATATGTCCATTGTAACCTTGCGAAGAAAGTCCCATGGGTGAAATGCTCAATCCGCTTCCTTCCCTGCAAGAAGAATAAAGGTTGAAAAGTGCAAACCGAACCGCCCGTTGTGCTTCGTCATCCCCTTCTATCAAGATATCGCTTTCCCACAATTCATTCCAAAGACTACGATGTGCAGTCATCAGTGAAGTTGTACCTTCATGAATAGCATAAATCACCTGCCGTTCAGCCTCATTATACGGATCGCTAAAGTCACGGACGGAGCATACCGAACCCACCAAGGCAAAAGACATCTGCTCTCCTTTCTTCAGATTCAGCACGAAAGACATCTCTTTAGTCACTTCATCATAAAGAGGCTCCTGTGCCTCTCCCTTATTAAAGATAAAAGCGGAAGAAGCGGAAACTTTTTGTTGCCGATGAGCAGATACAGCATAAGATTGCAGCATATACATTTGTGTATCATCCGCCCTCATTTTCCGGAAACGCTGTGTCGGCTGACTATATTCTTGGGGAATATCCATCTGGGCAACAACTTTCAGGGATACATCGGACAGAGCTTTTATATCCACACAGATAAGCCCCGCATAAGGCATATTTCTTAAAGCGCAAATGCTATAATCCACATCAACTTTCCCGACTGCCCGGAAACTGCTGTTATGAGTTGCTTCTTTCATATCAACACACTGCTTCCAGTTTGTGATACATTCCGTATTCACCTCTTTTCCATCTACCTCCATCAACATCAGGAAAGGATTGATTCCTTTCAACACACGGCTTACCCCCTGAGGACCGTCCGTATCGAACACATGATTCAATATCACCTGCCGCACTGAAAAAGGTTCTTTCCAGGGAAGAATACCGATTCCACCATTCGCCATAGGAGCGCCTACATAAGAAGCTTTTATATCAGAGGCATGAAGTTGCCACAAAGTGTCATCTTCTCCTTTCACCATCTGCACAAAGAAAAAAACAAATAGGAAGAAACAAGAAATGCGTGCTTTCATAATCAATATGGAATTATAGTTTTCTATGCAAAAATAAGTAAAATCCTCAATAATCCGGCAATCAATCGTTATCTTTACTTCCAAACCAAAACTCTGTTATCATGAATATACATACTTTTATGACTAATTATCGGGAAGCATTTGGTGAACGTGCCGAACTTCCCATCGCCTTCTGGTACTCTGACAAACAGGAAAGCGAAACAGAAAAAATTGGCGGTTGCTTCTTCAAAGGCCTGCAACAGGTAAGGGAAGGTAAAACCATCAGCCTGAACAGTGACGTCATAGGATGTGGCGGCGGAAAATTCTACACCGGTTTCACGGAAATGCCGATACACGTACCTAACTTCGTATCTCTGAAAGAGAAGTACAAAAAGACTCCTGAAATGGTAACAGATTTCATAAAGCAAATCCAGGTACCGCGTACAGAAAAAGCCTATCTGCATTTTGCCCGGATAGATAAACTTGCTTCTTTCGATCATGTAGAGGGTTTGCTGTTCCTTGCTACGCCTGATATCCTGTCAGGACTTACCACATGGGCTTTTTATGATACGAATGCATTCGATACCGTAGCTACTCCTTTCGGTTCCGGTTGCAGTTCCGTTGTAACCCTCACTGTTCTCGAAAACCAAAAAGACGGTAAGCGCTGTTTCCTCGGCTTCTTCGATCCGTCCGTGCGTCCCCACTTTGAAGCCAATCTGTTGAGCTTCACTATTCCCATGTCCCGCTTCAAAGAGATGTATCACACCATGCGCGAAAGTTGTCTGTTCGATACACACGCCTGGGGAAAGATAAAAGAGCGTATCAACGAATAAAACATTGAAAAAAAGTAAAGAAACAATGTCTATCTTTTAATTAGTGTTATAAAAACACTTATATTGGTCTAATCATTTGGAAATACGCAGAATATCCGTACCTTTGCATTGTGTTTTTCATAGTATTAGATTTAAGGTTAACAAA
>OHNO01000685.1_pt1 | contig 17352 bp, 15 predicted proteins | sample 1569521 | NCBI WGS metagenome assembly OHNO01 (sample SAMEA3879604, study PRJEB24766) | human gut metagenome | biome: human-associated habitat; feature: feces | place: USA | collected 1985/1987
TCTCTGAGTCTGGAAGTAGGAAGGTTTTGTTAGTAAAAACAGGAGGTGCTTTTTGTGAAGTGTAATACTAAAAATATCGTAGTAATTATCAGTGTGTTTATTGTCTCTTTTGTAATATTAACCATAAATTGTGATGCTGCTTATGCAAAAAGACGCTTAAAATTTTACGCACCATATCCGGCAGACAGTTATACAAGCCAGGCGCTTGAAGAGTTAACAAAGATGATAAAAGAAAAGACAGACGGAGAGATAGATTTTAAAGTTTTTCCTTCAGGACAGCTCTGCACGTATGAAGATTCGATAGAAGAAGTTAGAGCTGGTACTATCGACGCTTCTTTTACGTGGCTGACAAAAAGATATCACCCGAAACTCGATATAGGAAACCTTCCCGGGTTATGCACCAACGGATTCCCGGAATATGAGCTTATGTTTCTTGATTCCAATTCTCCATTTTGCAAACTCATTGAGCAATACTCTAATGAGGCTGGTTTTGTGAGCCTCGGTGGCTGGGTTGACCCCAGAATAGGATTTATTCTCAGTAAAATCCCGCAAAATGTCAAAAATAATGAAAAAAAGAATATCTCCTTGAGGGTACCGGCGATGCCGTCTGTAAGAGATATGGCGGGCGTGATGGGGTATAACACCGTAACGATGGATTATGCCGAGGTTTTCAGTGCCATCCAAACTGGACAGATAGACGGAGCGTCAAATATTCCCGCGGAGGACGCCTATCTGCAGGCTCGGGACATGATCAAATGCTTTGACGCCAATAACATGGGATCGACGCCGGGGTGGCTGATTATCAACAAGGACCTATGGGAGTCCTTTGGAGAGAAAAACCGCAAAATCGTCCAGGAATGCATAGCGGTACAGCTGAAAAAATGGGTCCCAGTAGCCAGAACCATCGAGGAAAAATACGAGAAGAAACTTGAGGAACATGGCGTAAAGGTCATTAAGTACTCCACCGAAGAATGTATAAAGCGCAGCGCGGAAGTCAGGGCTAAAGTATGGCCGAAGTATGCCAACGTTTACGGTAAAGACACCCTTAAAATGCTTGAAGAAGCTGTGATCAGCAATCAGAAGAAACTGTCGGGCAAATAGCTGAAGAAACTATAGAAATGTCCGGTATCTGTTCAGTCAGTCTCTTGCCGAACAGGTGCCGGACAGGAAACGGATGGTGATAATCACAATGCAGAGGACAGTAAGACATTGTTTGGATAAATTAAGAGCCTCACTGTTTTGGCGGGGGCTTTTAAAAGTACAGGAAATAATTCTTTTTCTCACGAGCTGTATGATGATAGGGATACTTGGCGCGGTCGTCGTCTGCCGCTATGTGCTTAGAGTGGATCTCTTTGGATACGACGAGATCGTGATGATATCGGCATTTTGGATGTACTTCATTGGAAGTTCATACGCGATGGAAAAACGCGAGCATGTCAGGGCAGATATTCTGGAAAGACTACTTCCACCGAGAGGGAAAAGGTACCTTCGCATCTTCGCAAATCTGCTGCAATCCCTTGTCGCGATAGAGACGGTACACCTCTCTGTTGCCTATGTAATCAACGGGTTCAAAATTTGGCCGACGACGTCTGCATGGGGACTTCCTCTGATGACGTCGATGAGTGCGGTCACTGCCGGTTTTGTACTGATGGCGCTCTATGTAATAGTACAGTTCCTTGAAGAGATAACGACGCCTGTCAACGAGTCATCGCCTGCGAAAGGAGAGTTGTAGCTATGCTTCCGTTTGCGATATTGGTGATAATCTTAGGCCTGCTTATAGGGATGTATCTCCCCTATGTCTTTGTATTGGCGGCTCTTTTCCTGATACATTCGATAGGTTATGAGGACAGCTTCCTCATGAAATATGGATACAGCGTCTGTAATTCGCTGGTGCTGCTTTGCGTGCCGCTCTTTATTGCGGTTGGTCTGGTTATGGAGCGAAGCGGTATTGGCAAATGTCTCGTTAACTTTATTGGAATCTTTGTCGGACGTATAAAGGGAGGCCTTGCGATTGTCGCCGTAGTTGCCTGCGCGGCTTTTGGGTCGATAGCTGGGAGTAGTCTTGCGACTCTCTCGTGTATAAGTAGCATCATGCTTCCGCGTTTTGAAGAGTCCGGATACCCTAAGGCTTACGTTGCCACGCTGCTTACGAGCGCCTGTCCTCTGGGGCTGCTCATACCTCCAAGCGCCCACATGATACTTTATTCATGGGCCGGGCGGCAGCCGCTTCTCGCCTGTTTCCTGGCCACCGTCGGGCCAGGAATAATGCTGGTCATCATGCTTTCCATAGTCAGTCTGATCATCATGAGGAACGATCCCAACATAAAGGTACGTCCTAAGATGCCGGCGAGAAACTTTATAAAAATGGCAAAGGACGATACCTTTGCCGCTGTACCCGCGCTTCTGATGCCGGTGATAGTCCTCGGAGGTATATACAGCGGAACGTTTACTCCTACTGAGGCTGCCGCGATTGCGATAATTTATTCCGTGCCGGTTGGATTTTTCATCTATAAGCAATTAACGATGAAGAAGCTTTATCACACATTTGTGGAGACGGCTTCGACCACAGGTGTGATCATGGTAATGATATTCTGTGTCATGATGCTGAGCCGTATATACATAATGGAGGATATGCCGGGGATGATCTCAGATTTCCTGAGAAGTTTTTCCGATGATAAGACGATAATCCTGCTGGGTGTCAATATTGTGATCCTTATTATGGGTATGATAATGGACGATACAAGCTGCCTCCTTTTGGGAACGCCGATCCTGCTGCCGGTAGTGCAGAGTTTTGGCGTAGACCCGATACATTTTGCTGCGATAATGGGCGTAAATGTGGCGATTGGCTTGCTGACACCCCCCACCGCCCCAGCGCTCTATTTCGGTATTCAGGTTACAAAAACACCGCTGTCGGCGATGCTGAAGCCAAATATGATCTTATTAGTTACATGCTGGCTGCCTACTCTAATAGCAGTCACCTATTTTCCAGACCTGGCACTATGGCTGCCGCGGCTAGTACTTGGTAACTAGGACAATACCGGTATATGGGCTGTTTTATAAATTCGGCGTGAAGAAAATGGGCTTCTCTTAAAGGTGACAGGTGTGTAAATGCCTCATAGGAGTGTCATTAATGTTAAAAAATGTTTTCAATATAGACAAGGTGGTTTTGATAAAAAACAACGTCTTTGATGAAGAAATTAAACAAGAAATGAGCAGGAGGAATATGCAATGGAGAAAGAATATATGAAACGAATAGAATATCTTAAAAACAGGGTGATCGCAATCCGCCCCGAGGTTGACCTTGAGCCGGCGGTACTGCTGACAAAGAGTTTTAAAAGTACAGGTGGTCAGCCCTGGGTTTTACGTAAGGCGAAGGGCGTCAAATATCAGTGTGAGAATAAAAGCGTTACGATATGGCCGAAGGAACTGATCGTGGGGTGCTCCGGCAGCAAAATCCGCGGCGGCATCGTCTCCGCCGACAGCTGCTGGTCCGTACTTGACCAGGAGCTTGAAACGATAAGCACAAGGAGTTACGATCCCTTCTTTATTTCAGAGGCGGAGAAGGAGATATTTCTCAGAGAGATAAAACCATTCTGGGAGGGGCGCTCGATTTTTGAGGAGTGGGTCGCGCAGATACCGGAGGATGTAAGAAATCTTAAGGATAACGGCGCGATCTTCATTGACCGCAAGTTTGTCCGAGGCTGGGGAGAGGTTACCGCCGGTTATACCGACGTCATAAACGAGGGAATACTATCCATTTGCAGACGCATAAAAGAGAAAATGGCGGTTCTCGATACCACGATTCCAGGTGATTATGAAAAAGAGATCTACTACAAAGCTCTTCTGGCCACAGCTGAAGGTGTGATCGCGCTTGCCGAACGCTATTCCGCTGAGGCTGCGCGCCTCGCAGCGACTGAGGAAGACGCGGAGAGGAGGGCGGAACTGCTGGAGATATCGCGGATATGTGCGAAGGTACCGGCATATCCGGCTGATAGCTTTTATGAGGCTGTCCAGTCTGCCTATCTCTACCACATTGTGATCGTGATGGAGCAGAACGCAGCCAGTTACAATATGGGCAGGATGGACCAATATCTCTACCCCTTCTACAATGCGGATCTGGAGGCTGGCAGGATCACCGAAGAAAAGGCGCAAGAGCTGCTGGATTGCCTGTGGGTCAAACTCTCGGAGCCCTGTCTATTTCAGGACTGTATCTCCGCTCAGTTTTCCGCCGGTTACCCGATGTTCCAGAATATCTGCGCGGGCGGTGTCGATCATACCGGCGGCGACGCGGTGAATGACCTCTCTTACATGCTGCTACAGGCGACGATGGATGTGCAGCTCTATCAGCCCTCTCTCTCCGTCCGCTACAGTATGGCTAAGAATCCCAACAGTTTTCTTAAGAAGGTTGTGGAGCTCATCAAGCTTGGCACAGGTTTCCCCGCCTTCCATTGCGATGAGGTGGGTACGGCAATGATGATGAACAAGGGGGTGCCGCTGCGTGAAGCCTATAACTGGAATCCCTGTGGCTGTGTGGAGACGAATCTTGAGGGTAAGATGTGCGGCTTTACCGCCTTTGCGGATCTCAACCTTGGTTCGATGGTGGAGCTTGCTCTGCTTAACGGATCCTCCAGGAAATATGGTAGGTTTGTCTCGTTGGAGACTGGAGACCCGACGAAATTCGAGACCTATGATGAATTCGAGGCTGCCGTCAAAGAGCAGATAAATTATGGTATCAGATGTATTGTTAAGGGAAGCCATATCGTTGACTATGTCAGTAAAAGAAGGCCTGTACCTACCCTTTCGCTGACGCACCGCGAATGTGTGGAGAACGCAGTTGACTATGCGGATGGCGGCGCCAAGTATCATGTTGGGAACGGTATCGACATGATCGGTGTCGCGGACCTCATAAACAGCCTCGCGGCGGTAAAGACTCTCGTCTTTGATGAAAAGAAGCTTTCCATGCGCCGGTTGCTTGGCGCCATGGCCGATAACTTTGCGAATGAGCCGGAGATACATAAGCTCTGCCTTGACGCCCCGAAGTATGGCAACGATATCGGCTGGGTTGACAGGATGGGTGCGGAGCTGTTCACCTATATCGCCGACGAGATCGAAAGTTATAAGAGCCACAGGGGAACGATGAGTCCAGGTATCCTGCCCGTATCCGGCAACACTCCATTCGGTCTTGAGGTTGGCGCGCTGCCTTCGGGGCGCGTCGCCTGGAAGCCGCTCAGCGACGGTCTGAGTCCTATGTGCGGCACGGATATGGAGGGGCCTACCGCGATACTCAAGTCAATATCAAAGATACCTCATGACCGTTTTATGCAGGGTACCCTGCTGAACATGAAGATTATGCCGGATTTCCTTGACAGCGAGGATGGCGTTGCCGCAATGATGAGCCTGCTGAAAGGGCTCTGCTCGCTGGGAGTATTCCATGTACAGTTCAACGTTGTGGATCAGGAAAAACTTCTTGACGCCCAGAGGCATCCCGAAAATTATAAGGGGCTGCTTGTGCGGGTGGCCGGTTATACGGCCTTCTTTGTGGAGCTTGATAAGAACGTTCAGGACGATATCATTGCCAGAACTACCATTGCCAATGTGGCTTAGAAGGCGGAACAAAGGCTCCTATGACTGTTATGGGGAAGGTCCTGCGTATAGAGCGTTCTTCAAATAAAGACGGCGCGGGGCTGAGGACGGTGGTATTCCTTAAAGGATGTCCGCTCCGGTGTGAATGGTGCTCAACGCCGGAATCGCAGAGCGCGTCTTATGAGGTAGGTTTTTTACGCTCCCTCTGCATAAAGTGTGGCGAGTGCGCCAAGGCCTGTCTGCACGGGTTGATCCATTTCGATGCTGTGGACGGCGTCTCTGCGGAGCCACTTGGATGCGCCGGCTGTGGCCGCTGTAAAACCGCCTGTACCCGCAGCGCGGTTCGGATATACGGCAGGGAGATGTCTTCGGATGAGCTTATGGAGGAGATTGTAAAAGACGACGTCTTTTTTCACCACGGAGGAGGCGTCACTCTGAGCGGTGGTGAAGTCCTGTCGCAGCCGGACTTTGTCATGGATATCCTCAAGAGATGCCACGGTTTTGGAATAGATGCCGCCATGGAAAGCTGCGCTTTTGCTAAGTGGGGTGTCCTCGCCCCAATGTTGGATTACCTTTCCAGCATATTCATTGATGTTAAGATAATGGACCCGGTGAAGCACGAAAGTTACACCGGCGCGGGCAATGCTCTGGTCCTGGACAACATTGTGCGGATCGACAGTTCGGGCAAAACAAAGCTGACCATCAGAGTACCCTTCATCCCGACTGTGAACGACGATGTTGAAAACTTTGAGATGCTGGCATATTTCTGCTCAGGGCTCAGGAATTTGCTGGCTATAGAAATTTTGCCGTACCACCGGCTTGGCTTGGAGACATACCGTAATTTAGGCAGGCCGGTGCCGTTTCCTGAGATTTTTCCGCCGCGGCGGGAGGAGATCGAAGATAAAATTGTTCCGCTTAAGCGGCTGAAAAACGCTGTAGTCCGCATCGGATAAGATATTCATATCAAAAAACAAAGTGCCGTTTTCTTTCATCATTGATTTTAAGAAAGCGGCATTTCTTATTGACTTCAAAGATGGGCCACAGTATCATTTATATGTAATGGATTATCAGAATTTTTAATAACATTTAAGGGTGAATGACTGTAAATGAGTATCAGCGAAAAAATTTTATCTATCTCAGCCACATTGAGCAAAAAGCAGAATCTATTGGGAAAATTCATTCTTGATAACATCTCCGATGTGGCTCTCATGAACGCACCACAGATAGCCAGAGAGGCTGGCGTCAGCGAAGCCACGCTTACTCGCTTTGTCTACACGCTGGGTTTCAACAGCTTTTCAGAATTTTTGCTGGAACTGCGCAAGGAGACGATAACCGGCAAGGGAATCCAGTTTCGACAGGAGCCCTATTCCGAGGCCAATGGCCTGATCTACCGCCGGATCTTCGATATGGAGATAGAACTGATGAAGGAAACGCTGAACAATATCGACCCAGATACTTTTGACAAAGCGGTAACCATGCTTTCCGAATGCGACCATCTGCTTCTCGTCGGTGGGCCAATCCATTATTTTCTGACACTGTACGCCTTTAATTTCATGTGTGCTTTCCGTGATAATGTACATATAGTGCGGCAGGTGGACATGTCGTTTATCTCATTGCTGGGTGCCGCCGGCCCGAAGTCAGCCGCGCTCGTCTTCAGCTATCCACGTTATTCAAGTGAAGTGCAGAAGATAACGGGGATACTTGCCGAAAAGAGGGTGCCAATAATAGGAGTCACCGACAGCAAGCTATCGCCGATTGTCCCGCTGTCTCAGCTGACCCTCATAACGCCGCAGAAGTATGTGATTCTCGCGGACGCGAACGCTTCGGCGCTGACGATGATCCATGCGCTGATGGTCGCTATGTACAGAAAGCATCCGGACAAAATAAAGGGGATGCTGGAAGAATACGAGCGGAACGTCCTTACTGCCGACATGTTCGTCTACAAAGATTATAACTTCGTAAAAAGGCTGTAAGATTGCCATCCGCTCCTTACTTGGGAGCGGATGAGTCCTGTATCAGTCTGATGAAGGCCTGCATTTGCGGGGTGACGAACTTATTTTTATGATAGACTAGCTGGCTCCACAGATTTATTGCGTCGTATCTTACGTTCAGCACGGAGAGCTCTCCTCTGGCGATGCTTTCGTGGAGGACATAGTCGGGAATGAAGGATACTCCCATACCCCTCTTCAAAAGGCGCAGCACGACCTCCAAGTTATCGATCTCCAGTATGGGAACCAACTCAATATCATTTTTGGCCGCCTCATGGTCAAGCTCCTGCCGGTATATCGCGTCACGTTCCGTGAGAATCAGCGGCTCTTGGGCGATCTCCGCCAGCGAAATGCTGCCTGCGGCGCAAAGCGGGTTGGCGGGGCTTGTCACGAAGTTCATGCTTACTGGCGATGTACAGGCACGTATGCAGTCCTTATGATAGATGACGCTGTCCAAAAGATAGATGATGTCCAGCTCGTTCTGCCGCAGCATTCGATAGAGGGCCGCGCCGGTCGCTGATTTTATCTCGATCTTTACCTCCGGATACATACTGTGATATTGCGGCAGCAGGTCCGCTATCTTCCAGATAAACAGAGATTCCAGCACCCCAAGCCGCAACGTGCCGGTGACGGAGCCGGCGGTGTCTCGCAGAGACATCGTTCTGGCCTCCAGGTGTAGAAATTCGTTGGCGTAGCAGATGAACTCCTCGCCTTTGGGAGTCAGAGAGACGCTTCGCCCTATACGGTCAAAAAGCATAAAGCCGAGCTCGCTCTCGAGCTGCTTTATCTGGATCGTGACCGTCGATTGTGAATAGCCAAGCTCGTTAGCTGCTTTCGTAAAGCTGTTGAGTTCGGCCACACGAAGAAAGGTGTTGATATTTTTTAGCTCCATCGGCCTTTTTCTCCCGCTTCGTTAAGGAATATGTTGACATAAATAGATTCTAGCTCCATTGATTAAAGATATCAATATATACATTTAAAATCATTCATGTTGTGAATCTTTTATAATTGCTTTGATGTAAAAAGAAGAAAAAATTTCTTGAAAATATAATAAAAAGAAATATAATCTATATATCTACTAGAAGATAATACCATTTTGCAAAGCTGCGAAAATGGTCACGAGAGGGAGGATCACTATGTCGGTAAATGTTGACGCTGGGTTTATTGGAACTGGAGGAATTGCCACGGCTTTGGCCAGAGGACTGTGTGCGTCGCCGGAATTTCAGGGCGTTGTCCATGTTTTTGACATTGATGCGGAAAGAACACGCTCGCTGAAAGAGGAATTTCCCACAAAGATCGTCGTCGCGGCCTCCAACCAGGAGCTGCTCAACAATGCGGAGGTCGTATTTCCCACGCTTCTTCCTGACGTTCTTGAACGGGTTGCGCCATCGCTGAATTTCAGGGAGCAAAATCACATAATTCATATCGCGGCGGGCACCAAGCTCTTGAAGGTCGTACCATGGTTTTCTCCGGCAAAGAGCGTGGTTAGGGCGGTGCCGCTTCCCTTTGCTGCTAAGCGTACCGGCCCGGTAGTTTTCTTCGGTGACGATGCGCTATGCGAGAGGCTGCTCTCTCTTTTGGGGACCGTAGTGAAGGTGAGGACGGAGAAGGATCTTGAGGTGCTGGCCTCAGTCACGGGAGTGATGGTTCCATATTATGGACTTGTGGGTGAGATTGTCCGGTGGTGCATGACAAAGGGGCTGGATTTCAAAAACGCCATTGACTATACCTGCTATATGAACGAAGCGCTTTCGATGCTGATGCGGCAGGAGTGCAGCGAGGATATTGAGGCGTTTATGTCGGCAGCCGCCACGCCCGGCGGCATGAATGAACTTGCGTGGAACGAGATGATAGCAACCTCCGCCTATCTGCCGTGGCGGGATTCACTGGAAAAGATTGGCAGGCATTATAGCCTGTAGAAATCTTGCTAAATAAATACACAGATCCGGTTATTACTGGATAATTAAAAGTTAAACGGCCATCTGCTGAGTGTATAATATCGTAGGAAAAAGATGAGGCGGGTGGAGATTAATGATTTACGGTAATAATCATATTTTAGATTTCTTATGTATCCTATTTATCATTGCTTTTTTTACAAAGACGGCGGCAGCTGGCGTTACGTGTGTGGAAAAAGAGCTGGTTATCCTGGACTCCGACATGGTGGAGATATATGACGACGGAATGGCGATGGCGATGTTGGCCCTGTCGCCCAAAGTAGAACTGCTTGGCGTCAGCGTTGTGGCGGGCAATACCTGGGTGGAGGAGGGGACCGCCTTTGCTCTTCGCCAGCTGGAGGGAATAGGCAGGGCGGAGACGATACCGGTAGCAATGGGAGTTAATCACCCGCTTCGCGGCGGCCGTCTCGCCAATATGAAGGAGGAACGCGAGCTCTTCGGTTTCGGGCGTGACAACTGGCAGGGAGCGGGAGGATATCCCAGGCCCGAATCATGGCGTGCCGTCTATAAGAATACCTATAGGCTTGAACCTCAGTCCGCCCCGCTCGGAGAACACGCGGCAGATTTTATCATTGAGCAGGTGAAGAAATATCCAGGCAGGGTGACAATAGCGGCGATCGGTCCCTGCGGCAACATCGCCGAGGCGGTACGTAAAGCGCCGGAGATAGTTCCTCTCGTAAAACGTGTCGTCTATATGGGCGGCGCCTTCTTTCAGGAGGGCAATGTGACGCCTGCCGCGGAATTTAACTGCTGGTTCGACCCGGAGGCGGCAAAGATCGCCCTCAGAAGTCCTTTTAAAGAGCAGATAATCGTGCCTCTCGACGTCTGCGAAAAGGTGAAGCTTTCCGCCAAGAGATATGCCGAAACGGAAGAGAATATAAAAAATCCCGTCTTCCTTGAAATGGTGCACCGTAATTTCCGCTATGAAAAATTCAAAACAGAGCCGGATTATGTCACCTATATATGGGACACGATCGTCTCCGCGATAATCATCGACCCAACGGTAATTACGGAGGAGATCACCCTGCCGGTCGACGTCAACGATGACTATTCTCTCTCTTACGGACAGACGCTGGCCTTCAAAGGAGGCGCCCCCAGAGGGGCACAGTCTGCACGCATCGTGCTCTCCGTTGATGAAGATAAGCTTTGGAAGATGATATTTAATAGCTGTAACGCCCTCTAGCGATGAGAATTCTTGCGTAAGAATATATAAATAATATTGACGTTTCCGATAAACCATCTTTTTATTTACACCTGGGATGGCTATCATGTAGCCTAGGACATCGATAGAACTTGACCCGTCGCTGAAGGACATCAGTTCTTTGTGAGTGTTGCTTACCAGCTCTCCTAAGCCGACGCTTTTCATCAACAGAAACGGTACGGCGACCAACATGGAGTGGAGATAAAGTGCACTGACTACATCGGTGTAGGTGACGGATGTCAGTCTGCCTGTGGTCTAGAATAAGACGATGACTACTGCAGCAGGGATTGTACCGGTGCCTACTGGCGCATTGGCTACCATATTAAGTACGTAGTCTGCCCCCCCCCTGTTGTGCGAAGTAAAATACATGATAATGAACTTGGTTTGTCGCTAATGGAACATTATATTAGAAAAATATAATTTATTTTAATATATAGTTAAAAATATTTTTTCTACGGTCACTGCTTTGAAAATGCGCTATACTATGTATATGGTGAATTTGTTCATAAATTCACATGTATAAAATAACAATATTGGAGGTGTTTCGCCGTGAGCGAAAAAGAGGCAATAATTAATAAAAAAATAGTGTGCAAGGAGAGGACTACCATATTTAGTGAGAAACTGGTATTGGGCTCACTGATATTTATTCTGTCATTTGTTCTTTTGGCATATCTGTTGGGCAATGCGGAAATTGTGTCGAATCCGCTTGTTCCCAGCAGGATATTCTAATTACAAAAGAATAAAGCAGATAATAACGGGCAAGAGCGATAAGAGAGCTTGTGAGGGGCCGATCCCGCGCAAGCAGATGATAAATAATATCTGTAAATATATGAAAAAGGCGGCAGAGATAAATACTTTGACGCCTTTTTGTGTTAATACAAGGAAATATTTCTTTATTTTTAGCCAAGTTTAATTATTTTATACTTCATGTAAGATATTTTAATAAATATAAACCGATGTTGTCTGTTTGAAAAGGGTGATACGTTTTGAAAAAAGATAGTTATAGTTGACGATCATAAGCTTTTTCTTGAGGGGATGGAGGCATTCTAACTTTGGTAGAAGATTTTGAGATAGTAGAGCACGCGTATAATGCAGAGAGTGCGCTGGATGTTATCAGAATGCTGCAAATCTTGTCATCTATGAATGGCATCGAAGTGACTAAGATCATAAAAAGGAGCTGGCAGACACTAAGGTGCTTATTTTAACGATGCATCTTCACCGGCGCCTGATCATTGAGACTTCTAAAGCCGAAGCAGACGGATATATTTTAAAAGATTCTGAATCCCAAGGGGTTATCGACGCCGCCAGAACGGTCCTCTCGGATCTTATATACCTGAGTCCGGTGGTCAGTACTTTGATTGTCAAGGATTATATACGAAAGCTTGACGTTCCGATTCCAGATTCCGTGCAGCTCAACGATCTTTCAGTCAGAGAAAGAGAGGTGCTTTCTCTTATCTCTGGAGAAAAGAAAACGTAATCTAATAGTTCGAAAACTGAAAGCTTCCATGTATAGATAAACATCTATAAATACAATATGGGAACCCACCTCAATATTGTGACGGGTTCCCATATGATTTTAAAATTCTTATCGTTATGCTTAAAAATCTACCAATTCCAACGAATCTTCCACGTAATAATTATATTCTCTCGTGAACTTATTATAATCCTCGATTCTCTGTTTGATCTTTCTCTTGTCTTTAAGATGTAATCCAAAAGTCAGTGAGTGGATCAGAGCCATAAATGCTGCGTTGGTGTCTATAAACGTAACGTATTTTACCGGAATCTGAAAGAAAATATCGCAATCCGGTACTATTGGGGCCAGAATTGAGTTTGAGATGCCGATTATTTTGAAGCCTTTTTTCTTTATAATATCGACCATTTCCTGTGTTTCGCGTGGATAACGCGGTGTGGTAAATACAATACATACAGTGCCCTCCGGCATACTGTTTACCGTTGCCGCCTCTGAAAGCCCTAATTTTTCTATCAGCTGGACCCTGGGATGTATGACCTGCAGGGCGAAGCCAAGTGCCTGCGTGCAGCACCTGTTGGCGCCGCATCCCAGGATTATGACGGCGGGGGCGTCGTATATCATATCCACGGCCTTTTGATGTTTCTTTGTATCGATTTTAGCCAGAGTATCGCGCATGACCTGCATTTCCAAAGTAAAAATGGCCTGACAGGTATCGTCTGGAAAGACGTACTTTTTATGCTCAAGGTCAAACTTGTCCATGCTTTTGGGCTTTGCCGCCTGGTCGATCTCTTTTCTAAGCGCCGCCATGAATAGAGGAAAACCGTTATATCCGAGCTGGGAAACAAAGCGTACAACCGTTGTCTCGCTGACATCGGCCAGAGAAGCAAGCTCTGTCATCGTTATATATGCCAATGACATGTAATTTTTTTCTATATATTGCGCCAGTTTTAATTGCTTAGGCGATAGATTTCCACTTTTTGCCGCGACTCTTTGTAGCATAGAAGTATTTGTCTCTTTAGCCATGTATAAATCTCTCCGATTTTCCCATATATTATAATTTAATATCTTTTATGGGTTCTTTGTCAAGGAAAAACTGGTGTTAACGCGTAATTTTTTCTTTTATTCTGTGGATATATACATAAAATCGGGAAATTTTTAAGAAGGATAATTTTCTTTTTTTATTATTTATAATTGACAAAAATTCTTTTTATAGTTATTATTCTATAAACCGGTGTTTAAGATGTTCCTATAGGACACGACCTTAGTTTAATTATTGTCAATAAAATTACAAAAATTAAGTAGGGGAGAGTTTGCTATGGAAAATACAACGTTGAATCTGGTAATTCTTCTTGTTTACATGGGAGGACTTATGGGGTTTGGCCTGTATCAGGGGATGAAGGTGAAAAATACTACAGACCTTAATATGGGCGGACGGGCGGTTCCGGGATGGGCCTGTGCTCTTTCAGAGAGAGCCACAGCGGAATCAGCTTGGTGTCTTGTGGGTTTTCCTGGATTTGCTTATGGCAGCGGCCTTGTTTCGATATGGGTGGCGATAGGTTTAGCTCTGGGAAATATATTTGCCTGGACGGCCCTCGCCAACAGGATGAGGAAAGAGGCTGCAAAATATGACGCTCAGACGTATGTTGACTGGATCGTTAAACGTCATGCAAAAAGTAAGGCGGTTACAGCGATCAGACTGTTTGGAAGTTTTGTTGTCATCTTCCTTTTTGCCTTTTATGTTGAGGCTCAGGTCATCGGCGGAGGCAAAACACTCCATACGCTCTTCGGCCTTCCGGTCACAATAGGCATAATTCTCACGATGGTGGTAATTATACCTTACACTGTATGGGGCGGGTTTCAAAGCGTTGTCTATACGGACTGCGTGCAGAGTGTGCTGATGATATTCACGCTTATAGTGGCGCCGCTTTACGGGCTTTACTATATATCGGTGACTCCGGGTGTGTACGCCACTTCGATTACAGAGGCTCTTAAGCTGGCAGGTCCTACGTTTATGGACTGGACGGCCGGTGCGAAGGGGATATTTGCGGGGTTTATGATCGCGAGCAATTTTGCCTGGATAATTGCCTATTTGGGAGGATGTCCTCACCTTACGGTTCGTTTTATGGCGATGAAGGATGACGCCGCGTGGAGGATGGGGCGAAATATCGCCTGTGTCTGGACTGTGCTGGGTTATAGCGGGGCGATCCTTATAGGGCTTGTGGGAATAGCTATATTCGGACCCAGTAATATTAAAGATGCGGAAATGATCATGCCACTGGTTGTTTTAAAGATATTTCCCCCTGCACTCGCGGCTATCTGTGTTACCGGAGCCGTCGCGGCGATGCTTTCGACTGCAGATTCAATGCTCATAGTTACTTCTTCTGAATTCTCGGAGAATATACTGAAACCGATAATAATGAAAGATAAAAAACTGGGTGCAAAAAAAGAGCTGCTCATCTCCCGCTGCGTGACCGTTGTTGTTGGGCTGGCGGCTCTCGCTCTCGCCTTTTTGCTTCCGGACAGCATGGTATATTCGATCGTTTCTTTTGCATGGGCAAGTATGGGCAACCCGTTTGCGGTGGTTACCTGTATGACGCTGCTTTGGGATAAATATACGGGGACTGCGGCCCTTTGGACGATGGTCTTCGGTTTCTTTGGAACTGTGTTGTGGCAGATATCGCCAATGAACGCAATTCTTGACGCGCGGCTTATGGGAGTTTTTCCGGCGTTGTTTGCCGCATATTTTGTTACGAAGCTCACGTATGGCCGCGATAATGTGACGGAAGATGTTTCAGGGGATACGGATATTGTCGGGGAGAATTGATATCGATAAATATTACTGAGAGATAGCTGTGTCGGTTCTTGTTAATGGAGTACGGCACAGCTATTTTTAAAATTCTACGAGGTTTAGTGAATCATTGAGATAATACTCACGCTCTTTTGTGTAACTGTCGTAATCTTTAATTCTCTTTTTTATGTTTTTGGGATCTCTCAAGTATAGACCAAATAAAAGAGAGTGTATCATTGCCATGAATGCGGCGTTGGGATCGCTGAAGGTCACATACTTTATGGGGATCTCAAAGAATATATCGCAGAGCGGTGCTATAGGGGATAGTATGGAATCGGAGAGCCCAATGATCTTTGTCTGTCGCTGCTGCCGTATCTTTTCAAGGATAAACTGCGTGTCTTTGGGATAGCGCGGTGTTGAGAATGCTACGCAGGCGGAGGCTTCCGGTACATCTTGTATGGTATTTCCTTCTGTCGCGCTTATTTGCTCGATGATTTTTACATTTGGACGCATAACTTGAAGTCCATATGCGAGAGCCTGTGAGCAGCAGGTATTTGCCCCAAAACCGACTATTGTCACGGATGGAGCCTGCAGCAGCAGATCCACGGCAGTTGAATGTTTTTCTTTGTCTGCCTTGGCAAGGGTTTCTTTTAGTACCTGCATTTCAAGGTCGAATATAGCTTGGCATGTATCTTCGGGAAATTTGTACTTTTCCTGTTTTAGCTCGAATTTCCCCATGATGCGATTTGTGTCGGTATTTTTTTCGATTTCCTTTCTGAGCGCGAACATGAAATCTGGAAAACCTCCATATCCCAGCGCTGATACTAATCGTAATATTGTCGTATCGCTTATTTTGCTGGCCTGTGCTAATTCCGACAATGTGCAGTAGGCGAGTTTTTGATAATTTTTAACCACATATTGCGCTATCTTTGACTGCTTGGGAGATAAGTGGTCATTAACATCCGCAATTCTCTGCAGCAGTGTTTCGGATTTTCTATTGGCCATTTATGAGAAAACCTCCTTACCAAAGGGCACTTATATTTAAATAGTAAAACACAATTATGTCAAATATATAAAAATTAATAGGTGTAACTATGCAGATATATACTGAAAAATTCAATATTAACTGGAGAATATTTTTCTTTTTTTAATATAGACGGTTGACATTCTCCAATATATCATATAATCTTTTGTTATCGAGTTTAGAAAATAATAATAAGAATATGTAATAAGTTTTATGAAATTGTGCTGTATGTATTTTTATTTAACGCAAGCCCCAAAACAAGGAGAGTGAGGGTAAGTGCAGCTAATAAGCCAACATCCCGTATTGACGTACCAACACGGGAAGAAAGTCAAATTCAGCTTTGACGGCAAAGAATTGGAAGGATTTGATGGTGAGCCGATTGCGATGGCCCTGCATGCGAACGAGGTCTACATCTACAGGGTGACGCCGGAGATGGAGAGGCCCCGTGGTTTCTTTTGTGCGATCGGTAAGTGCAGCTCCTGTTTTATGGTAGTTGACGGTGTTCCTAATGTCAGGACATGTGTCACTCCTCTCAGGGAGGGGATGAAGGTCGAAACCCAGAAGGGCAAGGGCGCGATCCCAATGAAGGAGGAGGCCTAGCGATGGCTGAAATCAAAACCACGGATCTTCTTGTTGTGGGCGGCGGCGCCGCCGGGCTCAGCGCGGCGGCGGAGGCGGCCTCTTATGGAGCTAAGGTCACAGTGCTGGAGAGTGATCTTCACCTTGGCGGACAGCTTGTTAAGCAGACGCATAAGTTTTTCGGCAGCAAGGACGAACATGCGGGAACACGCGGTTATAAGATAGCGGACATTATTTTAAATGAGATACAGGAGTGCGGCGACAAGGTCGAAACATACACAAATACCGCCGCAGTAGGTTATTACAAAAACGATGGCATCGTAACGGTCATGAGGGGCGAAGAGGAATACTTCAAAATCAAGCCGAAGAAGATGATCATGGCGACCGGAGCTCAGGAGCGCATCATACCATTCCCGAACAACGATATCCCTGGCGTTTACGGTGCGGGCGCGGTGCAGACGCTGATGAACGTTTACGGCGTCGTTCCAGGCAGGCGCGTCCTGATGATAGGCGCTGGCAATATCGGTCTTATCGTCAGTTATCAGCTTATGCAGGCAGGGGTTGAGATCGCCGCCGTGCTGGAGGCGATGCCGAAGATAGGCGGTTATTGGGTGCATGCGGCTAAGATCCGCCGCTTAGGGGTTCCGATACTTCTGCGGCACACGATCAAGGCGGCCCTTGGTACGGAGATAGTTGATGGCGCTGTGATACAGGATATCGACACTGGTGAACTCTCGCACGTTGAATGTGACGTGATCTGCCT
>OHNO01000687.1_pt1 | contig 17328 bp, 16 predicted proteins | sample 1569521 | NCBI WGS metagenome assembly OHNO01 (sample SAMEA3879604, study PRJEB24766) | human gut metagenome | biome: human-associated habitat; feature: feces | place: USA | collected 1985/1987
CGATCTATCCCGACATCGTCGAGTCCGGCCCGGTCAAGAGCCACCACAATGTCGGCGGCCTGCCCGAGGATATGGACTTTGAGCTGGTGGAGCCGATAAAGTTCCTGTACAAGGACGAGGTTCGCGTCGTGGGCAAGGAGCTGGGACTGCCCGACTCCATGGTCTACCGCCAGCCGTTCCCCGGTCCCGGCCTGGGCGTGCGCTGCACCGGAGCCATCACCCGCGAGCGGCTTGAGGCCGTGCGTGAGAGCGACGCGATACTGCGCGAGGAGTTCGACAAGGCCGGCCTGACCGGCAAGGTGTGGCAGTATTTCACCGTGGTGCCCGACGTGACCAGCACCGGCGTCCGCGGCGGCAAGCGCGTAGATGCCTGGCCGGTCGTCATCCGCGCCGTGAATACGCTCGACGCCATGACCGCCGACGTGGAGGAGCTGCCCTGGCCGCTCATGAAGCGCCTAACCGCCCGCATCACCGCCGAAGTCCCCAACGTCAACCGCGTCCTCTACGACCTCACCCCCAAGCCGCCTGCAACCATCGAGTGGGAATGATTTCAGAGGCCCGGAAAAGCCTGATATGACTGGGTTTTTGAGGGGTTAAGGCCCTCTGTGGCAACGATTTGGCAACATTTTTTCATTATTCATAAAAAGAGAGCTAACTGATTTTGATTAGTCAGTTAGCTCTCTTTTTCTTTTTATTATTATTTTGTGCAACAAACGGCCTCTCCCGTGGCCTACAAGTGAGGGGGTCAAAAGAGGTCCTGGGACGGCACCTTTACATAGTTCTGGGCTTTGTCAAACTCCGGATAGTGGTAGCGCCACTTGTCATAGTCCTCCTTGGAGATCTCGCCCGCCTCCAGCATGGCAGCGGCCTGCTGCCAGGAGCAGAGCATTTCATGCAGCCGGGCGGCGTCCTTGTTCTTCCGCATATCAACCTTCAAGCAGACTTCTCCATCCATCTCGCTGATCTTGAGCCCGTAGTTGTCCTCCAGGGTAAACAGGGTGTGCATCAGCCCCACATAGGAGTCTATGTCCGGGACGGAGAGGGCATGGGGAGAAACATCCAGTACCTGGGCTAAGGCGGCGGTAAGGTCTGCCTTTGGGGTTCTTGATCCTGTTTCATACTGAGCAAGGCGCACATCGGCGGACTTCTCCGGGAAGCCCAGCGCCATGCCGAGATATTTCTGTGTCATCCCCCGCAAGAGGCGGAAAAAGTGAATCCGTTCGCCAATCGCCATATTATCAACTCCAATCGTTGGTTGTCCTTAGGAAAAGCGTAGCAGAAATGCTTAGTAAAGTCAAGAGAATACTAAACAATTTTATTTAATTTATTTTCCGTACTACGATTGACACAAGCTATTTTGCTTAGTATAATGAAAACAGACTAAGCATAATAGCTTAGAATCAATAAATAAAAAAGAACTGCCGCAATCCCCCGGTTATACATCCGAGAAAAAAGTGGCGGACGGAAGTGAGGAGGCATTTATGGAACACAATATCCAGCCGCAGCAGACAGCAATGAGGAAAGGAAGGTATTTTCAATGCAGGCACAAAACTTTATGCGTGTGGAAGAAGTGGCCCAGGAGCTGGGTATCTCCAAGTCCCACGCCTACAAGGTGATCCACAAGCTCAACGCCGAACTCCGTGAGAAGGGCTATCTGACCATCTCCGGGCGGGTCAATCGGAACTTTTTCATGGAGAAGTTTTGCTACGGCAAGACGGGAAAGGAGGGCTAATCATGGCGATCTACAAAGAAGAAAAGACAAATACTTGGCGAGCGGTCTACCGCTACACCGACTGGAACGGCGAGCGCAAGCAGACCCAGAAGCGGGGCTTCAAGACCAAGCGGGAGGCACAAGCCTGGGAGCGCGAACAGCTCAACAAGACCAGTGCGGATCTGGACATGACCTTTAAGAGCTTCGTGGACCTCTACACGGCGGATATGAAGACCCGACTCAAGGAAAACACCTGGGCCACCAAGGACCACATCATCCGCACCAAGCTGCTGCCTTACTTCGGCAGGCTGAAAATGTGCAACATCACTGCCCAGCAGATCATTACCTGGCAGAACGAGATGCTGAACCATAAGGACGAGAACGGCAAGCCCTACTCACCAGTGTACCTGAAAACGGTCCACAATCAGCTCAGTGCCATCTTCAACCATGCGGTTCGGTACTACAACCTCCGGGAGAATCCCTGCAAAAAGGCGGGCAGCATGGGCAAAAAGAAAAACCGAGAGATGATGTTCTGGACCAAGGAGCAGTACTTGAAATTTGCCGAGGTGATGATGGACAAGCCGCTGTCTTTCTACGCCTTTGAGATGCTTTATTGGTGCGGTATCCGGGAGGGAGAGCTGCTGGCCCTGACCCCGGCAGACTTTGACTTTGAGAAGCGCACCGTATCTATCAACAAGTCTTACCAGCGGCTGAACGGTCAAGATCTGATTACCACCCCCAAGACGGAAAAGAGCAATCGAGTCATTACCATGCCGCAGTTCCTGGCCGAGGAAATCCAGGATTACATCAAGATGCTTTACGGGATCGGGCCGGATGACCGGATGTTCACCGTCACCAAGAGCTATCTCCATAGGGAGATGGACCGGGGAGCCAAAGAAGCGGGAATACCGCGCATCAGAATCCATGATATTCGTCACAGCGCGGTGTCGCTTCTGATTGACATGGGGTTCTCTGCTACGGCTATCGCAGACCGGGTAGGCCATGAAAGCATCGACATCACCTATAACTACGCACACCTGTTTCCGTCCAAGCAGGCGGAAATGGCGGATAAACTGAACATGGAGAGGGGCAATTAAAAATGTCAGCAAAGAATTTGGACAAGCACAACCGTTGGAGGAACAAGACCGTGGCTTTCCGGGTCTCCCCGGAGGAGGACGCCCAGATCGAGACGGCGGTGAAGCTCACCGGCCTGACCAAGCAGGACTACATCATCCGGCGGCTGCTTTGCCGGGATGTGGTGGTCCAGGGCAACCCCAGGGTCTACAAGGCGCTGCGGGATCAGCTGGCCGCCGTACTGGACGAGCTGCGCCGGATCGAGGCTGGACAGGGCGTGAGCGACGAGCTGCTGGACACCATCCAGATGATCGCCACCATTATGAACGGGATGCAGGAGGACTTTGCCTATGACCGATGAGAAAAAGAAAATGACCGCCCAGGACTCATCTGTTGGCGCAGATGATGGGCAGTCAATCTCTCAAAATTCCAAGACCACTATACCAGACCCGGACGAAAAAAGCAATTCCCCCGAAAGAGATTTGGAGGAACTTTACCGGAAGATATGCCGTATGAATGATCCGGCCTACCTCCATACTGTGACCCTGGACGAGCTGATGGACAATGTATTCCAGGGAAAGTCTGCGGTGATTGAGAACCTGCTCTATACAGGAGCGTACATCCTTGCTGGAGCGCCTAAAATCGGCAAGTCCTTTCTGGTGGCGCAGATCGCCCATCATGTCAGCACCGGGCAAGACCTGTGGGGCTACAAGGTCCATCAAGGGAGCGTACTCTATCTTGCCCTAGAAGATGACGAGAGCCGCTTACAGCGCCGGATGTTCCGAATGTTCGGAGTGGAGGGGACAAGCTCCCTCCACTTCGCCACCAACGCTAAAATGATCGGCGGTGGTCTGGATAAACAGCTGGAAAAGTTTCTCCGGGAACACAGCGATACCAAACTCATTATTGTGGATACTCTGCAAAAAGTTCGGGAGGCAGTGAGCGACAGTTACAGCTACTCCAGCGACTATGAGGTGATCGGTAAACTGAAGCAATTTGCTGACCGATATGGTATCTGCGTCTTAATCGTTCACCACACCAGAAAGCAGCCTGCGGGGGATAGCTTTGAGATGATTTCCGGTACAACCGGCTTGCTGGGCAGTGCGGATGGGGCGCTCCTGATGCAGAAGGAAAAGCGGACAGATAGCAAGGCGACTCTGGAGGTAGTAGGCAGAGACCAGCCGGATCAGCGGCTGTATCTGAGCAAAGACCAAGAAAGCCTGATTTGGGAGCTTGACCATGCAGAGAATGAGCTTTGGAAGCAGCCTCCAGACCCGGTACTGGAAGCCGTAGCAAAGATCGTATCTGCTGACAACCGCGAATGGGAAGGCAGTCCCACCGAGCTGGCCCAGGCAATTCAAACAGATATGGCGGTAAATCGGCTCACCAAGCATCTGAATGTGAATGCCAGCCGCCTGTTGGAAGAACATCAGGTAAAGTATGAGAACAAAACCAAGCACGCCGGGCGGCGTATCCGGCTGACCTACATGGTGGTGGAAGCACCTGCGTTTGAAGTAATCGAGTAAAGCGCGACGCTCGCAACGGTCGCGACGGTGTTTTGAGGGGTACTCCCAGCACCGTTGCGACCGTCGCCACCGTCGCGGAAAGAAAAAGATGGGGTGGTATTTTGCCACCCCATCATCAAGGAGGATGCCCCATTTTAGGGCACCCTAAAAGTATCAGAGGATGTCGCGATTCACGACACCCTATGCCCCGAAACAGGGCACCGAGTACAGGGGCAAAAAGCGTTCGGAGAACGCGTAGCCACAGAATGAAATTCTGTGTTCAAAAGGGGGTTTGGGGGCACTGCCCTCAACAAGCAGACGGCAGGAAATGTGAGTGTGTATTAACACTCGCATTGCTTGCCGATAGTGTGTGTGGCTATCCACACGCATTGCTTGCCGATATCTAAAACGACTGCAACGGCCCTTATGCCGCTACGGAAAATCAACTGAAATTCACGTGTTGGGAGGTAACGAGTATGAGAAAGATTTTGTTCTGTGAGTTTAACCTGGACACGGCCTGCGTGGAGCTGTGTCTGGAGGATGGGACACTGCTCTCCATCGACTGCACGGCCGTGGAGAACGAACTAGCAAACAGTATGTACCAGCGGTCAGAACTGGACTGGCTGATCTACAACGATCCGCTGGCCTATGCCGAACTGATTTTGAATGGGGACCCTGAATTATATCTAAAAGCCGTAACAAAGAAAACTCCGTTAGATTGATGGCAAAGAAAATCTGCGAGAAGCAGTATCAGTTGAAGGTATACTTCTCGCGTTTTTGTCTTTTTTCAGGAAGCATCTAGACTATCTTCTCACCTTTGACTGTCATGTAGTACACCTCACAAACAATTTAGATGAATATGTAGAAAGGATGAGAGAATAGGTAAAATTGTAGCGATCGAGGTTGACAGATTTCGTTTAAACGAATACAATTAAAATGGTTTTTTGTATCTTGGGCTGAATGAGGTGTTGAGCAATGAACGGTTATATTACGGTTCAAGAGGCGGCTGAAAAATGGGGCGTGACTTCACGACAGGTTCAAATACTGTGTAAGACAAATCGGATTCCCGGAGCAACGCGGTTAAGCCGCATTTGGATTATCCCAGAGAATGCAGAAAAGCCCACCAACGAGAAGCGAAAGGTGGAGTTTGATAATGAATAATAAGGTTGAACTTCAAAAGCTGGTTGAGCATTTTGATGCAAATATAGATTTTTATAAAGACACTAAAAAGGCATACAATGAACACTCTTGCCGCATCGAGTTTATCGACCCTTTTCTTAAAATTTTAGGATGGGACGTGGCCAATGAAAATGGGGCTGCGCCTCAATATAGAGAAGTTATTGCTGAAAATTATTCATCGCGTTCAGATCGTCCGGACTATACAATGACGCTCCGAGGGGTAGCAAAATTTTTCGTAGAAGCCAAGAAACCCTCGGTTGACATTACGAAAGTTGATGCTCCTGCTATTCAGACCAGAAAATATGGTTGGAATGCGAAGCATAGGGTAGCCGTTCTAACTAACTTCGAGTTCTTAGCGATATATGATACTTGCCATTTTCCGCTGGAAAACGATAGCTGTACAGTTGCACGTTACCGGCTCTATCATTACTCTGAATATGTAGAAAAGCTCGATGAAATTTGCAGCTTGATTTCCAAAGCCGTAGTATATTCCGGTGTATTTGATCAATATCTAGACGCTAATTTCCCTGCTTCCGGTGGTCAAACACAGCAGGTCGATGAACTGTTTTTGTCTCAGATTAACAGTTGGCGTATTGCTCTGAGTAATGAGCTATACGCGAAAGGTGGACGATATACCTCCTTGGAGGTTCTAAATGATGTTGTGCAGGAATTCATCAACCAGATTGTTTTCCTGAGAATTTGTGAGGACAGAAATCTGCCTCTGTACCATAATTTGAAAGAAGCCATTACAGATAGAGCTCAATTGCAGGAAAGCCTGGAACAACTGTTTAGAGCTGCGGATCAAAGATACAACTCCGGGATGTTTTCGGGCGATGACATTATTTTTGATCTCTCTTGTGATGTTATTACAGATATGATTGAAGGGTTATATTACCCTCAGAGTCCCTACCTCTTTAACATTATTGAACCTCATCTGCTAGGTAAAATTTATGAGCTGTTTTTAACAGAGCAGTTAGTTCTGCTAGAAAACGGCACGATTGGCCTGCAACAAAAGAAAGAATGCCTCAATCGTTCCGTGGTCACAACTCCCACGGAAATTGTCAAATATATGGTTGAGAAAACATTGGCCAAGGTTTGCCAAAATAAAACACCGGAAGAATTGTCAGAGCTGCGTATTGCTGACATCGCGTGTGGCTCTGGAGTATTTCTGGAAGAAGCGTTTTCCTATCTTCAAAACTATTGTGTGCAATGGTATTTGAATGCTGGCCAACAGAACCATTTGGAAGAGATAGGAATTGATCTCTATAAATTACCTTTGGCCGAGAAGAAGAAACTTTTGTGTTCGTGCATCTACGGCATTGATATTGACATTCATGCTGTAGAAGTGGCTAAGTTCTCTCTCCTGGTCAAACTGATTGAAAACGAAACCGAACCTTCTGTTGAAACTGTTTCGCCTATTTTGCCGGACCTAAGTGCAAATATTTTCTTTGGCAATGCCTTGGTCAGCGAAAAAGAGTTGATAGGCATTGCTGGAGCAGATAGCCAGCGATTGGAGATTGTCCCGTTTGACTGGGAAAAAATCAATAATGGAGAATGCTTTGATGCCATAATTGGTAATCCTCCTTATGTGAATACCGAAGGTATGCACGCACTTCTTCCCAGCAGCGAGGTTGAAATCTATAAGAAAAAGTATAAGACATCATACAAGCAGTTTGATAAGTACTTTATTTTTGTTGAGCAAGCCATTAGAAAAATAAAGGATACAGGCTACATTTGTTATATTGTCCCGAATAAATTTTTCAAAGTTGGTGCAGGAGAACATCTGCGGAACTTAATTGCAAAAGGCAACTACTTGGTAAGCCTTGATGATTTTGGGGATGCACAGTTGTTTGAGGACAAGACTATTTATAGCTCCATCCTCCTTTTATGTAAGTCTCCTCAGGAGAAATTCCGTTACACTGGTGTAGATTCTGCCAATAAGCTGTGGGTCGGAGAGGAAGTCAGTTCCATAGAATTTAGCTCCTCTATCCTCAACAAGCTCCCTTGGAGACTCACAACGGATTTTGCGTTTTTAACAATGCTCCAACATCTGGATCAGGTTGCTGTCCCAATCACAAAACACGCTGAAATCTTCAATGGAATTCAAACAAGTGCGGAACGTCCTACTCCTATCTATTGGTTCTCCTCAGATGAAATTGTAGCGGAAGATGAAACTGCAATTGAAATTTGCCGGAATGGAAAGCATTATAAGATCGAACGCGAAATTTTGCGCCCGTATTTTAAGCCCACAAAGAAGGCGGAAAAAGGCCTAAATTCATATAGCATCTTGGCAACTGATAAGCAGATTATTTTCCCTTATGACCAGCAAGGGCGGCTGTTCACGATTGACTATATGAAATCTCATTTCCCGGGGACATTTGCATATTTGGAAGACTACTATGATCGTTTGGTCCCCAAATGTGTGTCTGATCAAGGTATTCGGGATGTTCCTAATGCTACTCCCGATACGTGGTATCAATATGGAAGAACACAAGCTTTGACTGCCTTTATCAATACCCCCAAGTTAATTGTAGGTGTGCTGAGTAAAGAGCCGATGTATATTCTGGATACCAACGATATTCTGATTGCTTCTGGTGGAACTGCAGGCTACTGTGCGGTTTCTAAAAAGGAAGGAAGTCCATATGCGCTGGAATATCTCCAAGCATGGCTGTCTAATCCAATTACTGAAAAGATCCTGGAGATTGTAGGAAGCGATTTTGAGAACGGATTTACAGCACGAGGTACTTTTGTACTGTCAACATTACCGTTTGTCGAACTAGATTTTAGCGATAGAAAACAAAAAGAAATTCATGACAGTGTAGTTGCTGCCAGTCATAGAATTTACAGCATAAATGCAGAACTTATGAATCATCCAGCAAAACGTATTGCCATAGTGCTGCAGGATGAGAAAAATGCTCTTATCCATAAAATTCAAGGCCTAATTGAGAGAGTTTATCGTCTTGAATATTAAGCGAGGTTAGTTTAGATGAGACTCAAAAAGGACAGTTCAAAACAGAAATTAAGAGGAGCGTACTACACTCCTCAGAAGCTGGCAAATGCTATGGTGCGCCTTTTTGCGTCCGAAAATATTGATACCGTATTGGAGCCAAGCTGTGGAGATGGTGTCTTTCTCGACAGCCTAAAAGAGACCGGCTTGCTTGACAAAGTCAGCAGAATTGAGGCGGTTGAAATTGAAGCACCAGAAGCTCAAAAAGTATCTGATAGGTATAAAGACACTCCGAAGGTAAAAGTGATCAATCAGGATTTCTTCGACTTCTACAAGGAGGCTTTGGGTAAGAAAACTTTTGACTTAATTTTGGGAAATCCTCCCTATATTCGTTATCAATACCTAAAAGAAAGTCAAAGGGAGTGTCAGGCCCAGATACTAACTTCTCATGGCATGAAATCCAATAAGCTAATCAATGCTTGGGTTGCATTCATGGTAGCGAGTGTACAAATGCTTTCGAAAAGAGGCAAAATTGCATTTGTGATTCCTGCGGAGATTCTGCAAGTTGCCTATGCAGAAGATCTCCGGCTCTACTTGGCGAACCACCTTGCTAAAATTACTCTGATCACCTTTGAACAGCTCGTTTTTCCTGATATTGAACAAGAGGTTGTAGTCTTTATAGGCGAAAAAGGAGATGCGGAAAAAGGCATCCGAATTATCGAAATGAATGACCTGAGCGGATTCGATGCTTTGGATTTGGCCTCAAACGGTTTTCAACCAGTGCAGCATGTCAAGGAAAAATGGACAAAATACTTCATCAACGGCGATGAGATGAAGTTAATTCAAAAGTTAAGGGCTGACAATCGTTTTGCAAAATTTTCTGAATATGGGCTCATAAATGTCGGTATTACTACTGGAAACAATGGCTATTTTTCTGTTACAGAAGCAGTCTCTAATCATTATCGTCTAGAAGAAGCAACGCTCCCGCTAATCGGGCGGAGTTCTCATGCACATGGAATCTATTTTACCGAAGCTGATTGGAATTTGAATAAAGCAGCGGGTAAACCGGCCCGTTTAGTCCGATTTCCTGATGCTCCATACGAAGATTATCCCCAAGGGTATAAGGATTATATCATGGCAGGGGAAGCAAGGAGTGAACATGTAGGCTACAAATGCTCGATTCGTGATAGATGGTATATCGTTCCTTCTGTTTGGGTTCCAGATGCCTTTTTCCTGCGACGAAATAACCTTTATCCCAAATTTGTCCTCAACTGTTGCGGTGCAGTATCAACGGATACTATGCACAGGATGAAATTCAAGGATGGTGTAGATCCTGAAAATGTCCTTCTTGCATATTACAACAGCGTTTCTTTTGCATTTACGGAAATCTGTGGTAGAAGTTACGGTGGAGGCGTTCTTGAAATCCTTCCGGGAGAAATGGGTAATATCTTGATTCCTAAAATCCAATGCATTGACCCTGTATTTAGAAGCGAACTTCTGAAAGAAATAGATCACGTCGTCCGAAACGATGATGACATTGAAAAAGCACTAGATTTGGTGGATCGTGAAGTCCTTACTAAATTGTTAGGCATTGAACAGGATGTTTGTTCTCGATGTAGGGGCATTTGGAAAAAAATGCAGAGGAGAAGATTAGGACGAGGATAATGCTCTGTGTAAAATATACCATTGTAGATATGTGACACTTATGCCTGATCAAAATATCTCGTTATAGGGTGGGTGGTGATAATATGAGGCAAGCAGATAGTACGATTAAAGGATACCTATATCAATTTAACAAATCTATTTATGAAATTTTGCAATCAAAAGATGATGAAATAGTTACCCTTGAAGGTGTTATTGAGGACATTGATATTCAATCACCTACCAGCCTAACCACAATCCAGTGTAAATATCATGAAGACAAAAAATATCAAATTTCAAGTGTAGTAGCACCAATTTTGGAAATGTTGTGCCACTATTGCGAATGTTCTGTACTCGGAAAGTCTGTTTCGTATATTCTTTACGCCTATTATGAAGAAAATGTTGATACAGTATCCTTAAAATCTTTTTCTGATTTTCTTGAATCTACAAATGACAAAGAAATTCTTGTTAAATATTTCCATAGAATATATACTATAGCGGATTCAGAAATACTGAAAATAGCTAACAAGCCGCAAAAGAGCAAAGATGACAAGGATAAAATTTTAGCTTACTATAAAATTAACAGGAATAAACTCGTATTGCGAACTGATATATTGGAATTTTGGAAATGCTTTACTTATATTCCGGCTGAACAGTTTGATGCACTGCAAGAAAAAATTATTCAATCTTTTGCAGAAGTAGTAAGTGCAGATACTGCAGAAGCTCTATATTATCCTAATGCATTTTCTTTAGTTGCAACTATATCTGCCAAGCCTAATAAAGATGATCGAAATATTACAAAGGTTGAATTGTTGGACTATTTAAGTACGCAAAAATCAGTGTTGCTTACAAAATGGACTTTAGAGGCACTAGATAGAGTTAAATTGCTAAGAAGCAAACGGGATTTTTTAAAAGCATACTTTTCCTCGAATTCGAGTGTTAGAGCCTTTGTGTTCTCTGATGATTTTTTAGAAAAGAATCAAGGAACAATTTTTCCGTTTATCATTCAATATTTAGATAAATATTTCAAAAAGCGAAAGTTGCAAAAACAACCTATTTTTATTTTTGGAGATGGTAGTTCGGCTTTACTACAGACGGTATTGATTAGCTTGTATAAATATCAGAGATCTGTAAATACCGGATTAATTGGCAACGAATTTATTGCTGATAGTTTTATTTGCGATACATACTGTGCAGCAGATTTTGCTTGTAAGATGACTCAGATTCAAAATATTTCGTCAGAAATATTAGAAAAATGCCGTGTTAATCAGTTATATATTATCGGAGAGAATGGGTATTCTTTAGAAAGCTCCAATTATTCTATAGAATATCTTGATGTTGCGGACACAGCGACGCTTAAATATTTGGTATGGCTGTCCATGAGATTGGAGGAGTAGAGTAGTATATGATTGAGATTGGTAAAGTTATTGCTAGTACACCAGGCACAATTCAGGTGATATTAAAAGATGTTGAAGTATTCGAAAACAATAAACCTAACATTAGAATCTCTAGATATGTGGTAATTGAGGATGGCAATGATCTTAAAATTCTTGCCGCTATCCAGAATATTTCGGCTGTACAGTCAAATGATGCAAAACCAATTAGTTATACACTCTCATGTTCTCCCATTGGTTGCTATTCGGAAGATGAAGATGGTATTCATTTTAGGCAGGGTGGAGTTAATTTGCCATCTCCAACAGAACCTGTATACATACCTGAGGATGAAATTATTAATGCTATATTTAGCAGCAATGATAATTTTTCCTTTTATGTTGGACAACTTTCTAATAACAAAACGGTAAAATATTTCGTGGATGGTAATCGTTTTTTCGGAAAGCATATTGCGGTGGTTGGTTCAACAGGGTCCGGAAAATCTTGTGCAGTTGCAAGACTGTTACAAAACATTATGAAGATCAACCAGGGGCACAATGAAAATGTAGGATCTCTCAAAAATTCACATGTTATTATTTTTGATATTCATTCAGAGTATCAATCAGCGTTTACGTTGGATGAGCAAGAAGCTTTTAGTTTAAATTGCTTGGACGTTGAAAAGCTGTGCTTGCCGTATTGGTTGATGAATTCACAGGAATTGGAATCACTTTTCATTGAAAGCAACGAAATGAATTCGCACAATCAAATTTCCCAGTTTAAAAAAGCTGTTGTTCTGAGCAAAGAAAAGCATAATCCTGAAATGGAGCATATCACATATGATACTCCAGTTTATTTTGATATCGAAGAAGTATATCGTTATATCAAAAATAAAAATGCTGAGGTAATCAATAAGAAAGAGGGAAGCCCTCGCCTCCCTAAAGAAATTGATGGAACATTGATTGAAAATCCAGATACAGTCTATCTCACTAGAGAAATTGAATTTGCACCTACCAGTACATCTAAAGAGTCTAAGGCATCACCAGGTCCATACAATGGGGAGTTTGAAAGATTTGTAACGCGATTAGAAACAAAGCTTTCAGATAAACGTTTGAAGTTTATTACAGCCCCCAAAAGAAACTCTGGGGAACAGTATACAACCCAAGACTTTGCAGAAATTCTTAAACAATTCTTGGGTTATATAGATAAATGCAACGTGACCATTATAGATTTAAGCGCTATCCCATTCGAAGTCTTGAGTATCGTCATTAGCTTGCTTTCGCGGATTATTTTTGACTTTGCTTTTCATTATTCTAAGATTAGACATCAAGATGGCCTAGTTAACGATATACCATTTATGCTTGTTTGTGAAGAGGCTCATAATTATATTCCTAAAAATGGTGGAGCGGAATATGCAGCTTCCAAGCATTCTATTGAACGAATAGCAAAGGAAGGGCGCAAGTATGGACTAAATTTAATGGTTGTGAGTCAACGTCCATCCGAAGTATCAGAGACTATTTTTTCTCAGTGCAATAACTTTTTAGTGCTTAAGTTAACAAATGTAAATGACCAAAATTGCATAAAAAATCTGTTGCCAGATAATAATGCTTCTTTAGTAGATGTACTCCCTACACTTTCAGCGGGAGAATGTTTAGCTGTCGGTGATGCTGTTCCACTACCAGCTGTTATCAAAATGGATATGCCATATCCAGTTCCTAACTCCAGTAATGTGAACGTCTATGATGAATGGAATAAAGACTGGATTGATATTGCGTTCGACGAAGTAATTAGGCGTTGGAGAAAAGAATAGGCTTGAACAGCAAGCATCTTGGACATATAATCAGAACGAATGCTGGCAACATCATGGCAACAAAAAATCAGATAGCCTCTGCTATCTGAATAATGAAAATAATGCCAATACTCTGAGCTAAACCCCATAAGCAAATCTGTTTAGAAAACTTCTAACAGGAGCGAGTGGGAATGACGCTCGAAACGGCGCAAACCCGCATGAATACAGGCTTTTTTGCCCGTCCATATTACTCTTGATACTGGATTGATACTATTTGTGTCCGCCCGGTACTCTCAAGAGAATAATCCCAAAGGGACAAGCAAAACCGCCCTGCTGAGCGACAAATTCAGCAGGGCGGTTTTTTGCTTGTCTTATTTGTTTTTTCGCCAGGGGATATAATACTCGCTTTCTTTGCTGTCGTCGCAGGTATGGGGCCAGTTAAGTTTCCATTCAAAATACTCGTCCCTGGTGATCTCCCCGGCGTGTAACTCCTGCTGGCGCAAAAGCCATTCCCGCATAAACTCGTCCACAAGGCCGTACTGGAAGTACATACCCACGGGAGGGTGTGCGGGCCAGTCGTCGCCGTCATTGTACCGTACAGCGGTATCATCAGCGGCCCCCGCCCTGCCTGGATTGCGGACAAGTTGGAACAGGCGAATAGCGCCGGGGCTGTCCTCGTCGAGCCAGAAGAATGTCCGCATGAAATCCTCGGCGGAGCCGGGGGCGATGGTGTAGAAATTCTGGCGGTCTACCCGCAGCGCCTCGGCAATCTTGTCCAGCAACTCCCGCTTGGGGACACGGTAATTCGTTTCGTACTGTGCGATACGGTTGTCTGCTCCCTTTTCCTCAAAGCCGACAGCAAGCCCCAATTCCTTTTGTGTCATACCTCGAAAGGTGCGGATTTTCTTTATCTTATCTCCGACTGTCATAATATCCCACCGCCTTTGCCAATAGTATAGCGCAAAAAAGCGAAATATGCAAGATAAAGTTTAACAAAAATGCGAAATAAATTCTTGACATTAACACTTGTGTTAATGTATAATGAGGATGGTAACATTAACATATTTGCGAAACAAAAATAAGGAGGTGAAACGCATGAGCAAGGAACTGTTTGTAAAGGCGGAAGAAGTAGCCAGGGAACTGGGTATCTCCAAGCCCTACGCCTACAAACTGGTGCGGGAGATGAACGAGGAACTGAAACAGAAAGGCTTTATCACCATTCCCGGACGGGTGAGCAGGCGCTACTTCGAGGAAAAATTCTACGGACTGCGGGATGAGCAGTAAGGAGGGAACTACAATGCCAGCATACAAAGACAAGGAGAAAGGCACATGGTATGCGTCCTTTTACTACGAGGACTGGACAGGCAAAAAGGTCAAGAAGATGAAACGGGGCTTTCCCACCAAACGGGAGGCGCTGGAGTGGGAGCGGACATTCCTGCAACAGCAGACCGCCGATCTGGAAATGACCTTTGAAAACTTCGTGGCCGTCTATGTGGCGGACATGAAGGGCCGTATTAAGGAAAACACCTGGGGCACGAAAGAACATATCCTCTACAAGAAGTTGGTGCCCTACTTCGGCAAGCGGAAGATGTGCGACATTCACTCCAAAGAGGTCATAGCGTGGCAGAATGAAATGCTCAATTACCGGGACAAGAACGGCAAGACCTATTCCCCGGTGTACCTGAAAACGCTCCATAACCAGTTGAGCGCCGTGTTCAATCATGCGGTGCGGCACTACAATCTGAAAGTCAACCCCGCCGCCCAGGTGGGGAACATGGGCAAGCCAAAGAGCCGGGAAATGCTGTTCTGGACAAAGGCGGAGTACCTGAAATTTGCGGAGGCTATGATGGACAAGCCCCTCTCCTACTACGCTTTTGAAATGCTCTACTGGTGCGGCGTGCGGGAGGGGGAACTGCTGGCCCTTACCCCGGCGGACTTCGACTTTGAGAAACAGACGGTCACCATCTCCAAGTCGTACCAGCGTATCAAGGGCCGGGATGTTATCACCGATCCCAAGACGCCCAAGAGCAACCGGGTCATTCAAATGCCCGCTTTCCTCTGTGACGAGATGGCGGACTACATCAAGAGCCTGTATGCCGTGGAGCCGTCAGACCGTATCTTCACGGTGACAAAATCCTACCTCCACCGGGAGATGGACAGGGGAGCGAAAGAGGCCGGGGTCAAGCAGATCAGAATACACGACCTGCGGCACAGCCACATTTCCCTGCTGATTGACATGGGCTTTACGGCCCTGGCAATCGCTGACCGGGTGGGGCATGAGAGTATCGACATTACTTACCGTTACGCCCACCTGTTTCCCACCCGGCAGACGGAGATGGCGGACAGGTTGGACATGGAGCGAAAGGGGGCCTAAATCATGTCAGCAAAAAACCTTGACCGGCACAACCGCTGGCGAAATATCACGGTGGCGTTTCGGGTGTCCCCGGCGGAGGACGAGCAGATAGAAACCGCTGTGCGGCTTTCCGGGCTGACAAAACAGGACTACATCACCCGGCGGCTGATGTGCCGGGAAGTGGTGGTGCAGGGCAACCCACGGGTCTACAAAGCCCTGCGGAACGAGTTTGCCGCTGTGCTGGCGGAACTGCAACGGATAGAGGCCGGGGGCGGTGTGGACGGTGAATTGCTGGACACTATCCGGCTGATTGCCTCCATTATGGCCGGCATGAGGGAGGATTGATAGATGGATAGATTACAAGAGAAACCGACCGTCCCATATCCGCCTGTTGGCGCAGACGGGGGACAGTCGCTCTCACAAAAACCTAACCAAAGTATAGCAGAGGAACAGGCCGAACACAAGCCCCAAGAGCGGGATTTTAGGGAAATCCTGCGGCAGATAGACCGGGTCAACGACCCGGCCTATCTGCCCTCCCTCTCCATGAACGAACTCTACGAAAAGGTGTACCCCGGCAAGCCCCCCGTGGTGGAGGGTCTACTCTATCCGGGAGTGTACCTCTTTGTGGGCGCTCCCAAGGTCGGCAAGTCCTTTCTCATGGCGCAACTGGCCTATCATGTGAGCAAAGGCCTCCCTCTGTGGGGGTATGAAGTCCGCCAAGGGGCCGTCCTCTATATGGCCCTGGAGGATGACTATCCCCGCTTGCAGGGACGGTTGTACCGGATGTTTGGGGAGGACAGCGCCGCAGACCTCCACCTCTCTATTTACGCCAAACAGTTGAACAGCGGCCTGGAGGAACAACTAAAGAGGTTTGTCCGGGAACACCAGGACACCCGGCTTATCATCATCGACACCCTGCAAAAAATCCGGGAGGCCGGGGCAGAGAAGTATAGTTACGCAGACGACTATAAGGTGATAACCAGTCTGAAACGCTTTGCCGATGGAACGGGGGTCTGCCTCCTGCTGGTACACCATACCCGCAAGCAGCAGGCCGACGACAAGTTTGATATGATCTCCGGCACCAATGGCCTGATGGGTGCGGCGGACGGGGCCTTTCTGCTCCAAAAGGAGCGGAGGACGGACAGCGCCGCCACACTGGACATATCCGGGCGTGATCTGCAAGACCAGCGCCTCTACCTGAAACGGGACGAAGAACGGCTGACATGGGAGTTGGAGCGGCGGGAGACGGAGCCGTACAGGGAACCGCCTGACCCGGTTTTGGAGGCCGTTGCCGCCCTGGTGACGGCGGAGCGGCCAGAGTGGAGCGGAACGGCCACCGACCTTACCGCCGCCCTGGGGGTGGATATGAAAGCCAATGCCCTGGCGATGCGGTTGAATGTTCGGGCGTGGCGGCTGTCCTATGAGTACCATATCCGCTACGAAAGCACCCGTACCCACGCCGGGAGAAGTATTCGGCTGACGCTGGAACCTCCCCAGGCGTGACGACCGTGACGGCCGTGACAACCTCTGCACCACCGCCCCGATATCAAAAAAGCCGTCACGGTCGTCACGGCTGTCACGGGGAGCGGGGGCGAAAGTCAAGGGGGCATACCTGCGGGTGGAGATTGCCGCAAGGCAATACAACCCGAACCCCTTGACTTTCACCCCACGGAGAACACTTGCCGGGTGGTGGGAAAGGCTGTGCCTTTCCCACCTGCCCAACGGCGAGTGGCAAAGTTTAGGCGGGGTGCAGGGTGCCCT
>OHNO01000692.1_pt1 | contig 17297 bp, 14 predicted proteins | sample 1569521 | NCBI WGS metagenome assembly OHNO01 (sample SAMEA3879604, study PRJEB24766) | human gut metagenome | biome: human-associated habitat; feature: feces | place: USA | collected 1985/1987
TAAATAGGACTGATAAGTACTTTTTCATGAGTATTTAATAATATGTGAAATTATGATGCAAAGGAATCGTGTTCTCGATAAAAAATCAATAGATAATATACTCTTATAGATGGATTATATTCTGATTTGGTGATTTTATTTCTTTATTTTTCTCTTTTATTGGTTGCTCGGGTAAATGGTTGTTTATACATTAAAAATATAGAGGTTGGTCTAAATAGTAAAGAGGTACATCCAATCTTGATTTACACTTGGTATAAACCGATTAAGAAGTACCTCTTAATTTATAAATTATTTGAATATACGACTGTTTACAGCCATTCCTTCATGAAGTTATCCATTTCTTCCGCATGTTCTTCCAGGCTTTGCAGCAGTTTGAACTGGGCTTTTGTACGGATCAGATTATGTTTCGGGTTGTGGATCTTATAATATGTATCACCGTTGATATAGTCTGTCAGGAAGCGTACGGTCTGCATGTAAGTCAGCAGGCGCCCACCATAAGGAAGCAGGCTGATTTCGAGCGGAGAAAGGAATGCCTTGGCTGTTTCCATGTAACCACGGGTATAAGCCTTAAAGATATCCATGTTTACATTTACATTGTCCAGGTTTTCATCATCTTCGGCACCTGTATTGGCACCTGTACGGATAAAGTCACCGATATCGGACAATACGAATCCCGGCATTACCGTATCCAGGTCGATTACGCAAAGTACCTTGTCGGTATCGGCATCGAACATCATGTTGTTAACCTTCGTGTCGCAATGGTTGGTACGTTTCTGCAACTTGCCTTCACGGTACAGACGTTCCTGAATGCACATTGCTTCGGCACGTTTTTCAATTTCTTCGATCAGATCTTTCACTTCTTCCAGGCGTCCGGCAGCGTTAGCTTTTACTGCATCATGGAATTGTTCCAGACGGAATTCCATATTGTGGAAGTTAGGAATTGTTTCTCCCAGTGAACCTTCGGGCAGGTCTGCCAGCATAGACTGGAAATCACCGAAAGCCTTACCGGCTTCGTATGAGAGTTCCGGAGTTACTTCTTCGTAGCTTTTGCTGTTGGGGATGAACAAGCATACACGCCAATAGCTGTCGCCATCGAAATAATATGGTTTACCATCTTTAGTCGGAAGGAAAGTCAACACTTTGCGGTCGATATCGCTTTCGCCTTTAGCTTCCAGTTTTTGCGGATATGATTCGTTACAATATTGATATTGTTCTGTAACATATCTACATTAGTAAAAATCAGATGGTTGATACGTTGTAATACGTATTTGATCTCGCCTTTTTCGTTTGTTACTTTCAGCGTGTCGTTAATGTGTCCGTTTCCGAAAGGTTCAGCGGAAACAACTTTTTCTGCCAGTGTGAACTGGTCGAGAATGTTCAGTAATTCTTCTTTTGTTTTTGCCATGGTATTTATTAATTGACAATTGATAATTGCTATTGAAAACAAGTTGTTGTTGTACTCTTTTCAATCATGCTTGCAAATGTAAAAATAATCTTTGACAAAATAAAAAAGGCAACGAGTCTGTTCGCTGCCTTTTTTATAAATTCATTTTGAATTGTTAATTGAACTTTGTCAATCTACAATTATTTTTTGTTGCGGTTACCGTAACGGCTCATGAACTTATCAACACGTCCTGCTGTATCCACCAGTTTAGATTTACCTGTGTAGAACGGGTGAGAAGTGTTAGAAATTTCGACTTTTACCAACGGATAAGTAACACCGTCGATTTCGATAGTTTCTTTTGCATTGATAGTTGAACGAGTGATAAATACATCTTCGTTTGACATGTCCTTGAATACTACAGGACGATAGTTTTCAGGATGAATTCCTTTTTTCATTGCTTCTTTATCTAATTTAATTTATACTCTTATTAGTTTGGTAACCGGTAAATTGGCTTGCAAAGGTATGGATTTGCTTCAAACTAACAAAGAAAATCGAACTATTTTTTCCGAAGGCGTTACTTTTGTATTATTTTATATGCTTAAAAGCATAAAGTTTTCAGAGAGTTCTTATCTTTGTGCAGAATTTTCAATCATTAACGTAATAATATATACTACAATGGTAAATTACAAAGATTTAGGTTTGGTGAACACAAAAGAAATGTTCGCTAAAGCCATCAAAGGCGGATATGCAATTCCGGCTTTCAACTTCAATAACATGGAACAGATGCAGGCTATCATCAAGGCTGCTGTTGAAACAAAATCTCCGGTTATCCTTCAGGTTTCTAAAGGTGCTCGTCAGTATGCTAATGCAACACTGTTGCGTTACATGGCTCAGGGTGCAGTTGAATATGCAAAAGAATTAGGCTGTCCGAATCCTCAGATTGTTCTGCACCTGGATCACGGTGATACATTTGAAACTTGCAAGAGTTGTATCGACTCAGGTTTCTCTTCTGTAATGATTGACGGTTCTCACCTGCCTTATGAAGAAAACGTAGCTTTGACTAAGAAAGTTGTTGACTATGCTCACCAGTTCGATGTAACAGTTGAAGGTGAACTTGGTGTATTGGCTGGTGTTGAAGACGAAGTTTCTTCAGATCATCACACATATACTGACCCTGAAGAAGTAATCGATTTCGCTACTCGCACAGGTTGCGATTCTTTGGCTATCTCAATCGGTACTTCTCACGGTGCTTACAAATTTACTCCGGAACAGTGCCACATCGACCCGAAGACTGGCAAAATGGTTCCTCCTCCATTGGCATTCGAAGTATTGGATGCTGTAATGGAAAAACTTCCGGGATTCCCTATCGTTCTTCACGGTTCTTCTTCTGTTCCTGAAGAAGAAGTTGAAACAATCAACAAATTCGGTGGTGCTTTGAAGGCTGCTATCGGTATTCCTGAAGAAGAATTGCGTAAGGCAGCTAAATCTGCTGTTTGCAAGATCAACATCGACTCAGACTCTCGTCTGGCTATGACTGCTGCAATCCGTAAGACTTTCGCTGAAAAACCGGCTGAATTCGACCCACGTAAATATCTGGGCCCGGCTCGCGATAACATGGAAAAACTGTACAAGCACAAAATTCTTAATGTACTTGGTTCAGACAACAAACTTTAATCAGATAACGGATTAAATATATTAGGAAGCCATCCCGTGTTTGCGGGGTGGCTTTTTGTTTTTTCTCCTTTTTTATTGTATAAATATAAAATTAAATATTTTATTATTTGTAAGTTTGTAATTGAATTTTAAGCTTTCTCATGATAACTGGCAAAGTATAAATGGAGCAGAAAATAAGAGAGTTCGATAAGTGGTATGAACAATATGTTGATGAATTGTTTTCGTATGGAATGGCATTCGGTATGGAGAAAGAATATGTGCTGGATGTCATACATGATGTTTTTTTACATTTATACGAATCGGTAAATAAAATAGAAATGCCTGATAATCCCAAGTTTTATTTACTCCGTTCTCTTAAAAACAGAATTATATCCTCTAAACAAAAGAATTTCAATTTATTAAGTATTGATGACAATATGGAATATGAGTTCCAGATTAAGGTTGATGCACTTGCATTACTGGAAGATGAGGAGGAACGGTTGGCTTATGAAGAACAACTGGATAATTTATTCCGTTTATTGACCAATAAACAACGTGAGGTTGTTTACTTGCATTTTATGCAGGAACTGAGTTATCAGGAAGTAGCGGAAATTCTTCATATAACGCCTAAAAGTGTACGTAAAATTATTTATCGTGCGTTGGAACGTATGCAAGGAGGAGTAGCTCCTTTATGGTTAGTCTTTATTTTTCTGGCTGAATCGTAAAAAAGGAAAAGGGTAACCCCATATGGAATTACCCTCCCGAATTAAAAACTCATCTGTAGTATTAATCTATTTATTGGCCTTTATTTGTCCCAGAATGGTGCCTGAACAAGCGTCGGGTCCTTATCTATCTCTTCCTGATAAATTGGATACCAATAGAATTTACGTTCATAAACCCGTTTGATGTATTGTGTACGGACGAAGAATGCTTTGGGGTTATTCGGGTCATCAGACAATTCTGTTCCGCTGAAATTCATGCCATACATTGGCTGGTCCAAGACTTCTTCCGCTTTTTTCCATCGGCGCAGATCAAAATAGCGGATACCATTTTCACAACACAATTCTACACGGCGTTCATGATAAATAGCCTGTCTGACTTCTTCCTGGCCGTTTAAAGGAATCTTGTTGAAACCATTGCTGTCAATTCCGGTTCCATATTGCGGAACGCCTGCACGTTCACGAATCAGGTTCAGGTATTTTAAAATGTCCGCGTTACCCGGATCACATTCATTCAATGCTTCGGCATAATTCAGGTAAGCTTCTCCTAAACGATAAAGTATTCCCGGGCGATATGGATGTATATTATCACGCTGGTTTTGTTCCAAAGAAACTTTTTTACGATTCAGATAACCATTTTGAGGAGCATCGTGTGTGGGGCCACCGTCTTGTTCGTTAGACATCATTTGTACTTCGCGGTTGGCTTGATGGTACCATTGCCGGTTCCACATAACGGTCAGATAGAAACGAGGTTCCCGGTTGATATACATATTATATGTGCCAGTAGCTGCAACCTGATTGTAAGTATTGCCGTCTGTACCGACAGAATCGACTGTAGCTCCCGGGCAATTGCGATACAGGTTGTATTTGGTTTTGCGGATATCTGGCTGGTCGGAGAAACCACGCTCTGTATAACCTGACTTTTCATTGATAACCGGCGAACCGTAGTTACTTTTATAACCGGTAATGGGTAATGAACCATCTTTCATGGAGAAGGCATCGACTAATGTCTGATAAATACCTAATCCTCCGTTACCGGATGCTCCGCGTGGAGTAGCATGTTTTTCAAATTCACTGAAGTTGCTGTCTGAACGAACGAATAATGCTTCTGGATTCACATCTCCACGCAGGAATAGCACGTTATAGCAGGACATGAAAGGATCGATGCTCCCGTCTGCATTATATTCGCGTACCAAGTCGTGACCGGCAGCATGGGCTGCCTCTATCAATTCCTTGCAGGCATCTGCCGCTCGGTTCCATTTGCTGGCGTCATAAGTCTGGCTAAAACGATCTTTACCGTCATAGTTTTTAAATCCATTATACCATTCATTGCCGTTGACCAGCGGGCTGGCTGCAAATAATAACATACGGGCACGGACTGCGAGGCACATAATGGATGTGGCACGTCCATAGAACTGTGTCGATTCGCTTAGCCAGGAAGTCGGCAGTTTTTTTGATAGGCTGACTAATTGTCCGTCAATCCAGTCAACCATTTCGTCGAAAGGTATCTGCCCACGCATTAAATTGGGATCATTGACATCTGCCAATCCGTCGAAGAAGGGAACACTGCCGTATGCTTCAATCATCATCCAGTAATAATAGGCAATCAGAAAGCGGCATTCATCTTTCATTCTTTCTATCTTTTCTTCTGTAACTCCCTGATCCGGAAGTGCATGAGCATTTTCAATAAACTGGTAGGCAGAACGGATACGTACAGGGCATTGACTCCATACCGCTCCGTCCCAGGAGGAACTTGTAAACCATTGTCCAATTACGAAATTCAGTGTATTACCCCACCACTGATACCAACGTTGGGAAGGATCGAGGTCATCTCCCATACTGTCATAACCATAATCTCTCAACAGACTCCAGTAAGGGTCAGGAACCCTGTTATAAACCCCGGAGAGCCAGTCCTCGGTTCTGGTTTTATCGTTAAATACCATTTCCATTGTTAGTGTATCATCCGGTGCATTATCCAGATAATCCGTACAACTATTGAGGGATAAGCCTAAAAATGATAAGCCAATATATTTGAGTAGTTTCATTTTCTATATGTTTTATATTTATTACTCTGTTAGAAATTAATATCCAGTCCGAAAGAGAAGGATTTCATGATCGGGTATTTAGCTCCGTTTGCCGTGTCCAACTCCGGGTCCCAAAGATCGAAGGAGGAGAAAGTGAAGAGGTTGGAACCTTTGGCATAGAGGCGGATATTGGCAAGGCCGACCGAATTAATCCAGTGTTTGGGAAATGTGTAACCGATTTCTATATCTTTCATCCGGAGCATACTCATGTTACGCAACCACCAGGTCGAATTTTGGCTGTTGTTGGCGTTTGTTCCGTAACTTAAACGCGGGTAGAAGGCATCCTGTTTCGGGTTTTCCTGGGTCCAACGATCGTTGTAGTTGGTCAGGATGTTACCCATAGATCCTTGGGAAGCTCCTGGTAAGAAATTGGAAACAACGCCTCCGATAAAACGATAAGTCTGCCCGTTCCCCTGAAAGAAGATATTGAAGTCTACATTTTTATAACGAGCTGTTGCTCCGAAGCCATAGACAATTTCTGGATTGACGGTTCCGCCCATTGCCTTCTCATCCTTATTAGTGATAACGCCATCACCGTCGATGTCCATATATTTAATATCTCCCGGACGGATAGCGCTGAAAGTTTGTGCCGGTATACCTTCTTTTAAAACCAGGTCCCCTTTTTCATTTGTAGTGAAATCATCTTCTGTGAATAATCTTTCGGCAACGAGGCCAAATAATTCATTGACAGCTCTTCCGGTACGTTGACGATTTGTTCCGATAACTCCCATCGCTTCATCCATTTCAATAATTTCGTTGTGTGCATAAGTGAAAGTTCCGCGAAAACCCACGTGCAGGTCTTTATTGAACTGTTTATTGTAAGTTAATGAAAGATCTATACCTGTGTTGTTCACTTTACCGTAGTTAGCCCATGGTGTTTTACGGAAACCTGCAGATGTCGGGATATTATTACGTTGCATGAAAATATCACGGCGCTGTTCCTTGAACCAGTCTGCCTGTAATTCCAGAGCGTTCCAAAGACCTAATTCTATACCGACATTTAGTTTTTCTACGGTTTCCCATTTCAAATCTGTCACACCAAATTCTCCCTCAAAGCGGGAGGAACGGTTGTAATCGTTGTTTACACCCCATTTATATGATCCATCCGTGTCTATTGTTGGTAGGAAAGCGAAGCGGCGTCCGTCCAATTGGTCGTTACCGGTCAACCCCCATGATGCGCGGAATTTGATTTTAGAGAAAGTCTCTTTGAATTGTTCCATGAATTTTTCTTCCGAAAGCATATAGCCGACGGCGACAGAAGGGAAGAATCCGTAACGATGTCCTTTTGTGAAATTCTCCGAACCATTATAACCGAAATTGAATTCGGCGATGTAACGGTTGTCAAAAGTATAGGAGGCACGTCCTGCTATACCCATGCGGCGGAACGGCACAATGTTACCATCCTGATAATCCCGTTGATTATAGAGGAACATGGCACTGACTGCGTGTTTCTTATTGAATGTGCGGTCGTAAGCGATATTTCCTTCCAGATAAGTGGCTTTATTTCCCCATGCAGACTCGCTTTTTGTATCCAGAAATTCTTGTCCGTCCGTACTGACTGTCAGGATCAGTTCTCCTGTTTCCGGATCTCTGCCTGTTGCCGGATTATAGTAAGTCGGAGTTTTGGAGCGTTTCACCCATGAACTGGAGTAACGGTCGAAAGAAAAGAGTCCTTTTATTTTCAAACCGGGAGTAATAAATTTCAGGTCCTGTTCGATAGAAAATAAGGATTCGACTTTTGAGTTGGTTGTTGTCTGATAACCATGCTGTGTGGCTTCCGCCCAGGGGTTATGGCGCTCTGTTACACGGACATCGCGTCCACCGGAATACTGGATCGGATGGTAGAAAGGAGGTGTATCAAATGCATAATTCCAAATGTCCTGTCCACTGACTGCCATTCCGTTTTGTTCCTGTAAATATCCCCCTATACTTATGCCGACAACGGTTGTTTTCGTGACGTTAATATCAACATTTGAACGGATATTGTATTTGTTTAGGCGGGTCGACGAATCCCAGTCTTTACTTTTATCGGTGACAAAAATACCACGTTCCCCATAGTAGGACGCAACTAATGCATAGCGAAGAATATCGCTACCACCTGTAATAGTCAGATCACCTCGTGTATTGGACGCCATGTCTTTTGAAACGGCATCCAACCAGTTTACATTAGGATAAAGCTCCGGATCGACATTATTACGGTAGTTGTTGATTTTTTCTTCTCCGTAAAGAGGATTAGGATTCCCTGCGTCCATATATAGTTCATCCATTAATGAAAGATAATCAGCCGATCCGATATATTCCGGGAGCTGGGTAGGTTGTGTGAAACCCTGTTCGAAGTGAAAATTTACTTTGGGTTTGCCCAGTTGCCCTCTTTTGGTCTTTACGATGATAACTCCATTTGCTCCTCGTACACCATAGACAGCACTGGCAGCAGCATCTTTCAATACAGAGAATGATTCGATTTCTGCAGCGGAAAGATCATCGAGCGTACGTTCTATTCCATCTACCAAAACCAATGGTTTGATACCTGTCCCTTTGAATGAAGATATACCGCGAATCCAGAAGTCGGAACCGTCAGAACCAGGTTCGCCACTACGTTGAACGGCGATCACTCCGGCCAGTTGTCCTGCCAGATTATTGGAAACGGCGCGGGTTGTTCCTTGTTGCAATTGAGCAGGTTCGATGGTCGTGATAGAGCCTACTACGGATACTTTTTTCTGGGAACCGTAACCAACTACTACAACTTCATCCAGATTGTTCGATTCTTCAGACATATTTACGTTTATATTGATCTGGTCTCCGACTTTAATTTCTTGTGATTCGAAACCGATATAGCTGAAAACAAGTACCGTGTTTTTATGAGGAACTTCAATGAAGTAATTTCCGTTAATATCGGTAGTTGTACCCTTTGTTGTACCTTTAATAATAACATTGACACCTGGTAATGGAACTTGCTGTGCATCTCTGATTGTTCCGTTGATAGAGATACTTTTTTGCTGTTGTTCTGTTTCTCCTTTTCGCATAATCATTACCTGTCTGTCATTGAGAACGTAGGTAAGACCGGTGTTTTTCAGAATTTCAGATAAAATTTGATCTATCGTTTGAGATTGGATGTTAATACTTACATTTTTACGTAGTTCTAGACGAACTAAGTCAGAATAAAAAAATACATACTCACTATTTTTTTCTACAGACGCAAAAACATCACTGATAGCCACATTTGATAAATCGAGTGACAAACGTGTAGATTGTGCATAGGACAATTCAGCCAAAAGAGATGAATTTACTGTAAAAAGCAAACACAACACTACACAAACCGCGTGTATTTTTCTTTTAATTTTTAGATATTCCATAATAATATAATAAGTTTTCCTTGATATTAATATTTTACTTGTTAACAACACAATGGTCTATTGTTTTATACAATACTAGGTTACGGCATGTTTTATCTATTCATAGGCATTCATTTTTTATTATTGATACTATTTACTTCAATCAAATTCCCCTTACGATGAAATGAAACTGATAACGTTTTCTGGAGTGTTTGAAGAACTTGGTCCATATTATCAAACAACACCAGCTTACCAGAGCATTTCACTTGTTCTATATCCGGTGGATAGCTAAATTGAACACGGTAATAACGCGAGATACTGCGTAGTACCTCACCTAAATTTTTCTCCCGGAACTGGAGAATACCATCTATCCATGAGATATAATCGTATACATTCACCTGGCTAACAGACATCTGCCCATTTTCCAAGACTAAGAGATCATTAGGTTTGATAATTTGTTTTCCGCTTTTATATCCTTCAACCGCAACACTTCCTTCTTTCAATACAACAGATTGGAAATTTTCATCCTTATATGCAACTATGCCAAAAGATGTTCCTAATACTCTGATTTCCATCTGGTTCGTTTTTACATAAAATGGACACGATGCATCTTTGGTCACTTCAAGATAAACTTCCCCTTCCACATAAATCATTCTTTTTTCTTTTTCAAATATTTCAGGGAATTGAAGCACTGTGCCTGAATTTACCCATACTTTCGTACCATCAGGCAAAATCAATGAAGAATGACGTCCTTTCGGTACGCTTAACACATTCATATGATTACCTTTTTCCTTTGCTTCACCAGTACACTTCCTCTCTGTAGCCTCTAGATTATTAAAATCTTTATCCGTCACCTTGATTTTCCCTTGTTGATCGACTAAAATTGTCGCATTATCAGAAACCTTCATTTTTTCCTGTGCCAAATGAAGTTCTACTTCTGTCTGATTAACATCTAACTGGACATCATCCACCAAAGACAGAACATCTCTTTCCTGAAATAAATTTTCTTTAGTAATCAAAAATAATGAACCCAATGTACATATAATAAGAATACAAGCTGCTGCATATTGCCATGTCAGACGCATTCGCTTTGGCTTTCTGAATTTTCTTAAATCATTTATAATATTTTCTTTAAGAGATTCTTTTTCAATTGGCGACAGTTTCCTTTTATTCAATTTCAACGAACGAACCATTTGCCTGGCCTTCTCTATATTTTCTTTCTCTTCCGGATACAGTGTCAGATAATCATCAATCCACACCTGTTCCGACTCTTCCGTAGGAAACAGACACCAGAGAATAAAGGAATCGTCATGTATTAACTGGTCAACAGTTTTTATATGCTGTATTTTATTCATTTTGCTTTTTCATTTTAAACAAGACATTAATTTCCCAAATTTGGCCCCATTTCATATGTTAAATTCATTTAATACCAATATATATATTGAATTAGTTCGTCTAGAACTAAGTTAATTTTTCAAATTGACAATAAAGAGCCTTATGTCTTGAAAAATAAAGCTCCTGTTTGGTGTACCGTTTTTCCCTATTTTATTGTATTCATGCTGTTTCCCAATAAAAATATTAGTTAATAATTCGTTCTGTGAGATGAAAAGATTTGTGTTATATAACTGAATTTTTATTTAAATCCTTTCAACGGCCTCGGCTGTGAAATCCTTAAACTACTGATTATTGCGGCTACCACGGCAAATCCTGTTGCCAGATACAAACATGCTTGCGTGCTGTTGTTCGGAACCAGATTGAATATCATAGCGACTAATGTTGCTCCTAATGTCTGTCCTAATAAACGGGCTGTTCCCAGCATACCGCTTGCGCCTCCGCTTCGGTTGGAAGGGGCAGAGGAGATGATCGTGCTGTTATTGGGTGTCTGGAATAAACCGAATCCGGCTCCGCAGATAAACAGGCGCCATATAATATCCGTATTTGTCGGGTTGTCGGGTAAAACGGCCAGAAGGAAAAGACCGGCAGCAAATATCGTCATACCGATACCTCCCAGTATACCGGCATGAATCCGTTCGACTAATCGTCCGGCAAGCGGGGCCATGATCATCGTAGCCAACGGCCAGGGAGTAAGAAGCAGGCCGGTCGTTACGTCGCTTCGTCCCAATGCTCCCTGAAGGAAAAAGGGGAGGGAGATCATTGCCAGCATTTGTCCGGTGAAAGAACATATCGACGTGCCGATCGACATGGAGAAGATCGGGATGCGCATCAGGTCGACCGGAAGTAACGGAAACTGTTGGCGCAGCTGGCGGCGTACAAAGAAATAACCGATCATAAACAATACGGCTATACCTGCTATGATCAAAGTTGTATTCTCCTTATGGGCAATACCCTCCAGCGAGAAAATCAGTAATCCGAATGTAAGAGCGTTCATCAGGCAACTGAGCTTGTCGAAACGGCGGCCGGTGACTTTAACCGGATTGGCTGGCAAATGCATCAAGCCAATCACCAAGGCTGCAATGCCGATCGGGATATTGATGGCAAACAGCCAGTGCCACGAACCTAAAGACAGGATGACGGATGCAATGGTCGGTCCGGCGGCAATCGAGACGGCGACGACCAGGGCATTGATCCCCATGCCGCGGCCCAGGAAACGTTTGGGATAAATGATTCGGAGCAATGCCGTGTTAACACTTGTGATGGCGGCAGCTCCGAATCCTTGTAAGATACGTGCGGTTGTCAACATCCAGAACGAATCGGCAAGGGCGCAGATGGCTGACGTGATGCTGAACAGTAAAATTCCTGATAAGTAAATCCTCCGGTAACCGTAAATGTCTCCCAATGAAGCGAAGGAAAGCAGCGAAATGGTGATTGCCAGCTGGTAAGCGTTGACAACCCAGATCGTGACAGACGGTGAAGTGCCCAGGTCGCGGGCTATTGTCGGTAAAGCGACATTTGCAATTGTTCCGTCTATGACGGACATTCCGACACCTAAAGCTGTGGCCAGTATAGCCCAGTAACGTTTAGGTAACGGTAGTCCGTCGTTCTCATTTACAGTTATGGCGCGATTTTGTAATATCATTTATATCCTGTTTACTTAATAACTTGTCTTACGGCTTCCAGCATAGGTTCGACGGTCAGCGGACTTCCTGTAGCCAGTATCATCCATTGGTTAGGGGTTAGACGTCCCTGGCGGAAAATACGTTCTACTTCGTTTGCGAAGTCCTTGCCTTCCAGATACTGGTCAAGCTGGAATTCTATGATTTGTCCGAAAGCATAAGCCGACAAATATAATGGATAGCTGATCATGTGCGAATAAACAGCCAGTACCGTCTCGTCCTTTACTCCGAAAACAGGCGCATAATATTTGTTCCATATCTCTTTCGATAATGCGATCGTTGCTTCTTTCAGCTGTTCGGCCGTTGCGTCCGGATGGGCATACATCCATTTCCATACGGAAATATCCAACATGGAAACACCGCAAATTTCATACATGCTCCATACTTTATCCAATATTTCCATCGCCTGTTTTTCCGGATTCGGATCGGTGATATCCAATATTTCGAGATCACGTTTCTGGAAAACAAAAGCCAGCGCTTCGGTAAAAGCAGTGTTGGGTACGCCGCTCAACATATAATAGTCTACATCATAAAGCGATAAAGTCTGCTCTACATTGTGACCGAATTCATGGATAGCTATGTTGTATCCCTTATAATTCATTCCTGCTGCCGGAATACGTGTGCGGAGACGTGACTGCTGTCCTTTCATGGATGCTCCCCAGGCATGCCCTGAACCACGGGCGGCATCGACTGTGATCTTGTCGGCCAGATAGTTGGCCCGTTCGGCACTGAATCCCAGCTTCATAAGAATGTCCGGTAACTTCTTGTCCAAAGCTGCCGCATCCGGGTAAAGGGCTTGCGTTTGTGCATCCAGCTTGGTCTCGTCGAGATTACTGCGGGCTTTGAAACCGTCGTACCAGATATCGTAGGCTTCCAGTTTGCGTCCCAGACGTTTGGAGATCGTTTTGCCGATTTCTTTCAATTCGGTAGCGGACAGAAATTCATCGAACAGTTTTTCAACATCCTGCAAGGCGACTTCCATATCGTCGTTGAATTTACGGTCGATATAGGTATTACCTGTGTATTTGTCAATGCCTTGCATGGCCTTAAAATTGTTCAGCATCTTCTGATAACGGACAGTCGATTCGGGAGTCGTTTTTACTTCCTTGTTCTCCTGTTGTACCATGTTTGTATATGGATTCCATTCATACGTCCCTGAGTTGATTACTTCGACAGGAATATCCTGTGAAATGATCCGTTTCATCACTTCGTAAACGGTGCGTTGCTTGTCGAGTCCCTCTTTCCCCTTGTTGTAGTTTGCCTTGATTTCATCACGCAGGTTCCAGTGTGACAGCAGGATCATGTCTTTAGGGAACAGGTGTTGACCTTTTTTGTTCATTACATGACCCATGTAAATGTTATACAGGGAGATATAAATGTCGGCATCGCTTTCTGCGTTGGAAGCTGCCTGCAACAATGCGGCAGGGATCCGTTCCGTGAACATGTCGCCCAGACGTGCATAGGCCCAGGCTTTGCGGTCGGTGCCCAGTGCTTCTTTTTCTTCCAGGGTAAGGTGGGGGAAGTTTAGCGCGATGATAAAAGCTATTTTATTATTGTATAAGTCATCGCTTAAATGGCTTGAAGGACTGTATGAACCGAACTTCTCATCGATGGGGTGCAACGGACCGTTATCCAGCTGCAAATTTTTCTGTAAGCGCAGCGACATCTCATTGAAATGACCGCTGATACCTTCGAGGTAGTCGCTGATCTTGAGGAATACCTGATACTTTTCGTCCGGATCGGCAATATAATTGTCTTCACAAAAAGAGCGGAAGGCTTTTTCGTCGCCGTCTGTTTCCAGCCAAAGACGTGCAACCTGGCTGACTCCTTTTTCTATACTCTGTTTGTTACTGTTGTCCCTGGAGGTTAACGTGCTGATGGTCGATTGTATGACGGACGGATCGATGGATGCTTGTCCGTTCAGATACGCTAATGAGCAAATAAGCATAATACAAATGCGTTTAGTTAGATTTCTCATAAGACTTATGTTGTTAAGTTCAAGATCTTTTGTAGTGTAAATAAAAGCGTGAAGCAAATGTAGGGATAATATTTGTATCTTTGTATGTTTTTTAAAAAGAGTAAAACAAGAGGTATGAAAAAAGTGTGGGGATTAATGGCTGCTATATGCATCCTGCTGTTCGTATCCGGCCAGGCTTACGGACAATCGTTGAAAGACTTATTGAATTCATCTACAGTAAAGGATGCGGTTACTTCTGTAACTGGCGGAAAGAAACTGACAGTAGAGAACTTGCAGGGAACGTGGACGTATACCAATCCAGCCGTTCAGCTGGAAGGCGATAATGCATTGAAGAATGTAGCCGGGAGCGTGGCTGCTGGTGAATTGGAGAAAAAGCTGAAAACGTATTGTGCCAAGGTCGGTATTGTGGAAGGCATGTTCAACTATGTGTTCAATAGTGACAGTACGTTTACCAATGCATTAAAGAAAAAGACATTGAAAGGTACTTTCTCTGTTAATCCGGATGAGAAAACGGTTGAACTGAAATATGCATTGGGCGGAAAACTGAAAGTGACAACTTTAACAGCCCACGTCGTGATTTCCGGAGATGAGCTGTCTTTGCTGTTCAATGCGGATAAGTTACTGGATTTTCTGACCAAATTATCATCGATATCTGACAATTCCACTTTGAAACTGGTCAATAAACTGGCCAGCGAGTATGACGGGATGATGCTGGGGTTTGAATTGAAGAAATAGAAGAAAGTAGTATATTTTGAAAGTGGGTGGTCTTTTCGGACTATCCATTTTTATTTCAGTCCCGGCAATATTTTGTAGAGTGTTTTTCTGGTCATGATCTTCTGGTTCAGGAAACTTACAATATAGCCTGTTATACAGGCGGCAATAAGTGAACCTTCGCGTATCCCTTCAATGCCTTGGGTGAACATGAGGGAGATGAGTACGGCTAAAGTGACCAGGGTAACATCGAAATACACCTTGAACTTTCCGAATTCCTTATTATAACATCGGGATGCATATTTTACAAATGCTTCTGCACTCATCATAGCTACCTTCGGTTTGATTTCGAGCACTACGCCGATGGATTGTATGAGGCATCCTGTGAGCAATAAGGCCATCGACATGCCGTAACCGGACGGATGCAGATTGCTTGTTAAAGCCATGTTGAAATCAATGAAAGCGGAGAATATGCAGGAAAAAGGTATCTGAAGAAGTATTTCTATCGTGTCCTGACGACTTCTGTCTTTCCGGATCAACCAGAACTGTCCCAGGATCAGCAGTACGTTTACAATGAATGTCCATGTTCCTAATGATAAAGGAGTATTAAGGCTTAACACGTAATTTACACTGGAGATAGGAGTGGTTCCTAATGCAGAGCGAACGATCAATACAATGCCTACAGCTAAAAAATATAATCCTAAAATAAATACTGAATACTTTTTTAATAGTTCTTTTATATCCATATCAAATCTCTATTTGTCTGATCTCTTTCTTTTTGATAGTTAGAAAAAGATATGCAAATATCCGATTTATTTTTCAAAACCGGATGTTATGGTGAATAAATTATTATCAAAATGATAATTTAACGGGGGAATGGAGGCACTATTTGAATCCTGGGTCAGCCTGGCCTTTGTGTAGACGATTCCTGGATGGGTAAGGTTGGGAAAATAGCTATTATAAGTCGAGGTTTTGTGTTAAACAGATGTTGAAACCTCGTGGTTGTAAATATTTGTCTTTTTATTTTCTGTTATGCTGATGTTTTTGATAATTTTATTTTGTTCGTATGACGTTGTCTTTTAGAGTGTAAAATATGCTGTTTAGCATAAAAAAGTATTGTTTCTGAACTGTTTTTCAGTGTGTTTTTGTGCTTTATTAACAGAAAAACTCATCTTAAATAAACCAGGGATCCGTTTAAAACGAGAAAAAACTCGTTTTAAACGAGATAGAAATTTGTTTTAGATGAAGTTATCAAAATGATAAACCTTTACTTTGTGTTAAAAAATGTAATATCGATCTATCTGGAAGCTCTTTCCTGTGAGATGTGTCTGTTTCTATTTTGAGCTTATTTGTATCTAAAGTGATAAAATAAGCTCAAAAAATAGCCATTATGATAGTCGGTGCAAAATAGTGATTCTGTTCTATTGCTTCTTATATTCTTCAACAAGTTCCAGCAGTACGCTACCATAGTTTTCGATTACTTTTTTCCCTATTCCGGGGATTGCAAGCAATTCGCGTGAATTGGAAGGTAGTGTATTGACAATACCCAGCAATGCTTTCTGTTGAAGGATCGTATAAGGAGGCAATCCTTTTTCTGTGTTTGCAGGGAAATTATTCAGCATTTTTAATCCATGAAGCTGCTCATTTCCCATTACATAACCGGAACGAATATCCATGGCAGCATTTTCTTTTTCAAATTCATAGTTTACCAGAGGCCAGATTACAGATTCACCTTTACTTTTCAGCTTATAGACATCTCTGACTTTTTCAAGTACATCCCGCATATCTATTACCTGCTTGATCTGTTCTCTTGTAAGAATTAAAACACCCATGTTTTCACATCCTTTCTACATATTGAATATACTTCTTCATGAACACTATTTCCACAGTAGTTTTTTATACTTTTGAACAATTTTTTTAAATATTTATGTTTAAAATTACAACTCATCATCTCTCGCATTGACTATTTTACAGAATTTCCTTTATCTATGGCATTTTTAGGTGTATAATGAAACAAAACAATAGCAGTATTTTGTATTTTAATTCAAACAGGAGACTCGCCATGAAGTTAACAGTCAGAGATATTTCCAATTTTTCGGAGCTTTCGCAGCTTACGCTGATCGCCGGCCGCTAAGAACAATCCGAATTTAATATATGACGCAGTCAAAAAATTGGTTTCCAAAAACGGAAGCGGTCTGATAATAAAAAATATATTTAAGCTTCCTATAAGCGAAAATGTGATTCGTTATGCAAATCATATGAATTTTCCTATTTTTCTTTTAAATGATTCACATCCTTTTTTTGAAGATATACTTATGCTTGTCAATAAAGCAATAGAAAAATATTCCTCAGTTTATTATCT
>OHNO01000697.1_pt1 | contig 17227 bp, 9 predicted proteins | sample 1569521 | NCBI WGS metagenome assembly OHNO01 (sample SAMEA3879604, study PRJEB24766) | human gut metagenome | biome: human-associated habitat; feature: feces | place: USA | collected 1985/1987
ACTCACTGCTTGCCATGGCAAAAGGAGTAACTGTTGTGGGAGGCGGTGAACCCGAAAACTACGAAATCTTAAATGAAACGGAGCTTCGCCCCATTATCAATGTCTTGCCTGATGAACAGGATATTTACAAGAAACTGGAAGAGATTGTTCTTCATAAAGAACGTATTCCGGAACTGTCGGCGCAAAGTGTAGCATACGTAGCCAAACATCATGATCATATCAAAGTAGCCCGGCAATACCTCGATTTCTGGGAACGGCATTAATGCCCTTTATAACTCATCATTTGTTTCACGGCATGGAACTGTTTGTTTCAGATGGTGCAACAATTACCTCCTACCTTTTTCTTCTTTTTAAGCCTGTATTTGCCCTTGAATACCTTCTGTATCTTTCGGATGTAACATGAGTGAAAGAAAATGAAATGTTATTGCAGAAAGATGTAATATCAGCGAAAGTTTGTGTAAAATGATTGTAGGTGCCTTTTGATGTCTATGTTGTATATTTGCTGCAGGGAGATTTCCCTGCGAAAGAAACAAGCAAAGAAATATCAAAAAAGAAATAGTATGCAAAGACGTTTTTATCTTTTCTTGCTGGTAACCATCCTGTATAGTTGCACAGCTTTGAGCCAGGGAAACTCAGCCGGAAATCCGGTGATTTATGCCGATGTACCCGATATGTCGATGATTCGGGTAGGAGATACCTATTATATGAGTAGTACGACCATGCACATGGCTCCGGGAGTCCCCATTATGAAGTCAAAAGATCTTGTGAACTGGGAATTGGTGAATTATTGCTATGATATTCTGGCAGATGTGGATGCACTGAACCTGAATAATGGAAAAAATGCGTATGGAAGCGGAACATGGGCAAGCTGTATTCGCTATCATAATAATATGTATTATGTATCGACATTCTCCAGCACTACCGGGAAGACCTATATATATGTTACGGAAGATATAGAAAAGGGTTCTTGGAAAACAATCACGTTTACTCCCTCTTATCATGATCATACGGTTTTCTTTGACGATGATGGCCGTATTTATATCATCTGGGGAGGTGGCAAACTGCATATAGCGGAACTGAAATCCGATTTATCCGGGATCAAAGAAGGTACCGAACGTATCTTTATAGAGAATGCCAGTGCTCCGTCAGGAGATAATGTCGGATTACCTGCCGAGGGTTCACAGTTATTTAAAGTAAATGGGAAGTATTATTTATTTAATATTACTTGGCCGAAAGGAGGAATGCGTACAGTGGTTATTCACCGCGCTGATAATATAAATGGCCCTTGGGAAGGTAGAGTAGCTTTGCAGGATAAAGGTGTTGCCCAAGGCGGCTTGATAGATACGCCTGATGGCAGATGGTTTGCTTATCTTTTCCGTGATAATGGTTCTGTAGGCCGTATCCCTTACCTTGTTCCGGTGAAATGGGAAGATGGCTGGCCGGTTCTCGGAATAAATGGAAAGGTTCCGGAAACATTAGATCTGTCGGCAAGTAAGGGCCTGATACCGGGTATTGTTGCCTCGGATGAGTTTACACGGAAGAAGAAAGATGAGGCTTTGCCGCTGGTTTGGCAGTGGAATCACAATCCGGATAATTCTCTCTGGTCAGTTAGTGAACGGAAGGGATATCTGCGACTCAAAACCGGACGGATAGATACTGATTTCCTGTCAGCAAGAAACACGTTGACACAGCGGACGATTGGTCCGGTATGTTCAGGAACTACTTCTATAGATGTGTCTGATATGAAAGAAGGTGATTTTGCAGGGCTTGCACTTCTTCAGAAGAAATATGGATTGGTAGGTGTGAAATATGAAAACGGGGTAAAGAAGATTGTAATGGTAAGTGCGCAGACTGACAAACCGGAAGAGGTGGAAAGTCTGCCACTGAACCAGAATACAGTATTCCTGAAAGCCGAATGTGACTTCACGGATAGGAAAGATATAGCGGATTTCTACTATAGCCTGGATGGCAAGAAGTGGACAAAAATAGGAAGCCGGCTCAAGATGGCTTATACTCTCCCGCATTTTATGGGATACCGTTTCGGACTATTCAATTATGCTACCAAGACTCCCGGAGGGTATGTGGACTTTGATTATTTCCGTATAAGTGACAGAAAATGAGATAATGAGTAATTATAAATCAAAATTGATATTAGACATGAAAAAGGTGAAATCGACGCTTTCCGTGGGTAAGCGCGTCATTTTGTTGTCACTTTGTATGACAATGTTTTCAGTGGCAGGTTTTAGCCAAGGGGCTAAAGGTAAAAAGGTGAAGGGTGCTCCGGTATTTTTGCAGGCGGTTTATCAGGGGAATGATCAGGTGTACAACGAGAATCCGTTGCAGGCCGGTGAGTTTTATAATCCCATTTTGCAAGGTTGTTACCCCGATCCGTCCATAACCCGCAAAGGGGATGACTATTTCCTGGTGTGTTCATCATTCGCCATGTTCCCCGGTGTGCCTATCTTCCATTCAAAGGATTTAGTGAACTGGACGCAGATAGGCCATGTGCTGGACCGTACTTCACAGCTGAAAGTACATGATACGGGTATCAGTGCCGGTGTGTATGCTCCCGCCATCAAGTATAACCCCAATAATGATACTTTCTATATGATTACCACTCAGTTTGCAGGGGGATTCGGGAATATCATTGTAAAGTCGAAAGATCCTTTCAAAGGATGGAGTGATCCTATCAAGTTGAATTTTGACGGTATCGATCCCTCTATCTTTTTTGATGATAATGGCAAGGCGTATGTGGTTCATAACGATGGACCGAAGCGTGGTGAAGAACTCTATAACGGACATCGTGTGATTAAAATCTGGGAGTATGATGTGGAAAACGATCAGGTGATTCCCGGTTCGGATCAGGTAATTGTGAATGGTGGTGTGGATTTATCCAAGAAACCTATCTGGATTGAAGCTCCGCATATCTATAAAAAGAACGGACGTTACTATCTGATGTGTGCCGAAGGCGGTACCGGCGACTGGCATAGTGAAGTAATCTTTGTGAGCGACAGCCCGAAAGGACCCTTTATTCCTGCTCCCAATAATCCTATCCTGAGCCAGAGATACTTGAATCAGAAGCGGAAGAATATGGTGGACTGGGCCGGACATGCCGATTTAGTGGAAGGTCCTGACGGCAAATATTATGGTGTATTCCTGGCTATTCGTCCGAATGAGAAGGGCAGAGTGAACATTGGCCGTGAAACGTTTATCCTGCCGGTTGACTGGTCGGGAGAATTCCCTGTCTTTGAAAACGGATTGATCCCGATGGAGCCGAAGTTGAAAACACCTAAAGGAGTGGAGAATAAAACCGGAAAAGACGGTTACTTCCCCAATGGCAATTTTACGTTCACTGAAAACTTCACATCTCCGCAACTGGATTACCGCTGGATTGGTCTGAGAGGTCCTCGTGAAGAGTTCATCTCAGTACTGAAAGACGGAGGATTGCAGATTATTCCTTTCCCGGTGAACATAAAAGAGGTGAAGCCTACTTCAACCCTCTTCTACAGACAACAACATAATAACTTCTCGTTTACTACCACATTGCAGTATGCTCCGAAGACAGAGAAAGATCTGGCAGGCATCACTTGCGTGCAGAGTGAGAAATTCAATTATGTCTTTGGCTTGACAAAGAAGGATAAAGATTTCTATATGGTGCTGGAGAGAACGGCAAGAGGTAAATCCGGACTTGTTGCAAGTGCAAAAGTAGATGTGAAGAATCCCATTCAACTGCGGGTAAAGGGTGAAGGAGATGGCTATGGCTTTTATTATTCAACGGATGGAACCAACTTCGTACAGCTGGGAAATACCGTGCCCGGTGATATTCTTTCAACGAACGTGGCAGGCGGTTTCACCGGCTGTCTGATAGGTTTGTATGCTACTTCTGCGAACGATATTGTGGTGAACAACCTGAAAGATGCGTATGCTGATTATTTCACTGTGGGCTGTGCCATAAATATGGCAAATCTGAATTCACCTCAACAGGTGGCACTGATAACTTCCAACTTTAACAGTATCACTGCCGAGAACGATATGAAACCTCAGCCTACAGAGCCTGTAGAAGGACAGTGGAACTGGGAGAACGCTGATAAGATAGCCAACTTTGCCCGTGCCAATAAAATAGGGCTTCGCGGTCATTGCCTTGTCTGGCATGCCCAGACTCCGGACTGGATGTTCCATGATGAAAAGGGAAATTTGGTTTCTAAAGAGGTACTGTTTGAGAGAATGAGGAAGCATATTCATACGATTGTAAATAGATATAAGGATGTTGTCTATGCTTGGGACGTAGTGAACGAAGCAATGACGGATGATCCGAAAGCGAAAGTGCCTTATCGTCAGTCTCTTTATTATAAGATTGCAGGGGATGAGTTCATAAAGAAGGCTTTTGAATATGCTCATGAGGCAGATCCCAAAGCATTGCTTTTCTACAATGATTATAATGAGACCAACCCGGCGAAGCGTGACCGCATTTATAATATGGTTAAAAGCATGAAGGCTGAGGGAATACCCATCTCCGGAATCGGAATGCAGGGACATTATAATACCCTTTCTCCTACGGAGGATGAGTTCAGAAAGGCTATCGAGCTTTATTCGCAGGTGGTTGATAATATCCATATCACTGAACTGGACGTTCGTATAAATACGAGAGAGCTGGGAGGACAGTTGAGTGTGAATCAGGATAACAGGACGTTGGAATTGACTCCTGAAGCAGATGCGGCACAGGTAGCCCAGTATGATATGCTGTTCCGGGTGCTGCGCGAATATAAGAATGTGGTTAGCAATGTTACTTTCTGGAATGTATATGATGGTGATTCATGGCTGGATCGCCGTCGTGGTAACCGTCAGCGTAACTATCCGCTTCTGTTTGACGAAAACTTACTGCCGAAATCTTCGTATTATAAAGTGATGAGTTTCTAAATAAAGGTGTTTGCACAGTCAATGATCCGCTCTATATCTTCATTCGTCAGTAATGGAGATATAGGGAGGCTTAACTCCTCATTATGGATGCGTTCCGTAATGGGGAGTTGTTGCATTCCATATTCTTTTTTCAACGCTTCCTGGCGATGGGGAGGGATAGGGTAATGAATTTGAGTACAAATGCCATGACTGTTGAGATAACGTTGCCATTCATCTCTGCGGGGAGAAAAGACGGGGAGGATATGAAAAACATTGGCTTCATTGATATCATCCGTATGGACAGTACTCTGCAATTCCAGACGCTGCCAGTCAATCCCTTCTTTATATAATTGCGCTATTTCCCTTCTACGGGCATTATCCTGATCCAAACGAGGGAGCTTCACGGAAAGGACTGCCGCCTGCAACTCGTCCAGACGGCTGTTTATTCCTTGATACCGATGGACATATTTCTCCGTGGAGCCATAATTGGCAATGGAACGCACTGTGGCGGCAAGTCTTGCATCGTGAGTGGTTATAGCGCCGCCATCCCCTAATGCCCCTAAATTCTTGGCAGGATAAAAACTGAAAGCAGCGGCATCTCCCAGATTACCGGCACGCAGAGGCTGATTTTCTTTCCCCGGTAAACCTTTGTTCCAGACAGCTCCATGTGCTTGTGCAGCGTCTTCTATGACTTTCAGTCCGTAGCGGTTGGCTAACTTACATATCTCTTTCATGTTAGCTAAACGTCCATACAGGTGGACGGGCAGTATGGCACGCGTGCGGGGAGTAATCAGTGTTTCGGCATAGTCGGCATCTATATTGCATGTTTCGAAAGAAGGTTCACAAAGCATTGGTTTCAGATCGGCACGAAGAATGGAAAGCAGGGTGGCAATGTATGTATTGGCAGGAACAATAACTTCATCTCCTGCATTCATCACTCCCAATTCCCGGTAAGCCAGAAATATCAAAGTAAGAGCATCCAGACCATTTCCAGTGCCAACACAATACGCAGTGCCGCAATAAGCTGCAAACTCCTCTTCAAAACGGGCTGTAGCTTCACCGTGCAGATACCATCCGGAATGGGAAACACGCAACAGAGCATCCGAAAGTTCGGGTTCGAAGGAGGCATTGATCTTTTGCAGGTCTAAATACTTTATCATAAGCGTAATTCGTAAACGTCATACATAATTGCTCTTGCCCCGAAACCTTCTTTTTGGAAGAGTAATCCCTCGTTCAACATTTGTCCGCCGTGTTCGGTAGATATGCCAAAGTCGAAGTATCGCTTCCGCGCATAACGGTCGTATATTAATTGGTGGAAAAGCAGGTCGAGCGCACCGCATTTCTTTCCGCGTGGGGAAGCTGCGATGTATTGCACGTGGGCTACCTCGTCAGTCTCATACACAATGCATCCACCCAACGTTTCGGCTCCGTCGCATACACGGAAGAGGGAGATCTGGCGGGGGAAGTTGCTGTGCAGGCGGGTAATCTCCTCCAGCGAATGTACGGGAGAGACACCGTATCGTTCGTGCAGGTTTTCTTCCAGTATCGGCCAGAAAGAAGCAAAGTCTTCATCTTCTGCAATCGTCAGTGAGGATGCCAGAGCTTTCTTCAGTTGGCGACGGCGGAGAGTACGGAAAGGCAGGCGGTCGTCCAGTGGAATGACGGATGAGATGCTCCGTGCCACAAGGGTTGCTCCCAGCCGGGTGAGGGCGTAAAGGTCTTCTTCTGCAGGATAACGGTGATAGATATGTGGGATAGCACGATAGACTATCGACTGTACACGGCATTTCGTATGCAGATAGTCGAGTGCGGCACGGAATACGTTTTCCACTTGTTGCAGGGTGATGGAAGGAGAAAGGAGCATTCCGCCATACGTCAGTCCCTGATGAGAATAGAAACAACTGCCGGAAAGATTACCGGGAAGCAAGGCTGTTAACTTCCGGGAACAGTCCCGGAAACGGTCGGCATGATAATCCATATAGTCACGCTGCATGAGGAACGTACCGTTTTTGGAACGGCGTACAAAGCGGTCCCAGCGCTCTTTATCTCCTGCCGAATAGCGGATTATATGCCATTCCTGATCAGTTGCCACACTTGTTTCCATGTATCTGCCTGTCTTTTATATTACTTTCGGAATTCAAATATAGGTATATTTTTAAAGTTTCGCATATAGGTTAGCCTGAAAGGCTATATGCAGAACTTACATATATTTAAATAACGTGAGTTTAGGCGGTTTATTATTTATGCGAATCATCAGGAGTTGAATTGGAATCATAACAGTACAGTAAGGAAACTATGTTTCTCAATGTCAGTAGCATAGGGACATGACACTTGGAACTTATTACCTTGAGAACCGGAACTCCCTTTGCTTTGCTGCTCAAGATGCCATCTTGTGTTGTTCAAGATGGTATGTTGTGCTGCGCAAGATGGTATCTTGAGCAGTAAAGGTAGTTATGCTTCAGCAGATATGCAAGCTTTTTATGGGGGAAAGGTAATAGTGATGTACGTGCATTTTTATTGGATTGTATCGAAACAGTATTATCTCTGTGATTATAACTGTGCAGAGAGGAGTTAAAAGCTGATACTACGCTTTGTACCTTCCTTGGGGTTATGAGTAGCAGCACTATCATCCCAGAACTTAAAAATGTGCCTGAAAACGAAGAAGTTCATCTTTTTTCTTTCCGTCAGGACGGAATAAGAAAGACAATTCGTTATATTTGTAGCAATTTAAAAACCCGAACAAAATGAAAAGAATAACTTTGAAATTTATTTCCGGAGTGCTTTTGGCGGTTGTATTTCTGCTAAGCTCTTGTAACTCTGTATATAAGGTGACGAGGTCAGGAGGGACAATGGTAGCGATTGATTCTACTTGGGATGTGAACCCGGATGCTGAAGCAGTGGCACTGCTTGCTCCTTATAAGGCAAAAGTTGACAGTATCATGTATCGCGTGGTAGGTACTGCCGAAATGAGTATGGATAAAGGCGCTCCGGAGAGCTTGCTTTCCAATCTGGTAGCGGATGTATTGCGTGATGCTGCCGCACAAGTGCTGGGCAAGTCTGCCGATATGGGGCTGATAAATATGGGTGGTTTGCGGAATGTGCTGACAGAAGGCCCTATCACTACCGAAAATATCTATGAGATATTACCTTTCGAAAATTCCCTTTGTGTATTGACTATGAAGGGAGTCTATCTGAAAGAACTGTTTAATAATATTGCCGTGCGTCATGGCGAAGGTGTCAGTGGAGTACAACTTCTGATTACAAAAGACGGGAAACTGTTGCAGGGTACGGTTGGCGGGCGTCCGATAGAAGACGATCAACTTTATACAATTGCTACAATCGACTATCTGGCTGACGGAAACGACGGGATGCCTGCCTTGCCCCAGGCTGAGAAACGGGAATGTCCGGACGGAGCTACTTTGCGCGGCCTGTTCATGGACTATGTGGAACGTCAAACTGCTGCCGGAAAGAAGATCACTTCGCGTCTGGAAGGTAGAGTAACTGTGAAAGATGAGTAATCCTGCTCATCGAGAAAATAAATCATAATTCATAAATCAGAAATCATGAAACGATATATTCTTTTAATGTTGGCAGTCTGCTGCCTTCTTCCGGCATCAGCACAACAACCTACCCGGAAAATCTCCGAGGAACCTCTTTGTCTGCTGGCTCCTGACTCTGCACAGAAAACCAAACAATTGGTGATTCTGCAAACAAGTGATACACATAGCCGTATTGAGCCTATTGCTGTAAATGCTGCTGACCGCTATGCCGGTATGGGCGGAACCGTGCGCCGGGCTACCTTTATTAAAGAGGCACGCAAGGTGAACCCTGATCTGTTGTTATTTGACTGTGGAGATATCTCCCAGGGAACTCCTTACTATAATCTGTTCCAGGGGGAAGTAGAAGTCAAGATGATGAACCTTATGGGCTACGATGCCATGACGATTGGTAATCATGAGTTTGATTTCGGTCTGGAGAATATGGCACGTCTGTTCCGTATGGCAAACTTCCCGGTGGTATGTGCCAACTATGATGTAACAGGTACGGTACTGGAAGGACTGGTGAAACCTTATACTACTTTCAGCCGCAACGGATTGAAGATCGGTGTCTTTGGTCTTGCTCCGAAGATGGAAGGATTGGTGCAGGCAGATAAATGTGAAGGTGTGGTTTATAATGATCCGATAGAAGCGGCACAGAAGACGACAGATCTGCTGAAGAACCAGGAAGGTTGCGATGTCGTTATTTGCTTGTCGCATCTGGGTTATCAGCTTAAAGGTGCTCCTTGCGACGAAGAACTGGCGCAGAAAACAAATAATATTGATGCCATATTGGGCGGGCATACCCATACTTTCATGAAAGAGCCTGCTATTTATTTGAATAAAGACGGTAAGAATGTACCTGTGATGCACACAGGAAGAAGTGGAATTTATGTGGGAATGTTGAAACTGACACTTACAGAAGAAGAATCCCAACCATCATTATAGATAATACCGCCAACGAACTACAAAGAAATGAAAAGAATAATTCTTTTGTTGTTAGCTATCCTTTTATGGGGTGGCACATCCTTGCTTCATGCCCAGGCGGAAGCCCCTTTTCTACCTTCAGCGGCAGATGCACGTTGCAAACAGTGGGTAGATTCCGTATTTTCCGGTCTGAACCTGCAAGAGAAAGTGGGGCAGTTGATTGTCACCACCTTCCCGGCTAAGGCGGATAAGCAGAAAAAGAAGCAGATACGTGATCTTGTGAAGAAGTATAAGATCGGAGGTCTGCTCTTTGCCGAAGGTACGCCGGAAGAACAGGCAATACTGACGAATATTGCGCAGAAGAACTCCAAAGTTCCCGTTATGATCACTTTTGACGGTGAGTGGGGGCTCTCCATGCGTCTGGAAGGTACACCTTATTTCCCAAAGAATGCGGCTCTGGGCTGCATTGAAGACAATCAGCTGATTTATGAATACGGACGTGAGGTGGCACGGGAATTTCGTGAATTGGGTGTGCACGTCAATTTTGCACCTGATGCGGATGTGAATACCAATCCTTTGAATCCGGTGATTCATGTACGTTCGTTCGGTGAAGATCCGAAGAAAGTAGCGGAAAAGGTGCTGGCTTACAGTCGTGGATTGGAAAGTGGTGGCGTGCTGTCCGTAAGCAAACATTTTCCCGGTCATGGAGATACGGACGTGGACTCGCATAAGGGCCTGCCGGTGCTCTACTATAATCGTGAACGTTTGGATAGTGTCGAGCTGTATCCGTTCCGCGAAATGGTGCGTGCCGGATTGGGCGGTGTGATGGTAGGCCATTTGCAGGTGCCGGCTTTGGAACCGGACGCCAAAACGGCATCTTCACTTTCCAGAAATGTAGTAACGGGGTTACTGAAAGATGAGATGGGCTTTCAGGGCTTGGTATTTACGGATGCGCTGGATATGAGAGGTGTTTCGTCTGTGCCCCAGCTTACTACAAAAGCCTTACTTGCCGGAAATGATATGCTACTGGTGCAGTACAACACCGAAAACGCTGTACGGGAAGTGCTGAGTGCTGTGAAGGAAGGTATTCTTTCTGAAAAAGAAGTGGAAGCGAAATGCCGTAAGATACTTACTTATAAATACCTGTTGGGCTTGCGCCAACCGCGCCCGCAGTTGCAAGTTAGCGGAATGAGCTATCGTATCCATACGGATGAGGCGAAGGCGCTGGTAACCAGATTGCGCCAGGCTGCTGTTACGGTGCTTGGCAATCATTTCGGGATATTGCCTTTGACACCAGTCGGTGGGGCTCCTATTGCTCTTCTGAGTATAGGCGAAGGTAAGGATAGTGTTTTTGTGGATGAGATGAAGAAATTGTCTCCTGTCCCGATGGAGTGTTTCCGTTTGACAAGAGAAACACCGGAAGATGGCCGCCGTGAACTGGCGCGTAAGTTGGCGGACTATCGGCGTATAGTGGTCAGCGTATCGGGAAAAGATGCCGATGTGGTTGCTTATGCCGATTTCCTGGCGGGATTGGACTTGTCCGTGCCGCTGGTATATGCTTTCTTTACGTCTTATCGTGGAATGCAACCGTTAGAGCCTGCTTTGAACCAAGCCAGTGCCGTAGTGCTGGGACATTCTTCCGAAGCGGATATCCAACAGTATGTGGCAGGTGTCATCTTTGCTAAAGTGCCTGCCCAAGGCAAACTTTCCATGAGTATCGGAAGTCTTTATCAGGCCGGTGAGGGAAGTGTGATCACTCCGGGTATGAAGCCGGGAAGCATTATTCCCGAGGATTTTGGGATGAAGTCCAATGAGTTGCATCGCATTGATGCTATCGTTCGGGCGGGATTGGCTGCCGGAGCTTATCCCGGTTGCCAGGTGCTGGTGCTGAAAGACGGTCAGACGGTGTATGATAAATGCTTCGGCATACATTCCGATAAGGATACCACTGCTGTACGTCCTACGGATCTGTTCGACCTGGCTTCCCTGACAAAGACTACCGCGACGCTGCTTGCCGTGATGAAACTTTATGACGGCGGTAAGTTGAAACTGACGGATAAGGCTTCCCAATACTTACCTTTCCTGCGAAGTACGAATAAGAAGAATATTACGATTAAGGACTTGCTTCTTCACGAGTCCGGACTGCCGCCTTATATTCGTTTCTATCTGGAGGCTATCGACCCGAACTCCGTGCATGGACCGTATGCCCAAAGTTGGGTGGATGAATGGCATCGCACTCGGGTAAGCGAACATAGCTATTATTGTTCGGACTTCAAGTTCAAGAAAGGACTGGTGTCGGAGAAGGAATCATCGGTTTACAACTTGCATGTAGCTGATAAGATGTGGCTGAATAAGAGCTTTAAGAATACCATCCTGCAAAAGATTGCCCGTTGCGAAATGGACAGTAAGCGGTATGTATACAGTGATCTCGGCTTTATCCTGCTGCAACAGGTGGTAGAGTCAATAGTCAAGTTGCCGATGGACCTCTATCTGGCTAAGGAGTTCTATGCGCCTATGGGCTTGCAGCGTACCATGTACCTGCCTTTGCAGAAATACTCCAAAGAAGAGATAATGCCTACGGCTGCAAACGACTTCCTGCGTCGTCAGGATTTGTGTGGCTATGTGCATGATGAGGCTGCTGCCTGTATGGGTGGCATATCCGGTAATGCCGGTCTCTTCTCCACCGCCTCCGAAGTGGCTAAAATCTATCAGATGATATTGAACGGTGGCGAATGGAACGGTAAACGCTATCTGAGCGAAGCGACCTGCCGCCTGTTCACTACGGAAACTTCCGCTATCAGCCGCCGGGGATTGGGCTTCGACAAACCTAATCTGAAGGATTTGAAGAACAGTCCTTGTGCTGCCTCTGCTACCGCTACCGTTTATGGGCATACCGGTTTCACGGGGACTTGCGCCTGGGTGGATCCAGAACACGGGACGGTGTATGTCTTCCTCAGTAACCGCCTGTGTCCCAATGTGTGGAATACGAAACTGGGTGAAATGAATATTCGCACGGATATACAGGAGGTGATTTATAAAAGTCTGAAATAGCCGGAACATAGAAATACGGGAGACACGGGAAATACAGCGTTTTTTACTAATTAGTCGAAAAAACTCTGTGTTTTCCGTGTCTTTGTGTTTGAAATACTATAACTTTGGTAGCCTTAATGTATAGATAATAATGAAGAAACTATTCCTATTCCTCTTGATATTATTTAGTTGTTGCGCCCGTTTTGATGCTCAGACACATCGCTTGCCGGCACCGCAATCTCCTGTTGCGCCTGTTGAACCTATCCTGATACGTCCCTTTACCAATGATGCCCGCTGCCGGCAGTGGGTGGACTCAGTGCTCAACAAGATGAGTCTGAAAGAACGTATCGGACAGCTATTCATTTATACCATTGCCCCCCAACAGAATAAAGCGAACCGCGACCTGTTGCGCAAAGTAGTGGACGACTACAAAGTGGGTGGCCTGCTTTTTTCCGGTGGTTTAATGGAAAACCAGGTGGCACTGACTAATGAAGCGCAGAAAATGGCAGATATTCCGTTGATGATTACCTTTGACGGTGAGTGGGGACTTTCCATGCGTTTGCGGGGTACACCGGTGTTTCCGCGAAATATGGTTCTGGGCTGTATACAAAACGACAGCCTGCTCTATGAGTACGGGCGCGAGATGGCCCGGCAGTGCCGTGAGCTTGGCGTGCAAGTCAACTTTGCTCCCGTGGCAGATGTGAATATCAATCCGAAGAATCCCGTTATCAATACCCGCTCTTTTGGAGAAAGTCCGGTAAATGTGGCGGATAAAGTGATAGCTTATGCACGTGGACTGGAAGATGGCGGTGTACTTTCCGTAAGCAAGCATTTTCCCGGTCATGGAGATACGGATGTGGATTCGCATCATTCATTGCCGAAGCTGTCGTTTTCGCGTGCACGTCTGGACAGCGTGGAGCTTTATCCATTCAGAAAGGCGATTCAGGCCGGACTGTCCGGTATGATGGTGGGACATTTGGAAGTGCCGGTGCTTGAGCCGAAACGGGGAGTGCCTTCTTCGCTTTCGCGCAAAGTGGTGCATGATTTGTTGACGCAGGAGATGAAGTTCAAAGGGTTGGTGTTTACGGATGCACTTGCCATGAAGGGAGTATCTGCCAATAACGCGAGTATTTGCTTGCAGGCGTTGCAGGCGGGGCACGACCTGCTGCTTGTTCCCCGGCGGATAAAGGAGGAGGTGGAAGCTATACTGGATGCCGTGAAGAGCGGTGAGTTGACAGAAGCGGAAATCGAAGCGAAGTGCCGGAAAGTGCTTACCTATAAATATGCTCTCGGATTGTCGAAGAAACCTTTTGTCCGTCTTTCCGGTTTGGGAAACCGTATCAATACGGCACATACGCGTGATCTGATACGGCGTCTGAATCAGGAGGCGATCACTGTGCTGAGAAATAAAAACAATGTGCTTCCATTGGATGCGGATACCCGTGAAGTGGCGGTGCTCAATGTGGGGGATGCGAAAGAGGTACAGCCGTTCCTGAAAGAACTCTCCGGATATATAAATTCCACCGGGACGGAAGGAAGTCCCACCGTCTTTCAACTGAAGAAAGACTTGCAGCCTGCTGCACGCAAGCTGTTGCGTGATTCATTGTCACAATATAAACGTATTCTTGTCTGCGTCACGGAACATCGCCTGGCACCCTACCAACCCTTCTTTGCCGAGTTTACTCACGATGTGCCGGTGGTTTATCTGCTTTTTATTCCCGGTAAACAGATGTTGCAGATACGCCGGGCAGTGTCGGCTGCGGACGCCGTAGTATTGGCACATTCTTCGATAGATGATGTGCAGTGCCGGACAGCCAAAATACTTTATGGAGATGCAACAGCCGACGGACGCCTTTCGGCAAGTATCAGCAATTTGTTTGCCACAGGTACGGGGCAGGTTATTACTCCGAAGACACCGCTCCACTTTGTGCCCGATGAGTATGGAGTGAACTCTCGTCTGCTGTCCCGTATCGATGAGATTGCGAAAGAAGGGATTAAGGAAGGTGCCTATCCCGGTTGCCAGATCGTGATATTGAAAGATGGAAAGGAAATGTATAATAAGGCATTCGGAACACATACCTGGCCGGGTGCTTCTGCCAATGGACTTTCTGCATCCGTTATTCCGGGTGCTACCTTGCCGGTATCCCCGACGGATGTTTATGATCTTGCTTCGCTGACAAAGACTACGGCAACGTTGCTTGCCGTCATGAAGCTGTACGATAAAGGGCGTCTGAATCTTACTGACCGTGTGTCGGACTATCTGCCTTGGCTTCAGGATACGGATAAAAAGGATATTACTGTCCGGCAATTACTGTTGCATGAGTCCGGATTGCCTTCCACGTTGTTGTTCTATCTGGAAGCTATCGATAAGGAAAGTTATGAAGGAACTCTTTTCAAGGCAAAGCCCGATGCCGCACATTCCGCACAGATTGGTGTACGTACCTGGGCAAACCCGAAGTTCAAGTTCCAGAAGGGGCTGATGTCTAAGGTACGGACGGCAGAGCACACATTGCAGGTCTCTGATAGCTTGTGGCTGAATCGCTCCTTCAAGGAGGCATATCGGCAGAAGATTATAGAAACTCCGTTGCGTGACCGCCGCTATAGGTATAGTTGTGTCGGCTTCATCCTGTTGCAGCAGTTGGTGGAAGCGCGTACGGGAATGTCGATGGATGCTTTTCTGGAGCAGGAGTTCTATGCTCCGATGGGACTGAAACGTACCGGATACCTGCCGTTACGGGGCGCAGCTACTGCGGGAACGGCTTATGCCGGCATTGTGTCCGGTAGCCATGCTCCTCTGTCGAAAGCCGAAATTATACCTTCTTCCTTTGATCCATTCTTGCGGAAGACTGTTCTTCAAGGCTTTGTACATGATGAGTCGGCAGCCTTCCAGGGTGGTGTATCGGGTAATGCCGGACTATTCTCTAATGCAACGGAAGTAGCGCGAATTTATCAGATGTTGCTGAATGGTGGTGAACTGGATGGCAAGCGTTATCTGAGTCCGGAAACTTGCCGTGTATTTACTACTACGGTTTCGCGCATCAGTCGCCGTGGTCTGGGATTTGATAAGCCCGACCGTCAGAATCCGGCAAAGAGCCCATGCGCTGCCGCTACCCCTTCTACCGTTTATGGTCATACCGGCTTTACGGGTACTTGTGCTTGGGTAGATCCGACGAATGGCCTTGTTTACGTCTTCCTGTGTAATCGCATTTATCCCAATGTATGGAATACGAAACTGATGAAGATGGATATTCGTACACGAATACAGGAGGTGATGTATCAGGCGGTGAAATAATAATTTTACTAAATGAATATGTAAAGTTCGTTTTAAATGAATGGTGCTGTGAAAAAAAACTGTTTTTTTTAAAAGTATTAAATACTTTGCTTGTTTTTATGAATTTTGTTTTTTTATTTTATATTTGGAAGAATAAAAATTCAAATACAAACGACATGAAAAGAATAGCTTTATTTAGTTCGATTACTCTTATAGTAATAGCTACTATCTTAATTAGCAAAAAAGTTTCGGCATCAACCACTTCTGATTTAATGTTAGCTAATATCGAAGCTTTAGCTAATCCGGAATCAGGAGGTACCGCTCTGAATTGTTGGCAAACTATTAATGGTACTGGTGCTTCTCTTCCAACTCATGTTACATACTGTTTGTCTTGCTCTCCTGAATTAGCAAGAAGTTGGTCCGGGAGTAGTTCATGTATGTCTAAGTAAAAACTACTTATTTGATAAGTAGCAGGTAGGAATTATTCTCTACCTGTTACTTGTCGAATGATTTTATTTTTATACTATGAAAATATCTGTCTTGTTATTTTCCCTTATTTTATTGACTGCATGTAATAGGGGGGATTTATCTTTGAAAATGGAGGCTTTTCCTTTAGAGAAATCTTTAAAAGGAGAGGCCGTTTTAATGCAAGATATAATCAATCCTGGATTTATAATGCTTAAGAAAAAAAGTTTGTTTGTTTCAAGTGTTAATAGTGATTCGATGCTATATCAATATTCGATTCCTGATTTTACCTCTTTATCTAAAGGAGGACTAAAAGGACAAGGGGAAAATGAGTTTCAATTATTTCCAATGTTTTGCAGAACAATGTCTGACTATGTGTATATTTGGGGATACAACCCGCTTGTGATAAAAAGTTTTATACTTGGTGATGATCAGTCTCTTTCATTTAGTCATGAATATGTATTGCCGTTTTATGAATCTTTTAATCAAATGCATATTATAAAAGATTCAATATTGGTATATAGTGCTATCCCGGGGGAGTTCGCGGTAAAAAAGATTGATTTGAAAAAGAAAAAGGAACTTGGAAAAATATCAATAAAAAAAGATGAACATATGGAGTCTTTCTTTTATAAGAATAAAGGTATTATAGCTGTAAATGATTCTTTTATTGTTTATGGATATACTTATAAAAAACAAATAGATATTTATAATGTAAGTGATTTGAAACTTAAAAAAAGAATAATTGGTGGTGATCTGGAACCAATCATACGAATTGGAGACTTTGATAATAACAAGAACTACTATATCAATTTAGTTGCAGGTGAAGAGTTTTTTTATGCTTTATGTCAAGGAGAAGAAAGAGATTGTTGGTTGGAGAAATTTGATTATGAGGGACATTCTGTTGCAAGATATAAATTTGATATAGTGCCTTATATGTTTGATATAGATGAAACTAATAATTGCATATATGTATTTAATTATCAGTATGAAGATTATTTCTATAAATATTCTATAAATTGATAGTTTGCCACTCGTCATAAAAAAAGGGAATAGCCCCCCGCTCACGCGGCCGGTTATTCCCTTTTTTCACGTCTTGAAACAA
>OHNO01000699.1_pt1 | contig 17197 bp, 13 predicted proteins | sample 1569521 | NCBI WGS metagenome assembly OHNO01 (sample SAMEA3879604, study PRJEB24766) | human gut metagenome | biome: human-associated habitat; feature: feces | place: USA | collected 1985/1987
GAGAATGCTGCACTTCCATCGGCGAGCCGAGCGGTTGGAAATCGTTGCGCCCGTATCGTTCGAGAAAATAGGTGTTCTGATGCGCCGTCTGCATTCGGTGGTCTTTTGTGCTGTAATCATCGGTTTTGACCAGCTCCCCTACCATGCCGCCCGAAGGGATAAAGAAGATACCATGAAAATGCAGTCTGCCGTTTGCCCCGCCGCGCTCCCATACGCCGATATGTTTCCAGCCCTTACGGTTTACAAGGTGTTTCAGAGTGTTGCGCAACGACTTACGGAAACTTTCTTCCGTGTGTTTTTCGTCCGAGAAGGTAAATGTGCAGAAAAAATTCCATTCTCTCTGCAAATTCACTTTCCTACTCAAGCGGACTTTGCGGCGAATGGCGTTTGTCTTTTTGCGTTCACTGCCCTGTTCTACGTATTCCTGCCGCTGTTCTTTGTCGGGAATGACCTCTTCCATTGCTTTTTTCACATACTCTTTCCGCTCTTTTCGGGGAAGTTTCTGGCTCTCTTTGTAGGCGGTTTCGAATTGTTCTTTGATTTCGACGTCTTTCGTAGACTGCGGACATACGGCTCGTCGTTTTTTCCCTCTCGGAAAGTTCTCTTTCGGGGTTGCGATGTAATGACTTCCGTCAAACGAGATTTTTGCTGCTCTGTAAGGCATTGCTTTGTTCCTCCTTTTGGTTTTGTCCACATCTTAAAAGTCAAACTCGCAAGATTTTTGCACATTTGAAAAAAGTTTTTTCCATGTTTTTCCACACTCTATCCGTAAAGCGGGAATACCATTTGCCTATTGGAAAAATTGAGGAACAACAAAAAGGCGCTCGTGCCTTATAAGCACGAACGCCTGATTTGTAGAAGCAACAAATTACGCCGTTATCCGTATAAGACGGAATACCTCGCCCGCATTTTCTCGAAGTATTCATATACCGTGCTTACCGCTCTCGAAAGCAGTTTCGCAATTTCGGGATAACTCAATCCTGCCATACGATAACTGAGTGCAAGGCTCATGTTTTCCGTAAGGTTCAAAGATGCCACGATTTCATCTACGCGCGAATAATCCTGTTCTTCGTCTGTCGGCTGTTCATATTCGGGTTCTGCTTTCTCTCTTGTAAATTCAAGGCTTCGGTGTTTATACAAGAATCTGTACTCCTCGGCTAACATTCTCGTGATGATCATACAGCATTCCGTTTTTATCGTTATCGGCTTACCCTTTTTGGATATATACAGGACATCATCCAGATACTCGTCGTAATGACCGCACAGGAACAGCGCCACGCTTTGGACAAGCTCGTAACTGTCGGAAAAGTTATAACCGGACTCGTTTTTGCCGAAGATATCCCGACAGAGTTGTTTGTACGCTTTCTCCGCGTGATACCCCATAAAGCCTATGAGTGCTTTGGTTTCGTACAAGGCAATGAGTTCTGCCATTTCTGCCACATTGTCGGGAGATATTTTCTCCGTCAATACCTTGTAATCTCTTGCCGTTATCTTTTGTTCCATTTCCTTACACCTCCGAATTTGCATTTGCCTTTTTCGGGCAACAGGCGGAGGCGCATAGGACGGTAAATGTCGGCAATTCAAAATAAAGTCCGCGGAGGTCAACGGGACAAAGACAAAATCGTTGCGTACAAGGTATATACGGCTTATCAGACATTAAAAAAACCGAGCAATGAAAAACATCCTTACTCGGTTTCGAAATTCTTTCTATGGGCGTTTCAGACGACGATTTTGCGACCGTTGACTCCCGCGAGGAACTATGCTAACCTACGCCCTCGAAAAAGCAATATTCGGAGAATACGGAAATGCACAACGACAGGAAAAAAATACAATAAGGCTATATGAAGGAAAAACGCGAGAGAGCGTTAAAGCGGAAGTGCGCCCAAGCGGTTCAGCGGGCGACTCCGCTTCGCTCTCGCTTTCCGTTTATCCTTATTATTTTGTAGCGGCGTGTGCTTGTCTGGCGGAGCGCAGCGACGCCACTTGTCATAGACAAGCACACGCCGTGGTGCCAATTTCTTTTGATATAATTACCAAATAACTACTCTATCGACAATCTCCTGCTGTTCACTAGCTGTCTTACGAAGATAGATACGAGTTGTTTCAATACTCTCATGTCCCATTAAATCTGCAAGTAATGCAATATCATTGTATTTTTCTAAAAAGTTTTTAGCAAATCTATGACGAAACGAGTGCGGATATACTACTTTAGGATTTATGCCATATTTAGCCGCAAAATTCTTTAATTGCTGGGCTATTCCCCTTGTCGTAATCCGTTCTCCAAACCTGTTCAAAAAAAGAAAGCCTGAATCAATATTTTTTGAAGCCAACCATAATTTAGTTTCTTCCCGCAATTTTTTAGGAATATATAATCGCCGTATTTTTCCGCCTTTTGCATAAATGTCATAATAACCAAGCATAACGTGTTCTACTTTTATTTGTATTAATTCACTAACTCTGGCACCTGTTGCAGCAAGATATCTGACTACAAAATACCAATCCATGTTACCATCACGTTTCAAACAATTCTTTAAGTACTTGTAATCCGCATCACTTATTACGTTCTCAAGAAAGTTTTTTTGTTGGAGTTTAATCGGTTGTAACTTTAACTTTTCTTTTTTGATAAACTCAAGATATTTGTTAATTGCCTGAATTCGCAAATTAACTGTTTTTGGTTTGTAAGTCTCAATCAAATAGCCCTTAAAAGCCAATAGACTTTTTTTCGTTATCTCGTCAGATAATGACTCAAATAGTTTAATTGTCATTACATACGACGAAATAGTGTTTTCGGAAAGATTTTCCTTGCGTAAATGTGTTTCAAATTCGTTTACCATTTTCGTAAACCTCCTTAAAAAGATGTACTATAATTTTACTTTTTAAGAAGATTTAAGGCAAAAATAGAAGCCTCAACATTGTTTAATTCCTATTATGAGAAAGTGAATGGTGAGACGAAAAAAATTAACGTACCTTTTGATATTCCCACAACATGGGAATGGGTGCGTTTGTGCTCATTGGGACAAATAATTGGAGGAGGAACACCAAGTACAGAAATAAAAGCATATTGGGACAAAGGCACTATTTCTTGGATCACTCCTGCTGATATGGGAGAACATAGGACTAAATATATCTCATTTACACAACGAAAAATAAGTGAACTGGGACTATCTCAATCGTCGGCAACTCTTATGCCTCCAAATAGTATTGTATTGTCATCTCGTGCCCCAATAGGATATTTAGGAATCACAAAAATTCCTTTGTGCACAAATCAAGGATGTAAATCAGTAGTTCCGTATTTACAAGAGTCTGTTGAATACTTGTATTATGCAATTATGATGGCTATTCCAAATATTAAAGAACGTGCTTCAGGAACCACGTTCAAAGAAATTTCAGGTAAAGGTTTTGGGCAAACTCTTATACCATTACCTCCATTATGTGAACAAAATCGAATAGCTGATTTACTCATACAAACTGAAAATAAGTTTACTATTATTCAGTCGAGTTATAATGATATTTCAAGACGAATTGAAATTCTGAAGTATAAAATCCTTGATTCATTCTTTGGTGAACATAGTAGGTATAAGTCTTATTATGAGAATGAACAAAAATTGGGCGAAATATTAAAGTACGAACAGCCTGCAAAATACATAGTCAACTCAACAAATTACTCGTATGATTTCGCAACACCTGTTCTAACGCCTGGAAAAACTTTTATACTTGGATATACAGATGAAAAAGACGGCATTTACAAAGTTAACGGCAAAAAGGTTATCATTTTTGATGACTTTACTACAGCCTCTCGATTGGTTGATTTTGATTTCAAGGTTAAATCATCCGCAATGAAAATACTTACCGTGAGCAAATCAAATTTGTATGATACTGAATATATGTACCTGTATCTTCAGACAATTCATGTCAATAATAATACGCATAAGAGATACTGGATTTCTTTGTTTTCAAATATGATAATCCAAGTTCCTGCAATTGATGTACAAAGAGAAATCGTTATGAAAATCAAAAAAATATTCTCTATAATAAAAATGATTGAGCAATCGAATTAAGATTGCTCAATCATTTTATCTATAATTTCAAAAAAATGTGCTATATAATCAACAATCTCTACTTTTAATGATTCAGGGAAAGACGGGAATTTAATAGTTTTCATTTGAGATTGACTTAACTTCAATCTTGTTGTGCCAGATACGATTTTTGAATAATCATACCAGTTTAGATAATACATTAAAAATCTATTATTTGTTTTTGATTGCAATATATGAGCATGATTATTAACCCAAAATTGACCAGATACTATATATGCTTTAGTGGCATTTTTATCTAAAAAAGGGGCAGCATCTTCTCCAAGAAGAACATATTCTCCTTCAAGTAAATATTCATCAATATATCCCGCCAATCCTGTCGCACCATAGTAAGGGAATAACTGCTTTGCGCCCTGCATCCTTGTTTGTCTTTCTTCTCGATTTATAGGCTTACGAATATTATCAAAGATTGTTACTTCTTCCTCAAAATCTCGCAATTGCTCACAATAAGACTTATACCTACTATGTTCACCAAAAAACGAGTCCAATATTTTAGATTTTAAGGTGTTGCAATTTTTATTTAATTCACTCAAGTTTTTGCCTATACTATTTGCATATTGCAAGCATCCGACTATAGTATTACAGAGACGTTTTTGTTCCTCAAACGGAGGAATTGGGATAAGGAACTGCTTTAATGCTATGCCACCAAATCTTTGTTGTCCAACAGCCCCTGTGAATTTACTTATTCCGTAGTTTATCAAGTAGTCGCTTTTTAATAAATATAAAAGATACTCATTGAGAAGAATCCTTTGATCAACTCTGATGATATTTAATTCAGTCGTTCCAGCTCCGATGCCATTGATCAGCCCCTTAAAAATAACGGATTTTCTGTTTTCAAAACAAGGAGTGATTTTTGCCAAACCTATATCTTCGTTTTGAAAATGAGTAAAATTTGTTTTTACACTTTTCCAAAGCGTTTTACTGGAAGAAAAGGAGTTAACAAAACCAGCTTGTATATCTTTCATTGTAACGAAAGATACTTCCGATGCATCATCTGTATTTACCGAAGGATTTATAAAGCACACAGAACACAACCGCTGCCAACACCATGATGATGGGATAGAGAAAGGTATTTCATTGTCAATACATACCGTCTTTTCTCCCACTTTCTCATAATAGGAATTATCGTCACCTTTGAAGATATACGATTCATTTTTATCTCGTTTAATCTTACCCTGTTTTATAAGGGCTTCCTTTTCTGCACGAATTTTTTCAATCAACACAGATGCGGGCTCATCGTTTGGATCTTGCGGAACAAGTTTGCCTCTTATGGCGAGGTCTAATATCTTTTGCTTTAACTTCTCAACATTCATTATTTTATTTCCTCGCCAAGTAATGCTTGCAACTCGCTAATTGCAGAAGCAATATTATCAGATTTCTCTTTTATTTTTGCAAGTAATTCACCAATAGATAAATCTTCTTCATCAAAGTCTTCAGTCATCCATTTCAAATCCAATTTATAGTGATTATCCTTAATCTCTTGTAAAGAATATCTGCGCCATCTTCCGTTAGGATTTTCTTCACTATAAGTAGGGACACGCTCTGCAATATTATCGGCATTATAGCAAGCAACGAAATCTCCCAAATCCCTTTCGGTCATTGGGTTTTGTTTCAAAGTAAAATGCGTGTTACTTCTAAAATCATATACCCATAATTCTTGTGTCTGCCAATCATTACTCGGTAGTTTATTGTCGAAGAATATTACATTCGCTTTCACGCCTGGTTTATAGAATATTCCGGTAGGCAAACGTAAAATAGTGTGGAGATTAACCTTTTCCAACAAATTTTTTCTTACGGTATCTCCAGCGCCATCCTCAAATAATACGTTATCAGGTACAACAACGGCAGCACGCCCTGTAGTCTTAAGAATCGAATAAATGTGTTGTACGAAATTTAACTGTTTATTAGAAGTCGTCGTCCAGAAGTCGCTACGATTATATACTAAATCTTCTGATTCTTCTTCGTCATTTTCATTTGTGAATGTCAAAGATGACTTTCTTCCAAACGGAGGATTTGCCAAAACATAATCAAAAGTTTGACTGGGTTTATTGAGCAAAGAATCTTTTCTTTCTACAGGTAATGTTGAAGAATTAATGTCACCTATACCGTGTAAAAACAAGTTCATCAAACACAATCTATAGGTTGCCGGAACCAATTCGACACCGAAAAATGTATCAAATTTTAATGCTTTCTTTTGTTCTTTATTCAGAGAATAGTTATCAGGGTTAGAAATATAATCGTAGGCAGAGAGCAAAAATCCACCTGTGCCGCAAGCCGGATCGCAAATTGTCTTATCAGGCTCGGGACGCAGACACTTTACCATTGTATTTATCAAGGCTCTTGGAGTAAAGTATTGACCTGCACCACTCTTTGTATCTTCCGCGTATTCCTTTAACATTTCCTCATAGATAGCACCTTTAACATCAGACGCAAGCGAAACCCAGTTTTCTGAGCCAATCATTGTTATAACTTTTTTTAAGAGTGCCGGCTTTTTTATCTTATTATCGGCACCACCGAAAATTTCTTTTAAGATGCCTTCTTTTTTACCAAGAGTTTCAAGAATTTTCTTGTAACGGCTCTCCAATGGTTCACCGGAAAGTTTAACAAGTTCATCCCAAGTACACTCTTGGGGAATATTTACAGGACGGTTATAAGGCGGTTTAGAATACTCATCTACCATTTTAATAAAGACGAGATATGTTATTTGCTCTAAATAATCTCCACTACCAATACCTTCATCTCTTAATGGATTTGCAAGAGCTTTTACTTTTTTCCCAATTGTTGACGTACTTTCTGCCATGTTTTCTCCTTAAGCCGCCAATGCGACATTTAGTTCATTTATAATGTTCAAGTAGTCTTTGCCAAAGACTTGATAGTATTTTACTAAACCACCCTTTGTATCAAAAGGAGTATAATCAAAATCCTCTTCTTCAATTGAAGCCGATCTTATTATGTGTTCTTCAATCATATGCAACCATTCCATTTGTTCTTCATTGAAACGATACCCCTGAGAGTTATTGCGCTTAAACGTCCAATCTTGGAAATTTTTTCTTACTCTGCTGTCAAACGAATTAAGTCTGTCTATCTGCCCAAGTTCATATCGTATAATTGAAATAATGTCCATCAATTCGTCCACTTCAGACTTAACAACTTTATCGTTATCCCGCTCATAATAGCAATGCCACATTTTGGTTACAGTGAAGTTGTATGGCGGTTTACACATGATATCATGTAGCTCTTTTATCATTCTATAGGTCAATTTTCTGTTCCTATATTGCTGATTGTATATGATACTCAAAGCTTCAATCTCATCTTTATTCGCCTCAATAAATTCTCTAAAAGATTTTATAGTCTTGAGGGCATCTTCAGTATAAGATTCACTCCAACCGCTTCTAATAACGGTATCAATGTTATAAGTATCAATTATTTGTTCGTGCGACGCTTTCGTTGATAAAATGAAATCCCGTAGTTTGGCATTGGAAAAGGGTTTAATAGAAAGCGCTATTTCTTTATTTTGTACATTCTTTATATCTTCTTTACTAACCGTACTGCTACCAGTAACTTCCATTGTTTTTTCTTCCAAATAATCTTTATCAAAACAATTAAGCATGTTACTTACAACTTTTCCGATAGTAACTCCTCCAGAAAGATTGGAAAAATCTTTATGCTCCTGTGCTGTCATAATTTTATCGAGACGTGTCAAGCGCCCTGCAACAGAAGTAATAACATCTTCATCAGCATTTCCAACCACTAATCTCATTAATAAATCTTTAAGAGATACAGATGGCTGACGTTCAAGTGTCCGTCCTTCACTTTTTACAGATTTTGTAACTCCTACAGCATCAAAAATGACAAAATGATCTTTATTTGTTTTAGCAGAGGGAGAAACTTTTCTCAATTCTTCAAGATCAATAGTTCTTGTTCCTCTGCCTTTCATTTGTTCATAATAATTCTTGCTTCGGACATCGCGCATAAACAACAGACATTCAAGAGGTTTGATATCCGTTCCGGTTGCAATCATATCGACAGTAACAGCAATTCTGAACTTATAATCATTCCTAAAGGCGTTTATTTCATCATTTGGATTGCCCTCAATGCGATAGGTTATTTTGCGACAAAACTCATTCCCTTCACCAAACTCATCCCTGACTATTTGGATTATGTCATCTGCATGGCTGTCAGTTTTAGCGAAAATAAGAGTTTTAGGAACTTCTTTGCGCTCCGGATAAACAACTTCCTGTATCGCTTGTTTGAAAGCCTTAATTACATTCCGTATTTGACTTGGATTGACCACATCTCTATCCAACTGATTCGATGTATAAACAATATCCTCATCCATAGATTCCCAGCGCTGTTTTCTTGTGAGCCTTTCTCTTTTTTGGATCACACGTTTTGCTTTTGTTATTTTACTACCGTGACTTCCAATTTCAGTTTCAATAATATATTCGTCTTCTCCAACATTAACTCCGTCAATAATAGCTTGTTCACGCGTATATTCACTTACAATATTCTCATTGAAGTACCCAAAAGTCCTTTTGTCCGGGGTGGCAGTTAAACCGATTTGGAAAGCATCAAAATAATCTAATACCTGCTTCCAAACATTATAAATAGACCTATGGCATTCATCGATTATAATAAAATCAAAAAACTCAATAGGGTATTTTGCATTATAAACTACTTCTTTAGGAAGACCTGCGTCAAAAATAGGCGATTCTTCAAGACTTTCATCTAATTCTTCGCCACGCAAAATAGAGTACATCCTTTGAATTGTACTAATGCAAACATTGGTTGACTCTGAAATGTATGACGATTTCAAAAGTTGCGCTGGATAAAGTTCGACAAATGTTCTATTGTCGTCACTTGGCTTATAAGCCGTGAATTCGTCCATAGCTTGTTTGCCGAGATTTTTTGTGTCAACTAAAAACAAAATCCTTTTTGCCGAACAAAATTTTAATAGACGATATATAGCTGTAATGGCAGTATATGTTTTTCCTGCACCAGTGGCCATCTGTATTAAAGCACGCGGACGATTTTCACCAAATGATTTCTCAAGATTGTTTATAGCAGTAATTTGGCAACGACGAAATCCTTGTTCGTTCAACTTCGGAAATGATTTTAATCGGTTGCGAAGGGTATCCGATTCTTTCATCAATCTTTCCAATTCTTCAGGCTTATGGAAAGAAAAAATTTCTCTCGAGCGATAATTAATGTCGTTATAATCAGTAAATCGAGTAATTTCCCCTGTCGACTCATATGCAAATCTAATATGTACGTTCTCCGGGAAATACTTTAACTTGCTATTTTTATAGCGCTCAGTTTGCTTCTCAGTTTCAACAACCAATCTTTCGCCTTTGTTGATCTCTTTCGCTTCAATAATACCTACCGGCTGAGCATTTATGAAAATTAAATAGTCGACCTCTCCTGTGTCGGTGGGATATTCCCTAACAATTACTCCTTTTGAGGCAAGCAAATTCATATCGCGAATATCTTGAATAACATATCCTGACTCAATTAATTTTTGATCTATTATCAATCTTGCCTTTTCTTCAGGTTGCATTTCCTTACGCTCCTTGTTCTTAATAATCTTAATTATCGGAATATAAATATTAAAAAATTATAGAAAGTTATTTCATATAATTTTTTACATCATTGAACCACACTATCTTCCGAATCAAGACTGCAACCATATAATTTAATGGTTTGTTCAGACGATTTATCCGCAATAGTCTTACCCATAGCATTCTCTATAACTTTTAATATCGCCTTTGCCCGTTCAACAAAATAATTATTGAAATCATCTTTGATGAAATAATCATAATTCACCAAATGCGACTCCACGCGAATTTTAAGTTGCTCTTCGTCAATCTGAGCTTGTTTGATTATCTTTTTACTATATACGCTTGGCGCTTCTCCACCAATCTGACGATTAGATTCAGGAAGCAATGGCGTCTTATTTACAATAGAATTCCATTTTTCCTTTGGATATGCCATAGATGTACAATACGCTTCGGGGAAAATATGATGAATATCAGGAGCTTCGTCCATACTTTTTACAATGTCTATCGTCGTACCCCTCATGAAATCCCTACAGCTTTCTCTATAAACCAAAGCCATAATTCCTTTGTAGGCAGCACTATTACGTGTTTGTAAAGAAATTAATCTTGTAGCTGAAAACCAAGCTGCATTAACCGTTCTATTTTGACTTCCTTTTCCACGAATGGCTGCGACCACATCTTCCATATCATTCGCATATCGAGTTTCATTAGCTCCTCCGTACATTTCGCCCATAATTCCGCACCAAAACCACTGAGACAAAACGTTTTGCGTTTGAGGCTGATTAAACACATTTCTACCGATCTCTGCACAAATAGCCGATAAAGGAATAAGTTGCGTTGTATATGGCAAATCACGCATTCTAAATACATATTGACTGAACAAAAACTTCCTTGCCATTTTATATCCATCAAGAACAGCATCTCTATTCTTTTTATAATCTTCAAATTCTAAAGCAAGCACGTCCTTCTTTTTGCAAGTAGTCATAGAACTTGCATGATATGTAGTATATAGTGTAATTGCCGTTAAGAACGCTGTTTCATCAACGCCGTGCAGCACATCAGTAACAAGCGGCTCTCCTCGTCCCCAAATTATATCTCGACACGTTTCCCAGTCTTTTCTTAAATCAAATTCATAGGTTGCATAAGTGGCTGTAACAAGCTCAAATACAGTGAGCGGGACTCCACCGGTATTAACATTTTCAAAAACTTTGCAAACAGCTTCACGAGGTGTATCCTTACCCAAAGTAATCACTGGTAATTTATAGCCAGTTATAGTCTCGATAACTTCCGCTCTAAACTTTTTATATTTATCAAGAAATACTTTATCATACTGATGATATTCTTTATATCCATCTGCCCAATCTTCTCGTGCACCGCTATCAAAAATAAGATTTATAGGAAACATTTCGTGTTCATATTCCAATTCTCTCGTAGACAAATCAAGAACAATATCACGATCAAAGTTTGTTTTAATTTTTCGATCTGACGGAACAGCTTTAATCGCATCAAGTCTATCTTCGTTTTCATCAAGACATTTGTTTATATCGAAATAATAAAATCTCTCAACATCTTTTCCTTTTTCAGTTTTTGTCTTAACTGCATTTTTTGAATAGGTAGCACTATACATAGAGGTCAATCTCTGCTGCCCATCCAATATAAGCAATTCCGGGGATACTCCCGAAACCTTTACACCTTCAATAGTACGATACTTGAAGCGAACATTTTCATTTCCATACTCCAAGCACATAATAGCCCCCATCGGATACCCTTGAGAAAGACTTGCAAGAATACCTTTTATTCTATTGTCATCCCAAGTCCAGTCACGTTGAAAATCAGGCAACTGGATTTTTCCGCTTGCCACACCACGCATCAATTCGTTTAATTCGGTATCCAATGATTTAGGTGCAATATTGATTGCCATAACATTTCCTCTCTTTTGCTCTTTTATTGTATATCTTTTGATTGATAGCTCAATATCTTTTAGTATGCAACAGATAAATATATCACTTATCGTCTGTTTTCTTCTCGATTTTAGTTGTTTCAAGACGCTTTTCAATTTCCGATCCGTATTTTTTAACTGCGTCCATGGATGTTTGTGGATTTGTCATATCTGTAAATATCTTAGCAATTTCTACTTGGCCACGCTTATAGGTATTTTCTGCATCAATTTGGTCTAATAATCCCTTTGGAATGTATGGGTTTTGAATAAGCTCCCAATTGATATTTTTATATTTCAATGCTTTTGCCATTGCTTCAAGCATTTTTGTTTTATTGTCCTCGATTTCTTTTTGTTTTATTTGAACATCATCGGGTTTTATATTTAATGATTTTAAATAAATATTATATTTCTCAATGACTTCCTTATCATCATAAAAAATTATAGGAACGGAATTAAAAATATTTACAGAGTATTGGTCAATATACCCGAATGAGCGATAGGACATCAAATGCGTAAAAACACGCATTTTATCTTTACGCTTTTCACTTCTATCCTGCAAATATTGTCCTATTATTACTGCTAAAATAGGGATTACGATTATTGCTACCAAATTTATCCATTCCATAAATTTTTCTCCTTCCAATTATCCAAATGACAGACAATCAATGCATTATTAGTCACACCTTGCTCTTCTATCTTTCAGTAATTTAATGCTGTTTCCGGCGACATTAAAAAGTCTTTCAATGAAACCAGCAATATACCTTTTTCGTTATATCCGCTCAAAATTGACTGGTTTACAATAATAATCTTTCTGAACGCGTCATTTATCGCAAGCAATGAAGCCTGTTCTTGCGCCATTTTTTCCGCATCCGGAATATTATAGGCAGATTGAATGTAGTACCTTCGATTGCCGATATTGACGACAAAATCGACTTCGTATTTTTTTCTCGTCGAAATTCCGTTTTCTTTTGCGATACTTTCTACTACCCCTACGTCAACAGAATAGCCGCGTAAGCGTAGCTCGTTATAAATAATGTTTTCCATTATATGAGTGTATTCCTGCTGTCTGAAAGCAAGTCGGGCATTTCTAAGCCCCACATCCACAAAATAGTATTTCGCAGGCGTATTGATATACTTCTTGCCCTTAATATCATAACGGATGGCTTTCTCGACTAAAAATGCATCCTGCAAATATCCAATGTATGCGGAAATGGTGTTTGCAGACAATTTCATATTTTTTACACTGCCGAATGTATTTGACAACTTAAGTGGATTTGTAAGAGAACCAATACTCGAAGCTAAGATGTCGGTAAGTTCTCCAATCTCTGCATTGCCGCGTAAATTATTGCGATTGATAATATCTGCGAGATATGTCGTTTCAAAAAGACTGGTCAAATACTTTGCCTTGTCCTCTTGCGTTTCCATGGACAAGCAAAGCGGCATACCGCCGAAATTGCAATACATTACCCACGCTTTGTCAAAATCGCCGCCGTATATGGAATAGAACTCAGAAAAGTTTAACGGATAAACACGGATTTCATCGCCGCGTCCTCTGAATTCAGTAATTATATCGCTCGATAAAAATTTTGAATTGCTGCCCGTAATGTAAATATCCGCATTCGGAATATGCATAAATCCGTTGACGACGCTTTCAAACTTATCGACAAGCTGAATTTCGTCAAGTATAATAAAATAATCTTCATCGTCAACAATGCTGCTTTTTATAAAGTTGTAAAGCTCATTCGGATTTTGAAGTTGTTGATTTCCGAAATCATCCAAAGCGAGAAAAATAATATGATCGTTTTGTACGCCATGAGATAATAGATAACCGCGAAAAAGTTTTGACAATAAATATGATTTACCGCAGCGTCTTACTCCGGTAACAATTTTTACCAATCCGTTTTTCTTGTGTTGAATTAATTTATTAAGATAAAAATCTCGTTTAATTTCCATATTTGAAACTCCAACACTATTATTTCTTTATATTATAACATTGAATTTCAAACATGTCAATACAGTAACTGAGAATTTTTGTAGAATATTATAATTTTTCTAAACGCAAGATTGCGCCTGTATTTTTAGATTGACATTGCACCAGATAGAATTGTATTTTAAGTTACGCACTGCTATTTTATATTAAAAACATCTCCTTTTAATTATTTTTCATTCAAATTAGTGTCCATAAAAATATGTCACAGTAATATATGCAAGATACAGTAGCGCGAGTCAAACCGAGCAATCCATTGAAGGACAACTCAGGGTGTGCAATAAGTATGCCGAGACAAACGGTTTGACCGTTGTACAGACATACATAGACCGCGCCACAACGGGCACAAACGACAACCGCGCGGCTTTTCAGCAAATGCTTTCGGACAGCGAGCGCAATTCGCTTTGGGAAGTCGTACTGGTGTATGCGATAGACCGCTTCGGAAGAAATTCCGTCGAGGTCGCGATCAACAAACAACGACTTAAAAACAACGGCAAGGTTCTGATATCCGCGACGCAACGCACTTCCGACAACCTTGACGGCACAAAAAATCTGGACGGTATTTTGCTCGAAAACGTATATATAGGATCTAAGCGCTCAAATGGAAATAATAAATACTATGTTAAAATCTAATTTGTAAATATCGCTTTTATACTATGGAATAGTCACAAATATATCGCAAACATCAAATCATTCATGAGAGATGTGTTCCATAAGAAATTTACAAAAACCTAATTTTTACAGGAAGCATCTTATAGAGGCGAGTCAAAAAACAGATGCTTTCGCTTAACGCGGTAGCCCCTAAATATTGGAGAGATTGAATTACAGGGTGGTTTGACTATCAACCATCATCCCTATATGCAATTAAATCAATAATAGCACAGATCTTTTCTATGATTTCATCGGCAGTAATTTTTGATAAGTTGAGTTCATAATACAATCTTTCAACGTCTAATGATGTCTTATTATAGCTTGCATAGTTTGCCAAGACCTTATCGGCCAATATTTTTGCAGCCCCACCGGTGGAGCCAATGGGGAAAACATATTTACCTTGTTTGTGGGCGATTTCAAATTCTTTTACAACTCCATCCGCGACAATAGTGTTACCAGCTTTATCTCTTTTGTTGCCGAACAAGAAAAAAGCAATACCGCATTTTTCAATCATTTTTTCACGATAATGCTTAAAATGCTCTTCTAATTTAGGAGAACGATCTTCGGAGTGAATGCAATAATATGTTTTTGGAAAAGGATATATCAAAATCTTTTTCCCAAAATCCAAATCATTATTGGCAACAGCTTCGGCTGCGCCTTCTACTATATTTGGACCAACTCCTAATCCGTAGCCCGAAATAAGATTGACATCCTGATCTTTAAACCTCTCAATTAGTTTATAACCGAGCCTATATAATAGATCGTGCGCTTCGTTTTCCGTAAACTTTCCATATTCCCCACAGCTACTGCCAGATATAAAGATTTTTCTTGCCATATACTTTTTATATATCCTTGATAGTATTTCTTCTACCTCGGTATATTCGTCAATTAGGCAAGTAATTATACCTTTTTTTGTCAACTCATCAATCCAGTAGCGTTGAGCTAATTCTTTTTCCCTGCATTCTCTTTTGAGTATAAATAAATGTGTTTGCAAAGTGGGCGTTTTTAGTTTTAATAGATTTATTATGTTTTTTATGTCAGGATCATTAAAACTGTATCCCAAAAACAACATTGAATTTGTGGCGAGTTCATTCTCTAATGCAGTTACAAAATTACAATGTGATTTGGGGTAATCATCATAGTCATCTTGTAAAATAACAATGCCGCGAGGTTCATTGGCATCGCCATGTAATTTATAAACTACATTATCTCTGCGTTCTTCGGCCGTTATGAAAGAATCGTTAGTTTTCATTACATCGCGCTGTTCATAAGTGGTTTTTAGCGCATCTTCAATTAGCGTATCAAAATTTGTAGTCCAATAATTTCTTATTGGCAACTTAGCTAAAAGCTCGTGATTTAGATCATACTTTAGACCTAAAAATTTTAAAGCTATTTCTCTCTTAAAATCCCCAACATCAATCTTATTTTGTGTTACATAATATTGCAAACCCTTAATTAAGTCAGAATCATTTCCCGGCAGCTGCGAAATATAGGGATCAACTAACGATTTCCAATCTATTTTACAAGCATCATAAGACATCCCTGAGCCAAGAAACACTGATAGACTTTTATGTTCTAAACAACTTACTATGTAATTGATCAAATCCGTCTTTTCCATCATATCAGTTGTTCCTTCTCCTTAAGGGGTCGGAATGATCATAATCATTTGTTTTGCGGCGTTGAAAAGCTCTATCAATTAAATATTTTAATTTTTCAGCATCATTGGCAATAACATCCCAATTTACAACAGAAATGCTAACATTGTTGCGTGCAATATTGATAACTATTCTATTCGGAAGGAAAGGATAATCATGTTCTATGTATGCCACATCTTTTTGAATAGGAGTCCAAGTTGTAAAAGCACTACTCATAACTTGTTCTTCGCCATTTCCGCAGGCAAGCATTTTTTGCTTTCCCGATATACTTGGTAAATTTATTACCAAAATCCCCATTTTAGGATTTACATCACCATCATACATTGCCGCATGAATCTCCCAATCAATATGCTTGCGGCGTTTAGTATTTTGCCCACACAATAACACCAAAACAGTTGCATCTTGGATATAATCATCACGAATAATTCTTCTAACTTGTTCGTCTGTTAGGCCAGTATCATCAACTTCATTTTCATGCACGGAATAGTCATCAAATATGCTTTGATAACCCAAACAAGGTATATATTCATTCATGCCTATGAGGTAATTTTTATAATATTGATCGTCCGCATGATAATAACTAATAAAGACTTTGTGTCGGGGAATGTTATTCATTTTATAACCTCATTGTTTTGCCAAATTGTAAGAACCAAGATTTTGACTTTTTTCAAATGTAGTGCTAATATAATAATTCGGGTATTTCAAAAATTCTTCTTCAGTTATTATATCTACATAATGTTTTGATAATTTATTGTAATCAGCCATATTAAGCAAATCGCTATCGCGGAAAGATTTTTTATTGTTTCTATTTTGATTTATAATATTAAACAACTTATTTGTATCCCAATCTCCTCCATACGATTTAGCCCAAGAATAGGGATTGAGCCCAATTTGCTCATAAAATTCATCTTTTTTCACAACACATATTACTCCATCGGCGTGAGAAGTTCTGCCATTACGTGTTTGTTCGCGCAAAGCATACCTTATTTCCCATTCCATCCATTCACTTTGTTTCATATTGGGTGATATGATTACAACCATAACCGTTGTGTCATATATCATATCAGCAAGGTTCTTACGAATAGTGTTCGTTGCGTAGTCAGTTAAATTAGGCGAATCACTGGTTTCACCTTTATAATATGTAGCGTCCGCTCCCAATTTTTTTATTATCTTATCTCGCAAATCTCGTGATTCGCTATATTTATATGAAATGAATGTTTTATGAGCCATAATCACCTCCCAATTTATTTAATTATAGCATGATTTGACAAAAAAATCAAGAATTCGACAATGACGGTAATCGCTATTATGAGAAG
>OHNO01000700.1_pt1 | contig 17187 bp, 11 predicted proteins | sample 1569521 | NCBI WGS metagenome assembly OHNO01 (sample SAMEA3879604, study PRJEB24766) | human gut metagenome | biome: human-associated habitat; feature: feces | place: USA | collected 1985/1987
GACGATCAGGGATGGCGCCTGGAGATTAAAAAGTATCCGTTGCTGACTGAAATTGGAGCTAATCGTAAAGAAACCGTTATCGGACGAAACTCCGGCGAGTATGATGGTAAGCCTTATGGCGGTTTCTATACTCAGGAACAGGCTCGCGAAATCGTTGCCTATGCAGCGGAACGTTATATTACAGTTATTCCCGAAATTGACCTTCCGGGGCATATGCAGGCTGCGCTGGCTGCCTATCCTCACTTGGGTTGTACAGGTGGTCCGTATGAAGTATGGACGCAATGGGGGGTATCAGATAATGTGCTTTGTGCCGGAAATGACAGTGTCCTGACATTTATTGATGATGTATTCTCTGAGGTGATGGACATTTTTCCATCCCGGTATATCCATGTCGGTGGTGATGAATGCCCGAAGGCGAAATGGGAGACTTGCCCCAAATGCCAGGCACGTATCAAAACGTTGGGCCTTAAGGCTGATGCCAAGCATAGTAAGGAAGAATACCTGCAAAGCTTTATCATCAACCATGCGGAGAAATTCTTGAATGAGCATGGACGGCGGATTATAGGTTGGGATGAGATTTTGGAAGGCGGGTTGGCTCCGAACGCTACCGTTATGTCATGGCGTGGTGAAGGCGGTGGAATTGAAGCTGCCAAACAAAAACACGATGTGATTATGACGCCGAACACGTATCTCTACTTTGATTACTATCAGACAAAAGATACGGAAAATGAACCGTTGGCCATTGGAGGATATTTGCCGATTGAACGTGTGTACAATTACGAGCCGATGCCGGCTTCCCTAACTCCCGAAGAGCAGAAATATATAATCGGCGTACAAGCCAATCATTGGTCGGAATATATACCTACCTATTCCCAATTGCAATATATGGCATTGCCGCGTTGGGCAGCCTTGTCTGAAGTTCAGTGGACTAATCCGGACAAGAAAAACTATAAGGACTTCCTTAGCCGTCTGCCACGTTTAATCAATCTGTATGCATTAGAGGGGTATAATTATGCCACTCACGTGTTCGATGTAAAAGCAGACTTTGTGGCTAATTCTGCCGATGGCACAGTGGATGTGGTGATGGGTACCATAGATAATGCTCCTATTCATTATACACTTGATGGGACGGAACCGACAACGACTTCTCCTGTTGCCGATAGTATTCTTGTGATAAGAGAGAGCTGTACGCTCAATGCTCTTGCCCTTCGTCCGACGGGGAATAGCCGTATGCTTACCGAGAAAATAGCTTTCAGCAAGTCTACTTCCAAACCAACTAAAGCGAACCAACCGGTGAATAAGCAATATCAATATAACGGGGTCACTACGTTGACTGATGGACTGAAAGGAAACGGTAATTATAAGACTGGACGCTGGATTGCTTTTTATCGCAATGATATGGATGTGACGATAGACCTGCAACAACCCACTGAGATTTCAAGTGTAGCCTTTACCACTTGTGTGGAGAAAGGTGACTGGGTTTTCGATGCACGCGGTTTTACGGTAGAAGTTTCTGATGACGGCAATAACTTTACAGAAGTAGCCTCTGAAGAGTATCCTGCCATGAAAGAGAGCGACCGTAACGGTTTATACGAACATAAGCTGACATTCACTCTGGTGCAGGCACGTTATGTGCGGGTGCTGGTTCCTTCTGAGAAGTCCATTCCACAGTGGCATGGCGGAAGAGGAAATTCAGGTTTCCTATTTGTTGATGAAGTGACGATAGAATAATCCTTGTAAACTGAGAGATATGTGGAAAAGTAACACGATTGTTTATGTTTTACTGTTGGTAACCGTACTTCTGATAGGGGGGAGTAAGGCCTCAGCACAGTCTGTCATTCCCGTTCCGTTAAAGGTGGAGCAGGAGAGTGGTATATTTCATATTTCTAAAGCAACAAAGCTGTATACCAATCTTAAAGGAAAAGAGAAACGGACTTTGGCTGATTACCTGATTACGCTTCCGGCTCCTTTCAACGCAGGTATTAACGGAAAGAAGAATGCCCGTGAAAATGTTATCATTCTACAGAAAATGGAAAATACCGGCAGACGTAAGCCTGTCGGTAATGTTCCGTTCAATTCTGAAGGTTATACATTGGAAGTGACTCCTGCACAGGTTCTGGTTCAGGCAGCTACGGATGCCGGGCTTTTCTATGGTTTGCAGACATTGCTGCAGTTGGCCGAGCCGGCCGGAGAAGCTGCATGGAAAGTGCAGGCTATGCGTGTGGAAGATGCTCCCCGTTTTACTTACCGGGGCTTCATGCTGGATGTTTCCCGTCATTTCCGTTCCAAGGAGTTTGTGAAGAAACAGATCGATGCACTGGCACGCTATAAACTCAATCGTCTGCATCTGCATCTGACTGATGGTGCAGGCTGGCGGATTGAAATAAAGAAGTACCCGAGACTTACCGACTTTGCCGCTTGGCGGCCGGAAGCCGTTTGGAAGAAGTGGTGGTTCGGTGAGGATGCCCGCAAATATTGTGAACAGGACGACCCGCGTGCACAGGGCGGTTTTTATACGCAGGATGACGTTCGCGAACTGGTGCAGTATGCGGCACAACGTCATATTACAATTATTCCTGAGATAGAGATGCCTGCACATTCGGAAGAAGTACTGGCAGCCTATCCCGAATTTTCCTGTTCGGGTGAACCTTATAAGAATGCTGATTTCTGTGTAGGTAACGAACGGACTTTCACCTTCCTTGAAGATGTACTGACCGAAGTCATGGCACTGTTTCCATCCGAATATATTCATATCGGTGGTGATGAAGCAGGCAAGGCTGCATGGAAAACTTGCCCTAAATGCCGGCAGCGCATCAAGGAGGAGGGACTGAAAGATGTCAATGAATTGCAAAGCTATCTCATTCATCGGATTGAGATTTTTCTGAATGCTCATGGCCGCAAACTTCTGGGTTGGGATGAAATCATGGAAGGCGGATTGGCTCCTAACGCAACGGTACTGTCGTGGCGGGGCGAAGAAGGAGGTATAAACGCAGTCAAGGCAGGGCACCGGGCTATTATGGCTCCCGGCTCTCATTGCTATCTGGATGGTTATCAGGATGCTCCCTACTCACAACCCGAAGCTATCGGCGGGTATCTGCCGCTTTCTAAGGTCTACTCTTATAATCCTGTTCCTGCGGCATTGACGAAGGATGAAGCTGGGCTTATTTATGGTGTACAGGCCAATTTGTGGACTGAATATATCCCTACCGCCGAGCAGTGCGAATATATGATTTATCCCCGTCTGCTTGCTTTGGCGGAAGTGGCTTGGAGTGAGCCTGTCCGTAAGTCATACCCGGACTTTCGACTGCGTGCCTTGCAGGCTGTGGAATGGTTGCAGATGCAGGGGTATCATCCGTTTGACCTGAAAAACGAGATTGGAGGACGGCCGGAAGCAGCAGAACCTGTCAGGCACCTGGCACTCGGTAAAACGGTGAAGTATAATGCTCCTTATAATAAATCTTATCAGGCACAGGGCGATAAAACTCTTACCGATGGCATACGTGGCAATTGGACTTATTCTGACGGTGCATGGCAAGGCTTTATTTCTCGTGACCGCTTGGATGTTACGATTGACTTGGAGGCAGAGCAGGATATTCATTCGGTTGGTGCCGATTTCATACAAGTAGTAGGTCCGGAAGTATTCCTGCCTGCCGAAATTATTATTTCCGTTTCATCTGATGGCACCGATTACCATGAGTTGCTGCATCTTACACATGAAGTGACGAAGGCTAAGCCTATCGTGTTTAAAAACTATGGTTGGCAGGGAATAGCTACTGCCCGGTATGTTCGTTATCAGGCGCATGCCGGCAAAGAGTTTGGCGGTTGGATATTTACGGACGAGATTGTGATAAAATGAATATAAAAATAATCTGATACTTATGAATATAAAATATAAATCTATAATAGTCTTGCTATTACTCCTGTCCGCACTTGCCAATGCGCAGGTGCGTATCGAACGGACTTTTGAAAAAGGTTGGAAGTTTACCCGTGGAGATAATACGGACTTTAGCCGTAAAGAGTATGACGACACTAAATGGCAATCTGTCACAGTGCCGCATGACTGGGCTATCTATGGCCCTTTCAGCATCAACAATGATAAGCAGAATGTAGCCATCACTCAGGACGGACAAAAGGAAGCCTTGGAACATGCCGGACGTACCGGCGGATTGCCTTTCGTCGGTACGGGCTGGTATCGCCTGGCGTTTGATATACCGGAATATGCTCCGGGTAAAAAGGCGACTCTTATATTTGATGGAGCCATGAGCCATGCCCGCGTCTACATCAATGGATTGGAAGCCGGTTATTGGCCGTATGGCTATAATTCTTTTTATGTGGATGCTACTCCTTATCTGAAAGCGGGGGAGAAGAATACGCTGGCTGTCCGTCTGGAGAATGAAACAGAGTCTTCGCGCTGGTATCCGGGAGCAGGTTTATACCGCAACGTCCATCTGGTGATTAACGAAGATGCATACATTCCCACATGGGGAACGCAACTTACTACGCCTGTTGTGAAGAAAGATTATGCCAAAGTTAATCTGAAAACCACTCTGGTGATTCCGGCCGGAAAGCATTTGGCAGATTATAGTATCGTAACCGAACTGAAAGACCGGAATGGTAAAGTGGTTGCTACCGATAAGAAACAGGGTGGAAACTTTGATGAGGGCATCTTCGAGCAGGAGCTCATTGTCACTTCTCCTGCGCTGTGGTCACTTGATACTCCAGTACTTTATCAGGCGGTATCGAAGGTGTATGAGGGAAGTGTACTGAAGGACGAATACACAACTCCGTTCGGTATCCGCTCTATCGAAATTATTCCGGATAAGGGCTTTTTCCTGAATGGCGAACGTATCGTATTTCGGGGTGTATGCAATCATCATGACCTCGGTCCTTTGGGGGGCATTGTCAATGAAGCGGGTATCCGCCGCCAGATACGTATTTTGAAAGATATGGGGTGTAATGCTATCCGTACTTCCCATAACATGCCTGCTCCGGAGTTAATCCGCACCTGTGACGAAATGGGTATGATGGTGATGGCCGAATCATTTGACGAATGGAAAAGTGCGAAAGTACAAAACGGTTATCATAAACTGTTTGACGAGTGGGTAGAAAAGGATCTGGTGAATTTGATTCAGCATTATCGAAACAATCCGAGTGTGGTGATGTGGTGCATCGGAAACGAAGTACCCGACCAGTGGAATGGTGATCGTGGGCCGAAACTTTCCCGCCTCTTGCAGGATATTTGCCATCGTGAAGATCCTACGCGCCCTGTGACTCAAGGGATGGATGCTCCGGACGCGGTAGTCAACAACAATATGGCTGCGGTGATGGATGTTCCCGGTTTCAATTATCGTCCCCACAAGTATCAGACAAACTACAAGAAGTTACCGCAACAGATTATACTGGGTAGTGAAACGGCTTCTACCGTCAGTTCGCGTGGCGTCTACAAATTTCCGGTGGTTCGCCGTTCCATGCAGAAGTATGACGACCATCAGTCTTCATCCTATGATGTGGAACATTGCGGCTGGTCTAATCTTCCGGAAGACGATTTCATCTGGCACGAAGATTTTCCTTATTGTATAGGCGAATTTGTGTGGACAGGTTTTGATTATCTGGGAGAGCCGACTCCTTATTATACCGATTGGCCCAGCCATTCTTCCTTGTTCGGTATTATTGACCTTGCGGGTTTGCCGAAAGACCGTTATTACCTCTATCGCAGCCACTGGAATAAGAATGAGGAAACTCTTCATATTCTGCCTCACTGGAATTGGGAAGGGCGTGAAGGAGAAGTAACCCCGGTGTTTGTATATACGAACTATCCGTCTGCCGAACTTTTCATCAACGGTAAGAGCCAGGGCAGACGTACAAAAGACCTGTCCGTTACGATTGACAACAGTGCGGACTCTATCTCTACGGCCAATTTCAAACGTCAGCAACGCTATCGACTGATGTGGATGGATACAAAGTATGAACCGGGTACGGTGAAGGTGGTTGCCTATGATAAAGATGGCAAAGCTGTTGCTGAGAAGGAAATACATACTGCCGGAAAACCTCATCATATAGAACTGATGCCCGACCGTTCGCAGATTAAAGCGGATGGAAGGGACTTGTCCTTTGTGACCGTCAGGGTAGTGGATAAAGATGGAAATCTCTGTCCGTTGGCTGAGAATGAAATTCGTTTCAAAGTTAAAGGTGCCGGAACCTATCGTGCTGGAGCTAATGGAAATCCTGCTTCGCTCGAGTCGTTTCAGCTTCCTCGGATGAAGGTATTTAGCGGGATGATGACCGCCATTATTTCTTCTACTGATAAACCGGGAAAGATAACTTTGGAGGCTATCGGGAAAGGATTGGTGAAGGGAGTCTTGACTATTGAGAGTAAGTAAAAAAGGAATGAGGTTATCTGAATAGCAAGATAACCTCATTTGTTTTTTATTATGAAATCTTCTTGTTTTAGTGCAATCCACCCAACCATTCCACCATCTTCGGATCACGGTGGGAGAAGAAACAACTTGTCTTGGTGTCCAATGCTGCTATTTTCTCCATATCTTCTTTTGCCAGTTCAAAATCGAAGACATTGAAATTCTCAACAATACGTTCTTTACGGATAGACTTCGGAATAACCACTACATTTCTCTGTATCAGCCAGCGTAACACAACTTGTGCGATAGATTTGTGATACTTGTCTGCAATTGCCGCCAGCGTTTCATTCCGGAATAAATTGTTCTTTCCTTCGGCAAACGGTGCCCACGACTCAATTTGAACTCCTTTCCCTTTCATGAATGCTTCAGCTTCAATCTGTTGATGGAATGGATTAGTCTCCACCTGATTGACAGCAGGAACGATTTCATTGAAGAGAATCAAATCCGCAAGACGGTCAGGCATAAAGTTGCTAACACCGATGGCACGGATGCGACCTTCTTTATATAACTCTTCCATTGCACGCCACGAACCATAATAATCATTGAATGGCTGATGAATGAGGTATAAATCCAGATAATCGAGTTGCAGGCGCTTCATGGATGCTTCAAAGGCTTTCTTAGCTTTGTCATAACCAGCATCTGATATCCAGAGTTTGGTAGTGATAAACAAGTCTTCGCGGGGGACTCCGCTACGTTTGATAGCCCTTCCCACAGCCTCTTCGTTGTAATAGGCGGCTGTATCTATGGAGCGGTAACCGGCCTCGATGGCATCATACACACATTGTTCGCAGAGGGATTGGTCTTCAATCTGATAGACACCAAAACCCAGAATAGGCATTTCTATGCCATTATTTAATTTTACTGTTTGCATACTATATCTTTTTATTGGTTTGTTATAAAAACAATTGATAGGGCTGTTAATCCTCGGACATTGCAGATTATTGTATTAATTTAAGCCCTTTCAACCAGCTTTCCACCTGCGGACGGGAGGATGAGGCTTGTCCGCCACCGATAAGGAAGCCTTGCTTGCTGTCTGCCTTGCCGATGTGCTTCACGAAATCCTTGAAACAGTTTTGTTCGCCGCCTCCGCCATGTGTGCAAAAGGGGATTACTACTTTGCCGTTGAAGTCATAGCTTTCCAGGAAGGTGAGGATGGGCATCGGCGTCGTTCCCCACCAGTTGGGGTAACCGACGAAGATGACGTCATAGGATGCTATGTTCTCAACCTTGGTTTTGAGGGTTGGTCTTGCATTGTCCTCTTTTTCTTTCTTGGCTACTTCCGTGCAGGCATGGTATTCCTCCGGATACGGTTTGGCTACCTGAATTTCGAACATATCTCCTCCGGTGAGGCTTTTGATGTGGTCGGCTACTGCGCGTGTGTTTCCCGAACGGGAGAAATAGGCTACCAATACTTTTTTGTCCGTAGAGGAGTCCTGTGCTTGTACATTCATACCTAATGTTGTCATTGCAATTACGATTAGTGAAATAATTCTTGTTCTCATACTATGCTAATTTTAAAGTTTGATTCTATCAAGAGATAGAGGATTATTCTTTATGTTTTTGATGTTGCAAAGGTAAGCTGTGAAATAGCGTTTGTAAATAGACCGATTACTGCTTTGCAAACCATAATTACGGTTTCAGAATCTTTCTTGAATACTTGAAAATGAGGCGTATATACAGATTACAGTTTCTCATGCCAATATTACAGATTTAATGATACGGATGTTTGAAAGCTAAGAGAAAACCTTTATTTTTGTCATCGGATAAAATGAAGAAGAATATGGGAGCAATCGTAAAGTTGAATACAATTCATGAGTATAATATGGCTGTAGGAGTGGAAACATTGCATCCGCTCGTCACTGTGGTCGACTTTTCGACATTGAAGTCATTAAAGCATGGGCGCAAGAATTTCGGCTTTTATTGTATTTTCCTGAAACAGCTTAAATGTGGTGAGTTGGCTTATGGACGCAGCACCTACGATTATCAGGAAGGTACGCTGGTTTTTGTTGCTCCGGGACAGGTAGCGGGTGTGGATGATGACAAAGAAACATTGAATCCTCAAGGGTGGGCATTACTATTCCATCCTGATTTATTGCGGGGCACATCATTGGGACGCAAGATGAAAGACTATAGCTTTTTCTCTTATGAAGCGAATGAAGCTTTGCACATGTCCGAGCGTGAGCGTCAGATTATCCTTAACTGTTATCTGGAGATACAGGAAGAACTGGAACGGGCCATAGATAAGCATAGTAAAAGCATTATCGCTTCTACCATTGAACTTTTGCTGAACCATTGCCAGCGTTTTTATGACCGCCAATTCATTACCCGTGAAAGTCTGAATAAAGATATCCTGGTTCGTTTTGAGAATTTGCTCAGTGATTACTTTGAATCAGACCAACCGCAAACTGTCGGTTTACCATCCGTGCAATATGTTGCAGACCGATTGCATCTTTCTCCTAATTATTTTGGGGATCTGATAAAGAAAGAAACAGGTAAATCAGCTCAGGAATCCATTCAGCTTTTTGTGATAGAGAAAGCTAAAGAACGGCTTTATGATGAGAATAAGACTGTCAGCGAAGTTGCCTATGAACTGGGCTTCAAGTATCCGCATCATTTAAGCCGTCTGTTTAAAAAGGTGGTGGGGGTAAGCCCGAATGAGTATCTTTTAGCGGGAGGGGAAAGCTGTTTCATATAATGAATAATGGCTCTGTTTATTTGGATGAAACGAATAAGTAAGTACTTGTTCATAATGGATAAGGAATGAACATTTTAGTTTAAAACCATACATGACTTGAGTTTCTTTGCTGTGTTGCTTGAATAAAAAGATAGAAGATTTTTCGTATAGGTGTAAAAAAGTAAGTTAATCACTCGTTTTCCCTACAATACCGTTTTGCAAGAAGAAAGAAATAGAAAAGGCAATCCATTTGTTGTGCATATATATGCTATTTCTTTATGCATTAAGCCCAGTTTATACAGATTCTATACGTTGGATATCTATATCTGACACGTTGCATCTATACTTCTGACGCGTCACATCTATAGTTCCGACGGCTGGCATCTATAGTTCCGACGCCTAACATCTATAGTTCCGGCATCCAACACTTGTACAACCGTCACCTCGCACTGCCGTATCCGTCATTTCAGCCTTTATTTCCCGCTATTTTAAATGTATACATTTCTGTATCTTGTTGTTTGTCTTGTTTTTACATCTTTTTACTGCTGTGTTTTCATTCACACAGGCATCCGGACGAAAACAACGCATTCTCAGCCGTTCAAATATGCAAAGTGTCAATTAGTCAGTTGTATCGATACACGATAAATCAGATGAAAGTGCTATTCCCGCTTATTTATTCCGAGATGTAGGGGGAATGGAAGAATAAGTTGATGTTAAATATGCAGGAATAGATTGCGGAAGTTAATTATATAGTTTACTTTGCGGTAAAATAAAACAGTAATGGAATATAAAAGAGAAATAATCGTGCATGGGGATTATTTTGCAGAGTTTTATGATAAACAAGTATCTTCTGTGAGACAAAAAATAAATTATGTACTCAATCTCCTGCGTGTAGAAGAATATATTCCTTCCAGATTTTTTCGAAATATAGAGAATGTCAGAGGACTATTTGAGATAAGAATAGAAATGGAAAGCAATATCTTTCGCATATTCTGTTGCTTTGATGAAGGAAAACTGGTTGTTCTCTTTAATGGTTTTTCAGAAGAAAACACAAAAGACACCTCTAAAAGAAATAGAAAAGGCAACCTCAATTATGAAAGAATATTTTGATTTAAAGAAGAAAGGAAATAGACTATGAGTGAAACAAATGCTAAAGCAAAATCAGTCAAAGGATGCCATACCTTTGATGAAATATTGGATGTGGAATACGGGCAGAAAGGCACACCGGAACGCAATGAGTTTGAACGGGGGGCAGAAGCCTTTATTCTTGCCGAACGTCTGAAAGAAGAACGTCTGAAAGCCGGTCTTACCCAGGAACAACTTGCTGCGAAAATAGGTACAAAGAAAACCTATATCTCACGCATCGAGAATGGAAAAGCAGATGTACAACTCTCCACTCTCTTCCGCATTTTCGAAGGGTTGGGGAAAAGGGTCAGTCTGACTATTCTTTAAAGAAAGTCTTTTTAACCACAGATTTCACAGATTTCCACAGATTATCTATCTTGATAATCAATTATTTAATTTTAATCTGTGTCAATCCGTGTAATCTGTGGTGAGTTTTGACTTCTTCATCTTTAATACACTCTCTTTCCTTTTAAGTTAAATTCGCTTTTACCCCCTGTTTTTTCGTTTTGCTTCTTTTGCCGCTGCTGCGTCTCGATAATTTTGTTTTTCTTTGCAGAAAAGAAGAAAAAACATGATGTCCTCATTCGATACCTACATAAGCCGTAAACTGCCGCTGGTCAGCCTGATTAGTGCGGTTTTTATCATATATCCCAATATAGCCTGCCTCCCTTGGGATATAAAGTACTGGGGAGTTTGTGCGGGCTTTTATTGGTATTTTGCCTACCGTTTCTTTTTCTTCTGGGGGCTGATTAGCCTATTGATACGCTATAATCTGCGCCGGCTACCGGATGCGCAGTTTAAGGAACGCTTTGCCCGCAACTTCGGCTATTCGTTGCTTGCCTACGCGGGGTTTGCATCCGTTTCCTACTGGATTGCCTCGTATGGCATCCGCACCGATTTTCTGGGCAGCACTCTGCTTTCCCAATTCTTCATCCTGTGTTCCCTCTGCACGCTTATCGGCCACATCTCCATGCTCTACTCCAAACAGCGGGAGAAGGAACACGAGATTGAACGCTTGCGCATAGAGAACCTGCAAAGCCGGTGCGATGCATTGGCCAACCAGATAAACCCGCATTTCTTTTTTAATTCACTGAACGGAGTGCAATCGCTCATCCGCAAGAAGGATGACGAGAAAACACTGATGTACGTGCATGAGTTGTCCGACATCTTCCGCTATATTCTTCAGAGTGACAAGAAAGGGCTGGTCACATTGAGGGAGGAATTGGAATTCATCCAGTCTTTCCGCTACGTGATGGAGGTGCGTTTTGCTAATAAGCTGGTGTTCTCCATCCGGGTAGATGAGGCTGTGCAGGATGAATTGACATTGCCAGTGCTTTCATTGCTCCCACTGGTTGAGAACGTGACCGTTCATAATATGATAGACAGTGAACATAAAATGGAAATATCTATCCGGCTGAATGAACAGAATGAGTTGGTGGTGTCCAATCCTGTTTACCCCAAACTCTCTCCGCCCGATACCAACGGAACCGGATTGAAGAATCTGGAAAGCCGTTTTGCTTTGCTGATGAACAAGCAAATCCGGGTGGAGTGCGATGAAGAAACATTCCGGGTTTATCTCCCTTTAAAATAAAAATAGAATCAATATCAAAACAAAAGAGTAGCGATATGAGAGTGCTTATTGTAGAAGACGAGACTGCCGCTTATGAGAATCTGGTAGATATTCTCAAGGAAGTCTCCTATGATATTCAGATTTCCGGTAATACGGAAAGTGTGACCCAGACTATCCATTGGCTGCAATCCAATCCGGCTCCGGATTTGATATTCATGGATATACATTTGTCGGACGGCTCGGCATTTACCATCTTCGATAAAATGGAACTGGAAACTCCTATTGTTTTTACGACGGCATACGACCGCTATGCGATAGAAGCTTTTAAGGTGAATAGCGTGGACTACCTATTGAAGCCGGTGAAGGTGGAGGATGTGAAGCATGCACTGGATAAGTATAGCAAGCTGACCCGTCAGGATATTCTGCAATACTTGTCTCAGTTGAACCTGTTGGCACCGGCGCCCAGATATAAAGATAAGCTATTGATTCCCTATAAAGATAAATTGCTGCCTGTCAGTCTAAGGGATGTTTCGTGTTTTTATACGGCGGATAAGAATACGTGTGTGTATCTGAAAGACGGGACCATGTATCCGTATTCCAAGACGTTGGAACAGATAATGTCCTCTCTGAAGCCCGCTGACTTTGTTCGGGCGAATAAGCAATTCATCATAGCCAGGAACAGCGTGACGGATATAACAATCTGGTTCGATAGCCGCCTGCTGGTGACGCTCGATGTGGAGGTTCCCGAGCGTGTCTATATTAGTAAGAATAGGGCATCCGAATTCAAGTCCTGGTTGGTGAATAACGATTAGGTTACAGGACGTTAATCAGTAATTTAGGTATATACTACTGTAATTTGTCTACAGGTTCTGTAGGCGACAGTCCCTATATTTGCAATCGAAAACTATTTATAGAATAAAAGAGTAATTTTAAAGATGAAAAAAGAGAGAACGATACTTGCATTATGTATAGGCTGCCTGATAAGTGCGGCAAGCCTGCAAGCACAAACCGGCAAGGATAGCACACAGGTAGCGAGAAGCTACGCTATCAATGAAGTGGTGGTGACGGGCACACGCAGCGAAACGGATGTACGCCATCTGCCTATGACTGTATCAGTGGTGGGACGTCCGCAACTTGAAGCGAGTCGGCAAAGCTCCGTGCTTCCGGTGCTGAATTCACAAGTGCCCGGTTTTTTCTCAACCTCGCGCGGCGTGATGGGTTATGGTGTAGCTACGGGCGCATCAGGACAAATGTCGCTGCGCGGAATCGGTGGCCCTGCACAAGCCGGGCTGCCCACTACCGGGCTGTTGGTTCTGATTGACGGACATCCCCAATACATGGGCTTGATGGGACATCCCATCGCCGATGCTTACCAGACAATGATGGCTGAGCGCGTAGAAGTGCTCCGTGGTCCGGCATCAGTGCTTTATGGTTCCAATGCCATGGGGGGCGTTATCAATATCGTCACCCGCAAAATGCAGGAAGACGGTGTGAATACAAGCATCAACATCGGTGCCGGTTCTTATGGAACCTTGCAGACCGAGGCAACCAACCGCATCCGGAAAGGACGTTTCAGTAGTACAGTGACGGCTTCTTATAATCGTACAGACGGGCATCGGGCTGATATGGGCTTTGAACAATACGGTGGTTATGCCAAGTTGGGTTATGATTTTACGGACAACTGGAAGCTGTGGGGAGATGTGAATATCACCCGTTTCAATGCCACCAATCCGGGGGCGGTTACTCGCCCTTATATCGACAACGACCAGCGCATCACTCGCGGTATGACCTCTTTTGCTCTGGAGAATCATTACGAAAAAACCTCGGGAGCATTGAGTTTCTTTTATAACTGGGGAGACCACTGGATAAACGACGGCTATCAGCCCGGCGGAAAACCGCTTGACTACCGCTTCAACTCCAACGACCAGATGCTCGGTGTATCATGGTATCAGAGTCTGCAACTTTTCAAAGGAAACCGGGTGACTGTAGGAGCCGATTATTTTCATTTCGGCGGTGAAGCATGGAACAAATTCTCTGACGGACATCGTGAAACCTCGGCGGATAAATCCCTGAATGAAGTAGCCGGATATGTAGACTTCCGGCAGGACATTGTTGCCTGGCTCACACTAAATGCCGGTGCACGCGTAGACCATCATTCGCAGACTGGGACGGAGCTTATTCCACAAGTCGGTCTGGCTTTCCACCTCCCGAAGGATGCGGAAATCAAGGCAATGGCAAGTAAGGGATTTCGCAATCCCACCATTCGCGAAATGTATATGTTCCCTCCGCAAAATCCGGATTTGAAGCCCGAGAAACTATGGAATTATGAACTTTCCTTCTCGCAGCGCCTTATGGAAAACCGTTTGTCATACGGCGTAAATGTGTTCTATATCAATGGTGAAAACCTGATTCTGCGTCTTCCCAATCCGGTTGGCAGCGGCATGCTGAACCAGAACTCCGGTGAGATTGAGAACTGGGGCGCGGAAGCGAATATAGGATACCAGTTCAACCCGATGTGGGGTGTCACGGCAAATTATAGCTGGCTTCATATGGAGAATCCTGTATTGGCATCTCCCGAACATAAACTTTACGGAGGCATGAACTTCAGAAAAGGACGTTGGAGCGCATCTACGGGCATTCAATATGTGAAAGGACTTTACACAGAACTGGATGCGGAAACCAAGGAGAACTTTGTGCTGTGGGATATGCAGGGGAGCTTTAAAGCGACCAATTACCTGTCGTTCTATGTGCGTGGCGAGAACTTGCTGGCACAACGTTACGAAATAATAGCCGGCTATCCTATGCCGAAAGCTACTTTTATGGGTGGAGTAAATATTAACTTTTAATAAGTATATAAATTATGAAAACAACAACTATCAGACTGTATTCTCTGGATTACGGCAATGTGAAAACGTATTTTGCTGCCGCTCTTTTCATTCTGGGCAACCTGGCTCTGCCACAGCTTTGCCATCTTATCCCGCAAGGCGGTCTCACGCTGCTTCCCATCTATTTCTTTACGCTTATCGCAGCCTATAAATATGGTTGGAAAGTAGGATTACTGACTGCTGTCTTTTCTCCGGTTTTGAATCATCTGCTTTTCGGTATGCCTGCTGCGGGCATGCTTCCGGCTATACTCTTGAAATCGGCCTTGCTGGCTGTGGCTGCCGGATATGTTGCCAACCGCTTCAAACGTGTCTCTGTCCCGATGCTGGCATTGGTGGTTCTGGCTTATCAGCTTGCGGGCACATTAGGCGAGTGGGCCACGTTGGGGAACTTCATCCTTGCTTTCCAGGATTTCCGTATCGGTATTCCGGGAATGGTATTGCAAGTTTTCGGCGGTTATCTGTTCATTAAGTATTTGGTTTATAAATGATATTCCATAAAATAGAAGTATGTTACGAAAAATCAGACTAACAGTTGCCATTTTCTTCTTTGTACTGATTACGCTGCTGTTTCTCGACTTCACGGGGACGCTACACGGTTGGTTCGATTGGATGGCTAAAATTCAGTTCTTGCCTGCGTTGTTGGCCTTGAATGTAGGGGTTGTGATAGCCCTGATTGTGCTGACGTTGCTTTTAGGTCGTGTGTATTGTTCGGTAATATGTCCGCTGGGTGTCTTTCAGGACGTAGTTTCATGGCTGGGCAAAAAGCGGAAGAAGAACCGCTACTCTTATTCGCCTGCACTCAATTGGTTGCGTTATGGAGTGTTGGGCGTGTTTATATTGGCTTTGATAGGGGGCGTCGGCTCTCTGGTGGCATTGCTTGCACCTTACAGTTCATATGGTCGGATTGCTTCCAATCTCTTTGCCCCAGTCTATCAGTGGGGAAATAACCTGCTTGCCTATCTGGCGGAACGTGCGGACAGTTATATGTTCTATTCCGTGGACGTGTGGATGAAGGCTGCGGGGACCTTTGCGATAGCTGTCCTGACGTTTGCCGTTCTGGCTGTATTGGCTTGGCGCAACGGACGTACATATTGTAATACGATTTGTCCGGTGGGCACGGTGCTGGGATTCCTCGCCCGCTACTCGCTGTTCAAACCGCGTTTCGACACCTCGAAGTGCAACGGATGCAAGCTCTGCGCCCGCAACTGCAAGGCGTCGTGTATCGACCCTGCGGCGCATAAAATTGATTACAGCCGTTGCGTGGCCTGTATGGACTGCCTCGAAAACTGCCGCCAGGGGGCCATCACCTATACGCTGCGGCGGCGGAAACCGGACCCGGCTCCCGCGCCGCAGAGACCGGCGGCCGACGCCGCAAAGACGCCTTCCGACGCTTCGCGCCGCCGGTTCCTCGGCCTGGCGGGCATCGTGGCCTACTCCGCGCTCCGGGCGCAGGAGAAGAAGGTCGACGGCGGGCTGGCGGTGATCGTCGACAAGAAGATTCCGAACCGTGCCACGCCCGTCGTTCCGCCCGGAGCGCAGAGCCTGCGGCACTTCAACGCCCATTGCACGGGATGCCAGTTGTGTGTTTCGGTGTGTCCCAATCAGGTGCTGCGTCCGTCGGGCAAGCTGATGACCCTCATGCAGCCCGAAATGTCGTTCGAGCGCGGATACTGCCGTCCGGAGTGCACGAAGTGCGCCGAGGTGTGCCCCACGGGCGCCATCCGCCTGACCGACCTCGCCGGGAAATCGTCGATCCAGATCGGCCATGCGGTGTGGATTGCGGAGAATTGCGTGGTCAATACCGACGGCGTCAGCTGCAACAACTGTGCGCGCCATTGTCCCGCCGGAGCGATCAAGATGGTGCGCCGGGACCCCGACGACCCCAAGTCGCCGCGCATCCCCGCCGTGAACGAAGAACGCTGCATCGGCTGCGGGGCCTGCGAGAATCTCTGTCCGGCGCGTCCGTTCAGCGCCATTTATGTCGAAGGCCATTCGCGCCACAGAACCGTCTAAACGTAAGAAAACATGGAGAAGAAAAAGATAGACCGCCGGAAATTCCTCAAAACGTTCGGTGTCGGCGCGGCCGCCGCAACGGCCGGCCTTTACGGCTGTAAGACGAAAGGTACGGCGCCGAGCGCTGCCGCTGCGGGTGAGGTCCCGACCGATCGGATGACCTTCCGGACCTGCCCCTCGACGGGCGACCGCGTGTCGCTGCTGGGCTACGGCTGCATGCGCTGGCCCCTGCTGGAGTCGCCGGCGGCCGACGGCAACCCGATCGACCAGGAGGCCGTCAACGAGCTGGTCGATTATGCCATCGCCCACGGGGTCAACTATTTCGACACAGCCCCCGTCTACATACAGGGCTTTTCCGAAAAATCGACGGGTATCGCCCTCAAACGCCATCCGCGCGAGAAGGTGTTCATCGCCACGAAGATGTCCAATCACCGTATGGCAGGGCGGGGAATGTCTCCCGCTCGGATATTCAAGGATTCGGAGGAGATGTACCGGCGGTCGCTT
>OHNO01000701.1_pt1 | contig 17180 bp, 18 predicted proteins | sample 1569521 | NCBI WGS metagenome assembly OHNO01 (sample SAMEA3879604, study PRJEB24766) | human gut metagenome | biome: human-associated habitat; feature: feces | place: USA | collected 1985/1987
CCGCTATTACAACCCCAAAGACGGCAGATGGATCAACCGTGACCCCATCGCTGAAGAAGGGGGGATGGAATTTGTACGGGTTTGTTGATAATAATCCTATTGATAGTTTTGATATTAATGGGAGAAGTACTCTACATGGAGCTGCTGGACAAGCTATAGTTGCTGCTTTTCGAACTGGGAACTTAACTTCACTACGAAATCTTGCTAGGCTGGGGAAGGACCAAAGAGTTTGCGATGCCTTAAAAACACTTGAATCTACAGCTAGAACACTCATTTCGAAATCAAGAGGAGGTCGTGTCAATCGAGAATTTCCTAGTCAGTATTATGAGAAGGCGTATCATCAAATCATTAAAGAAGCAAATTCAGGTAGCGCAACAGCAAAAAAAGCGTTAAAACTTATCCGAGATTTAAGATTTAGCAAGTAATTATATGAACGATAATAATCTTAATATATTTGGACTTTTAATGATTCTTGATTTACAAGATATAAAATACCATTTAATTCGTTTTAATGCTAACAGTCTTACCATAATAATTATTTTTCCCGAAAAAAGAATTGAAATTGAATGTATGAGCGATAATAGTTTTATCATATCTGTATTTTCCAAATATGAGTTTTCAATAAAAACAATTGATGAAATTTTGGAAGAAATTGAAATAATGCAAAGTCACAATTTTTAATGGATATACGCAACATGAAAAAAATAGAAAATATTTTTGATTTATTATCACAGCTTGATTTTTTAGGCATTCATTATCAAATAGGACGTTTTAGTAATATTAGTATAACAGTCCAACTTGCTTCCCCTGGAAAAAGAATCGAAATTGAATGCATGGATGAAGGTCAGTTTGAAATATCGGTTTTTGAAGGAGAAGAAATTACTGATTTATCTATTAATGACATATTAAATGAAATATCATAATAAAAATAATCACGGCTCTTGCAAAAGGTGATGGAGATAAAAAGCTATGGAATTAGACCGAAAAAACTATTTTGTGTAATTATGCTGCAGAGTGCGCGAGAAATAGTCTAGGAAAATAATTCGGCATTATTTACTTTAGTCTTGTTTCGTTGATCTTTCGGAGAAATTTGCTAAATATCAATAGCAGAATATTCCGAAAACCTTGCGACAAGACAATTCTACATAATTCCGAAATAATTTAAATGAAATTATGAAAACAAAAGTAATTATTTTAACTATTCTTACTTTCTTATTAGCAAATGGTATTGCATTTGCAGAAAAAGAACAAAAGAACATACGTCAAGAATTCTCTTTTGGAGATGATCATTGTGTGACTAGATTTAAATTTTCACTAAAAATTTTGTTGCAACCCTTCAACTAATTAATACAGAAAAATTTACACATTCCATTATTCAACTTCTCAATACTGTGTATAGTTAAATGGAATATTTGATAGCAGAAGGTGTAATGACCAAAAATATAAATTCTCCTTCTATTCCGTATAAGGATGAATCTATCATAAATAATTGGGAGAATGTAAAAAAACAGTGGAAGGAAATAAAAAATAACGATTATTATAAATCCTCTGATCTTAAAAAATTGTTTGAAAGGTATGATTGTAATATGAATTTAATTTTTAAAGAAATACCAGTTTTCAGCAGCAGTCATTTCGACAGCTCTTTGCCTGGTAAATGCTGAAGAACAGTGTCAAGAAATCTCGTGTTGTTCAGAAAGAAACAACTGTAGGTTGAAAGCCCATGTGACTTGTTATGCTAGTCGAGCCTTTATCCCTTTTTTAGGATTTCCGGAAGGAGGCGCTGATATTGGTTGGAATATGTTACTTAATGATTCTCAATGCGATTAATATACAACATAATCCATATCATGTTAATTTGCGGGTTGGCTCCTTGGCTTATTGGAATTGGATATTCCATATGTGTATCTAATTTTCACCATGCTCTCATGTCTGGATTTTCGATGATTATATTTTCATTTCCGGTAACATTTATATTGACTATAACCAGCTGGATAATTTGGCGTGTTTTTTGTGATAAAATAAGTAAATTCTTATCTTGTTTTTCAGGGATGATTATCGGACTTATAATAGGAGCCATGTTAAGCTATATCTTATGCGATGAACATTATTATTTTTTGATATTGTCAGGAATGGTAGGGTTAATGATAGGACATATTGAATTTTATTTATTTAATTATATAATGGATGAATAGTGAAAATATATTAATATAATTATTTAAATTAAGTTTGTTGTGCGAATAAACAAAATATTCTCTTCATTATTTAAAAATAAAAAGAAGAGTTTTTGTTGCTGAAGGATGTAGTTATTAATTACGGCAGAAACGAAATTACTGTAACCGCCCAGTGAACTTCACCAGCAAAGATGGAAACACAGCAATAGAATGCAGCTACGACTACATGGGCAGAAGGCACATGAAAAAAGTGCCCCAAAACGGCACGGTCGCCAGCCACGAACGCTACCTGTACCGAGGCTACCTGCAGATAGCCGCCCTGGATATGCTGGACAACCGGAATGTGCTCCGCACGCTGTTGTGGGATCCTCTGGAACCGGTGGCCACCCGCCCCCTGGCCCTCGCGCAGGGCGCTTCCCTGTACTGCTACGGCGTGGACTTCAACAAGAATGTGTCGGAGGTCTTCGACGCACAGGGAACGATCGCGGCGGCTTACGATTACTCCCCCTATGGGGCCGTGACCAGTACGGGCAGCCTCGTCCAGCCCGTCCAGTGGTCCGGCGAGATGCACGATGGGGAATTGGAACTGGACTATTATAATTACCGCTATTACAACCCCAAAGACGGCAGATGGATCAACCGTGACCCCATCGCTGAAGAAGGGGGGATGGAATTTGTACGGGTTTGTTGATAATAATCCTATTGATAGTTTTGATATTAATGGTCAAAATGCTATGGCAAGAGCTGTTCCTTTTGCCGCAGGAGCTGCAGCCGTAGATGGGCCTCTTCCAATTGGCGATGTAATAGGAGCAATTGTAATAGTTTCTGCAGGTGCTTATGATTTATCACAGCCAGGTCCAGGAACTGGAAATTGTACCCGTTTATTTCATGGGATGTTACAAAGTGCTGTTAATGCAGCCAAAATAGAGACAGCATTACTAGGTAAATGTAAGGACGCAGATTGTTGTTGGCTGTTGAAAATCAAGGTTGCAGCTTGGCTAAAAAATGCAATTGCTCGAGATACTATTAACTCCAAATGTTACCAAGGAGGAGATTCAGGACACCGGAAAGTATCTGAACAAGCTTGGACAAACGTAATCAATTGTCAAAGAAAAATAAAAATAAAGTGCAATGGATGATTTTTTTAAAGAAGTAAAAGCCGCATTTCCTGTATACCCTATTCCTTCCTTTGATTTGGTATATGGTTATAAAATATCTAGCGAAGAATCATATGAAGAACTTATTCTGTTAGAAGGTAAAGAATGGACGTTAATAGAATCGAATTATCTACAAAATCATTACACATTTCCTTTCTGGCTTTCCATATCCGGATTACATTATTATCTACCGGCTATCATGATTTTTTCCTGGAATGAATATATGAATAAAAAAGATATTGTTTTAGTTGCTGATTCGGCTGCATTGGCTCTAGAAAAATTTAATGATTATAGCATATATACAAACCCACAGTTGGATGTACTAATAAAATGGGCAGATACTTTAAATTTTGAAATTTAATTACAAAAAAAATCAAGAATTTTATTTGGCTATTTTATTAAAATGAATTTATAAAATTTGCCGTGTTAGTAATAAAATCTGTATTAGGTTTATTATTGAATCTTATTTTACTAATAATTTCTTTTGAAAAATAATCGGCATTATTTACTTTAGTCTTGTTTCGTTGATCTTTCCGATTTTTTATCGGAGAAATTTGCTAAATATCAATATCTAAGATATTCTGAAAATCTTGCGCCAAGACTATTCTACATAATTCCGAAAATAATTAACATTAAACAAATTACATCATGAATTATATGCTATATTTCTTAATTAGTATTATATGTATAAATTATTCTTTAGGAAATATTCAAGAAATAAAAAATATTCCTAAAGTCCAAGTAAAATATAGCGATCTAAAATTTTATCAAAATACATCAGAAATTACAATAGATATTACAGATTCAGAAAAGAGTCGAAAAATGTTTAGTCTTGGAAAAGAAATCATACTTTTCAACCACCAAGAGCAAGTTCCATGTAATGCTATTGGTTCATTTTCTTTTCTATTTTCTGAAGATGGCAGTATAGGTCGAGTGAAGTTATTTTTTAAAACAGAATTGGAAAAAGTATTAAATGGAACTTTAACTGTATTAACATCACAAAAAACAGTTCCATTAAAAGAAAAAAATAATAAAAATTAAAAAAGATGAAGAATTTAATTTAGATGGAACTTTAGTAAAAATAACATCAGTAAAAAAATCAAAAGATGGCTACAACATTTCTTTTTCTTTTAAAGATTCAATTGGAATTGCTAAATTTGAATTTAAATCATTAGATGGCGTGCAACTCAAATCAGAACAAGAACGTTTGATAAGTTTTGGGTTAGGTGGAACACAAGTATCTTCATATTATGTATTTACTACAAAAGAAAGCAAACAATTAGAATTAATTATTACGCCTTATAAATGGATTGAAATAAAATGCCTCCATATTCCTTTATTCATTAATCTACCCATTTTAAATAAATAAAAGATACTGTTGTGGGATCCTCTGGAACCGGTGGCCGCCCGCCCCCTGGCCCTCGCGCAGGGCTCAACCGTGCCCCCATTGCTGAAGAAGGGGGATGGAATCTTTATGCTTTCGTAGGGAATAGCACTATATGGCATAACGACTATCGTGGGATTTCTAATGCTAAAGAAAAATGTTGTTGTGGAAAGAAAAGATTACCTAATAAATCTTGTTGCAAAAATGGTGAAATTGTGAATTCTAAATCTTGCAAAATAAGAATTCTCATGGGACATTATAATAAGGAAAATTTAGAAAAAAAGATTAATCAATTTTGTAAAGTTGATAGGTTTGGAATCGTAAGTTGTTATTCTACAGAAACAAATACATGGATTCCTACTACTCAATCTTATCCTAATGATGGTAGAAATTCTGATATAATTAACAGAGGAGGAGAAGCTGCACGGTATTTGCGGGCAGAGTTGGAGGCAGCTAAACAGGAAGCCAAAAATATGTGTAGCAAAGAAAATAAAAGATGTTGCTCTAAGGTTATCATTATCGTTTCGGATTCAGGAGATAAGAATGGTAAAGGAGCTTGGCAAGTAAAATTTACTTTTGGAATAAATCCCTATACAGTTATAATAGACTGCGATAAGCCCAAACCCAGAAATTGCAAAACCAGAGGAGGAATGGTTTCCTCTAAATAAGTCGAGATGTTTTAAGTTTATTCTACTATGAAATTAACATGTATTATATTTTTATTTTTTATTTTTTGTGTTATCGCAATTGGTGAAATGGAAGATAAGGAATATAAAGACTTTGACCTATATACAGAATCATCATTTTTAAAAAATGGGAAGAAATTTCGAGCCACGAAGTTATCTTTAAATCAAAGGAAGGAATTGAGAGATATTTTAAGTAAATATGATTTATTCTTGGAAGGAAGAACAGAAAACACCTTCCCTTTTATAGGAACTTTGGCTATATTTCGTGTTGCTATAGATAAAAAGCCGTATTTATTATGCATGATAAATAATACAAACCATATTTTCGCAAAAAAAAAGATTGGGCGAGAGGAATATCAAAAAAAATTATTTTGGATACAGGAAATAGATGGAAATAATAATCCGGAAAAACCGGAAATTAGGATATTTGAATCCGCCGCCCTCTATTTAGAGTTAGAGAAATTTTTGGAAAGAATTGCATCTCCTGTCTTGAAAAAAGAGTAATAATTGTTATAACATTGTTCCCTGCCTCCCCCTCTGAATATAGATTTAAAGTTACGCGACGTTTGGGGCGTTGTTACCACAACTGTCCTCAGTAACGGGGAACAGAACCTACATGCCGTGCGTCCTACGACTGCACCTACACGGCAACATCAACAACCGCAAGAGGACGCAGGAAATAATCGAAGAGCTCACCTACGCGACTAACAGCTTGAACCAGTCACCAGCATTATCAATTCAACTCTCAATTTTCCACTCCTCCACAACCTTTTATTCCCGCTTATGACGCCTTGGGCAACCAGGCCTTGATCAAAAAACTTCAACGGACATTTGGAACGCTGTTGTACACTGCGGCCAACCGTGCGGTGAGTTTCACCAGCCGGGACGGCGCGACAGTCGTGGAATGCGGCTACGACTACCAGGGACGGCGCTACATGAAGAAAGTGACCCAAAACGGCACGGTCGCCAGCCACGAACGGTACCTGTACCGAGGCTATTTGCAGATAGCCGCCCTGGACATGCTGGATAACCGGAACGTGTTTCACACGCCCTTGTGTTGTTGCCCGGCAGGCACTTTCTGAATTTCCGGTACGGGGAGTGGCGTTTTCTGAATGGTAACGGGCGTTCCTATGCTGGTTTGCCTGTAGAGGATTTCCGCAACATTTCGCGGCAAACGGACGCAGCCATGGGAAACAGGATGCCGCCGAACTTTCCCTACATGCAGGCCCAGCCCCGCGTTGGTAAGACGCTGCCAATAAGGCATGGGAGAGCCGTCAAAACGACCTCCCTCCGGTATGGGATCCGTGGATTCGGCATTGTAGTTGATGCATTTGCCTTCGGCATCATACATTTTGCCGTAGAGGTTGGAAGCATGGTCTTCCTTTTTGGAGATAACGGCGTAGTCCCCCGTTTTGGTCGGATAGGCTTTTACGCCGGAGGAGAGGGGGAAGTCCATGGCGACCAAGCCGTCCACCAGATACTGGCCCCGTTGTTCGTCCAGGCAGACGAAGATTTTTCGGGATTTTTTCGGCTGGCGGTTCAGCAAGGTATCGTCCTTATAGACGTCGTACGTTTTCCGGTAGTCCTTGCGGGCTACAAAATGAGCGTATGTGGAAGGATGAAACGGGTTTTTATATTCCGGAACGGATTTGTCCACGGCACGCGGATCCGGCAGGGCCGCATGGCCCGTGCCGGAGTGGGAACAGGACGCCCACCCCATGAGCACCACGGGGAAGGCGGCCAGAACAAGGAGAGGCTTCATAAGTGGTGGAACCGGGAGGATCCCCCGGATTACTTGGAACGCGGAATCGTCAACTTCTGGTTGATGTGAATCAGATCGGACTTAAGGCCGTTAGCCCTTTTAAGGGCCTTGACAGAGGTGCCGTTCCTGCGGGCGATGGCTCCCAGCGTATCGCCTTTCTTCACGGTGTAGGTGCGGGCCTTGGGAGCGGATTTACGGGAGGAGCTCTTTCTGGCAGCCGTGCTGCGGGAGGATTTGCTGCCGGCCGTGCTCTTCCGCGCGGATGATTTTTTAGTGACGGAAGGCTTGGCGGGGGGATTGTAAGCGTAGCTGGAAGAACTCTGAACCGGGCTGTAATGGCCGGATTCGTAAGCGGGATCAGAGCTTTCCGCGATCCACGGCGGGATTTCGCCGCTGGCCGGTTCCGCAGTGTCGTAACCGGCCGTGGAGGAATTCTGGGTGGAGCAGGAAGAGAGGGGGAATACCAGCGCGGCAGCGCAGGCGCAGGTTAAAATGAATGGCGTTTTCATGTGTGCCCTGTTCATACTAATTTATGATTTCGGATTCAAGGCGGTAGCGCGGATTGTCGGGATTTTTTTTCAGACCTTGCCCAGATTATAAAAGGTTTCCGCATTTCGGGTCGTCACATGGGCCAGATCTTCCAGGTTCATGCCTCTGGCAGCGGCGATGAAACGGGCTGTATGAATGAGATGGGCGGGTTCGTTCATGCGGCCCCGGAGGGGTTCCGGGCTGAGATAGGGGGAGTCCGTTTCCAGCATGATACGGTTTTCCGGGCACCAGTTTGCGGTTTCCGCCACTACGGGGGCGTTTTTAAAAGTAGCCACCCCGGTGAAGGAGACCATGCCGTCCAGTTCGTCAAAGATCCGCATGGCCTGAGCGGTATTTCCGATGAAGCAGTGAAATACGGGACGCACGCGGCCCGCGTAGTTCCTGGCAATAGCCAAGGCGTCCTCAAAGCTCGCGGAGCCTTTCCGGTCCCGCGTATGCAGGACGATATTAAGGCCCAGGCGCTCCGCCAGGTCAAAGTGCCGTTCCAGAAGGTCCTGCTGAAGGCGGTGGAATTGTTCCGTTTCCCAGCCTTGGGGCACCCCGTGGAAGTAATCCAGGCCCGTTTCCCCGATGGCGGCCAGGGGAACGTCCTGCGCCTTCCGGAAAAGCTGGTCCGCCCAGTCTGCCGGGGCGTCATGGGCATCGTCCGGATGGATGCCCAGCGCACAAAAAACCGCGCCGGGAAACTGGCGCGCCCACGCCGTGTTTGCCTCCCAGTCATCCATCCGCGCCCCCAGCGTAATCATGCGGTCAATGCCTTCCCGGAGGGCATGCTGGACGTAGGTTTCCCTGCGGGACTGGTCGAATTGAGCGGAAGCCAGATGGCAGTGCGTGTCAATAATCATGGTGTAAGGGACTGTGGCGGAACGGATGAAGTTTGTGGATATTTGCCGGCTTTGAAAAGTGCAAACGCAGAGCATGCCTGATTTTTCCTTGCCACGCGGAAGTGAAACGCACAAACTGCCCCGCATGAAATGTACGGCTTTGTGCATGTGCGCCGCCCTGCTGCCGGTGGGCTTCCTGCAGGCAGGAACCCAGCAGATAGAAGCGCCGCAGGAGGGCTCCGTTATCAGTTTCCATCTGGAAAACGATATGTTCGTGGGGGATGATGATAATTATACCAACGGCGTCCGCTTTGCGTGGATGTCCGGCACCACGTCCCGGAGCCATACGTTTTCCGGCATGCTGGGAACAGTGCTGGGCGGCACGAACGCCTCGGATTCCTGGCGGCGGTTCATGGGCATGAGCGGTTCCGCCAACCTGCGCCAGCAGTGGGGCCTGGACCTGACCCAGCTCATGTACACCCCGGAGCAGAAGGCCACCTATCCCATCTACAACCAGCACCCCTATGTGGGCAACCTGACGCTGGGGCTGACCTCCCTGGTCAAGAATGAAGACCGGGCCAATTCCCTGGAGCTGCAGCTCGGCACCACGGGCACGAATTCCCTCGCCAAGGGCTCCCAGCATTTCATCCATAAGCTGTGGGGTATGGAGCAATGGCCCGGCTGGGCCAACCAGCTCCCCGGAGAGATGACCGCCAATTTGTTTTTCAAGCGGTATTACCGCCTGCGCGGACTGGAGAAGCGCTACGGCTCCGGTTTTGAAACGGATGCCCTGGCTTACTGGCATGCGGACGCCGGCACAGTAAAGGTGCAGGCGGGGGGCGGCATGTCCTTCCGCTTCGGCTATAATCTGGGCAATACTTCTCCGGAGAACAGCATTCGCGGCGCGACCAGCGCAGCGCCTCCCTTCGTTTATAACAGGATGTCCGTTTCCAATTGGGGGTATTACGGTTATATTCATGCTGCCGTGCGAGCCGTGGCTCATGACCTGTATCTGGATGGTACGGTGTTTCGTTCCTCCCCCAAGTATGTGAACAAGTATCCCGTAGTGGGAGAATGGGGTTATGGCTTCGGCTTCCGGTACAAGCGCTCGGAATTGCTTTTCGGCCTGCATTACATGACCAAGGAGTACACCCAGCAGGAATCCATGCAGTGTGTGGGCGTTCTCCAGCTTCGGCATACTTTTTAACGGCTGCGTTTGCAGGCCGTTCATAAACGCAACAGCAGCTTGCAAAGGGCAAGTTTGCTGTTAGAATTAGAATTGCGGATTCGTATGTAACAGGACAATCCGTTTGTGCATATCAACTCCGACACATATTGATTTCATGAGAACGACCAGATCCTGGCTTTTATCCTGTACCGCACTGGCAGTAAGTTCCGCCATGTGCGGCCTGGGAGCACCGGGCGATTCCGCCCCCGCGCCAGCCCCCACAGGGCTGGAATGGGAACAGGAACAAAACCTGCATTTGAATAAGGAAGCTCCAACCGCCTTTTTCGCGTCTTTCAGCGATTTGCAGTCCGCCTTGAAAGTGCTGCCTGAAAACAGTAAATGGCGCAGGTCCCTGAACGGTCAGTGGAAGTTCCACTGGGCGAAGGATCCCCAGAGCCGCCCGGCCGATTTTTACAAGCCGGATTACGACGTAAAGGACTGGAAGGAGATTAAGGTGCCTTCCTCCTGGCAGACTCAGGGTTACGGCACCCCCATTTATTCCAATCAGCCGTATCCCTTTGAACGCTCCTGGCCTTATGTAATGAAGGAGCCTTCCAACAAGAATTATACGTCCTACAAGGAACGGAACCCCGTAGGTTCCTACCGCCGCACTTTTGAAGTGCCTGCGGACTGGGACGGCAGGGAAGTGTACATGCAGTTTGACGGAGTGGATTCCTTTTTCTACCTCTGGATCAACGGGCAGTATGTAGGTTTTTCCAAAGATTCCCGGAATCCGGCCCGTTTTGACATCAGCCCCTACCTTAAGAAGGGGGAGAACGTGGTGGCCGCAGAGGTGTACCGCCATTCCGACGGAGCATATCTGGAATGCCAGGACATGTTCCGCCTGTCCGGCATTTTCCGCAATGTTTCCATCTTTGCGCTGCCGAAAGTTCACATCCGCGACTTTTTCGCACAGGCCAATCCGGTGGACCAGAGGGATTGGGCTTTGAATATTGACCATGCCAAACCGGGGACCGTGGACGGCGATTGGCGCCTTCAGGTGGATGTGGATGTTCGCAATCTGTTTCCGGCAACGGAAAAGCTGGACGGCTGCACGGTTTCCATGGCCCTGTATGACGCTGCCGGAAAACTGGTAGAACCTGTCAAGCCCAAGGATGCGCCATATGACGGCGTGTTGGAAAAGCCCTTGCGCATTACCGGCATGAAGGATTTTAAAACTTCCCTGCTGGGCATTTATTCCAAACCCAGACTATGGTCTGCGGAGGATCCCAACCTGTACACCCTGGTACTGACGCTGAAGCGTGACGGGAAGACGGAAGAAATGGTTTCCTCCCGCGTGGGTTTCCGCAATGTGGTGATTAAGGACAGCGTGTTTCTGGTAAATGGCCAGCCGGTGAAGGTAAAGGGCGTGAACCGCCATGAAAGCCATCCGGAAACAGGGCATTACGTGACTCCGGAGCAGATGGAGGAAGAAGTGCGGATGATGAAACGCGCCAATATCAACCACGTGCGCTGTTCCCATTATCCCGCGGATCCTTATTTTTATTACCTCTGTGACAAGTACGGCATTTACGTGCAGGATGAGGCCAACATCGAGTCCCACGGCTATTACTATGGCAAGGAGTCCCTTTCCCATCCCATTGAGTGGATGCCGGCCCATGTGGACCGCATCATGGCGATGGTGGAGCGCAATAAGAACCATCCCTGCGTGATTATGTGGTCCCTGGGGAATGAAGCCGGCCCCGGCCAGAATTTCCGCAGTGCGGAAAAGATGGTGAAGGCCAGGGATATGTCCCGCCCCACCCACTACGAACGCAATAATGACATTGTGGACCTGGGGTCCAACCAGTATCCGTCCGTGGACTGGACGCGTTCCATGGCGGGCAACAAGGATTTTCCCAAGCCCTACTATATTTCCGAGTACGCACACAACATGATGAACGCCATGGGCAACCTGGCGGATTACTGGGAGGCCATCGAGTCTTCCGACCGCATTATGGGCGGCGCCATCTGGGACTGGGTGGACCAGGGCTTGTACAAGACCCTGCCGAATGGAGAAAAGATGCTCTGCTACGGCGGCGATTTCAACGACCATCCCAATAGCGGCCAGTTTGTGTTCAACGGCACCATCCTGTCGGATCGTACGCCGGAACCGGGTTATTTTGAAGTCAAGCACGTCTATCAGAATATTTCCACATCTTTGACGGACGACGGCAGGATTTCCATTTTCAACAAGAATTTCTTTACGGACCTTTCTCCATACGACATTACCTGGACCCTCACGGAAAACGGCAATGCAGTGGCTGAAGGCAGGCTGAACACGCCTCCGGCCGGTCCCAGAGAAAAGATTGTGGTTCCCATTCCGGACATTCCCCAGTTGAAAAACCGGAAACCGGGGGTGGAGTATGCCTTGCGCATAAGTTACAAGCTGAAGAAGGACAGGGGGTGGGCCAAGAAGGGATATGAATTGGCCTTTGACCAGCTCCAGCTTCCCGTGCAGGGAGATCTGCCTGTGTTCAAGGCTCCTGCGGGCAAAGTCAGCCTCAGCACGGACAAGCATACCGTTTCCGGCAAGGATTTTTCCGTGCAGTTTGACGCGGCCACCGGGGAACTGGCCCAGTTCACGGTAAACGGCAAGCCTCTGTTTAAAACGCCCATGGCGGTGAACGCCCTGCGCGCCGCCTCCAGCAATGAGCCGGGCGTCATGGCCAAGAGCATGGCTAACGGCCTCCGTGAACTGAAGCATGAACTGCTCAGTTACGAAGCCATTGATAACGGCAATAGCGTCACCGTCAAGCAATCCATCAAGGTAAGCGGCAAACAGGCTGAAAACATCAGCGGCTACGGCGATACCAAGACCACCATCACGGCCAGGAAGCAACCCCTGAACGATACGAACACCCATTTCATCAATAATTTGGAATGGACCATCTATGCGGATGGAACTGTCGTCTGCCAGTCCGTACTGCTTCCGCGCGGCAATCCCCTGGAACTGCTGCGCCTGGGATACGAACTCCAGTTGCCGGCGAATATGGACAACGTAGCCTATTACGGGCGCGGGCCGGAAGAAAACTATGCGGACCGCAAGAGCGGCATGCCTCTGGGCGTGTATAAAACGACAGCCTGGGATTCTTTCTTCCCGTACGGCAGACCGCAGGATTGCGGCAACCATGAGGATACCCGCTGGGTGGCCGTTACGGACGACAAGGGGAACGGCCTGCTTTTCGGTTCCGTGGGCGCACCGTTCGCTTTCTCCGCCCTTCCGTATACCACCACGGATTTGATCCTGGCAAACCACCCCGTGGAACTGCCGAAGACGACGGATAAGACCGTTCTGGTTCTCTCTTCCGCCACGCGCGGCCTGGGGGGTGCTTCCTGCGGTCCCGGCCCCATGGGCAGGGACATCATCAAGGCCAACAAGCCCTACCCGATGTCCTTCTTTATGCGGCCCATTACCGCCAAGTCCTACAAGGGGAAAATCCGCGTGCCTGCGGCCCGGCTGGATATGACCATGCTGACCCGCACGGACAAGTATACGGTCAAGAGCGTAACCAGCCAGGAGCAGGGCGAAGCGGACGCCGAATTCGCCATTGACGGTGATCCCGGCACCTTCTGGCACTCTGAATACAATAAAACCGTGACCAAACATCCGCATGTACTGGCCGTGGACCTGGGTAAGGAGCGGGAATTCTCCGGAATCACTTATCTTCCACGTCAGGATGGCAGCAGCAATGGCCGCGTGAAAGATTATTCCGTGGACGTGAGCACGGACGGAGAGAAATGGCAGCCTGCCGCCAAGGGCTCCTTCCCGGACAGTGCTGACCTACAGGAAGTGAAATTCCAGGCTCCCGTCAAGGCGCGTTATTTCCGTTTTTCCGCCCTTAGTGAGGCGCAGGGGCGGGATTACGCCGCCGTAGCGGAACTGGATATCATTCCCGTTAAGAAATAACTCCTGCGGTTTTTACCGTTTGAACAGGCGCCCCGCCGCTCTTTCCGAGTGCGCGGGGCGGTTTTATTGCCGGGCTCCATGGGTTTTCTGGAGGGAAAATGCAGAAGAAGATGAAGGATGAACAATTGGCAGAACAAAAAAACCCTGTACGGAAAATACCCGTACAGGGGTTTGATGAAAAGGGAAGCTTCTATTTCCGTTTACGGCGTACCATCAGGGCCGTCAAACCCAGCAAGCTCATGGTGGCTGTCGCGGGTTCCGGGATCAAAAGCTGGATGGTATTGTTTTGCAGATTGATGTTTCCCAGGATGCATTCGGTGTAGTAGTCAAGCTCGTTTGTTAGAGCCTGCTCCTTGGTCGTAAGCCACAGATCGAACGTCTCGGTGCCGGATATATCTATATTATCGTAATTAAGCAGACTGTCGCTGGATACGTCTTTAAAGACAAAAAGAGCTGTTTCTCCATCCTGTCCCGTCACCATTAGATAAACCGGGGATGTCAGGGAAGAAGAGTAATCTCCGGACAAGTTAAATCTGCCGTCAGCGACGCCGCCATTTTGCTCTTCCGGTATATTTGTCAACGCGCTGGTGAAGTTGTTCTGCATGCTCATCAGATCACTGTATTTCAGTTGATCCTGTGCATACGAATTGCCTTGGAAGTTCCATCGGCTGGTGGTCACATCATAACTCCAAGTACCGCTGCTGAAGGTGCCTAAAATGGCATTGCCCGCATTCAGCGGTTCTCCGAGAGAATTGATTAGGGAATATGCGGAGGAATCGTCATTGCTGATATTGAAACTGTCCGCTAAGGCAATTTCTCCAGAAAAGAGAGCGCAGGCGGTGAAAGCATTGGTGAAAAGGGAGCGATAGAACATGGCTGGTTATTTATTGGTTTGATGTTTGCTGGACACCGTGATGTAGGAAGGTGTCTTGGAAGATTCGTAGTAGATGGAAAAAACTCCGCTGAAGGGGATCTTGGAAACATCCTCTCCATTGTCCTGACGTTTCCAGGAACCGTTGTTGTTGACGACCTTGACCATGGCATTTTTGTCATCTGCGGGAATGTTGATGACGGCGTCATCAGGCAATTGCAAAGCTATTTCAGCCAAAGTCTGGGAAAGGGGCAGGCGAGTGTGAAGAAGGGAATTGAATGTGGGAACGACCAGCTTCTGATTCTTCAGGGATACTTCCCCAATGACCACAGCTGTAACATCGGAACCAGCTTTGCGCGTAATGGTCAGGGGTTCATGGCTGAACACCGGCATACTGCCGATATTTTCCGTAGATCCCCTTCTTCTCCATTCATTTCCAGAATAATAAGCGGCAAGCTTGGTGGTTGCCGAATTAAAGATATTAACCGTGTCTGCAGACATGGCGGAGCCGCTTTTCAGGCCAAACTGGTTGTCTTCTCCAAGAATATCATCCAGAGTGCGCGCCTTGCGCAGGACATATGAATCGGGGGGAGTGCCCTTGCTTACCAGATCAGAAAGAAGGCGGTCATCCACTTTAATGGAATGCTCCGTCCAGCTGGCTCCCGGTTTTTTCCAACCATCCCGGTTTAAGGGAAGAGCTACAACTTCATTGCCGAAGTGAAGAACCAGCACATAGGCGGAGTTTTCATTCATCAGGGCGTTGAAATTAACGTCCGGGTCCGTGATGGTGACTTTATTACCGGAAATGGTAATGTTGCCTTCTTCAAGGGTGTGCTGTACCAAGGCTTCCGGATGCACCCCTAAACCCAGATAACCCGTTGCTTTGGCGTACAGGGTTGTCTGGATATAGCCGCAGGGCGTACTGTAAGCCGTTTCCGCATGCAGGGAGGCGATTGTTGCCGGAAGCAACGCGCATGCGCAGAGAGAGGCTGGCAGACAATGTACCGGATTGATAAACATTAACCCATTAAGAAGAAAGGAAATCGTTTGTCAATTAGGAAAGGGGGAAACATTCCCGTTTTTCATTTGTCAGACTTTTCCCCGGATGGAGGAAGCTTTCAGGTTTGTCCGAGGGATGGCCCCGGGATTTGAAGCGCAGGAAGGGCTGCCGCCGCTTTTTTCAATGCCTCCGGAACAGTAACTTCCAATGGCTGGACACAGGAAAAACAGGACGGAGGCAGGGTGGTAGAGATACGGTGCGGAACCTGGAAGGGGAAAATCATGAAAAAAAGATTTCAGGAATGCTTGGCAGAGGAAGGGGTGGGGAGAGCCTGAAAACAGGGGAGAGGATTTAATAAAATTTTAATGTTTTTTCCGGGTTGTTTTATTTGCGCCCTGAACGTTCTTCCATTAGGTTGATTCCAACATTCAAGCCGGATATCATTCCGATTCCTCTTTTCATGTTTTCAGAAACGCATTCGGACAGCCAGCGGGCGGACAGGATTCTGGCCTCCATCCGGAGGGAGGAAGCCCGTCCCGGCCGCGGCTTGCTGAAAATCTTCTTTGGCATGGCGCCGGGAGTAGGCAAAACATGCGCCATGCTGGAGGCGGCCATTCAGGCGGCGGACAAGGGCGTGCAAGTCATTATCGGCGTGGCGGAATCCCATGGGAGGGAAGATACGATGCGGCTCATTGGCAGGCTGCCGCGCCTTCCCATGAAAAAGATGGTTTACCGGGGAGTGGAAATGGAGGAATTTGATTTGGAGGAGGCATTGCGCGTGAAGCCCCAGCTTATTCTGGTGGATGAACTGGCGCATACCAACGTCCCGGGAATGCGCCACAGGAAACGCTATCAGGACGTGGAGGATTTGCTGGCCGCGGGAATAGACGTTTACACCACGCTGAACGTGCAGCATCTGGAAAGCCGTTCCGATACCGTTCACGACATTACAGCCGCCCCCGTGCAGGAAACCGTGCCGGATTCCGTATTGGCGGAGGCGGATTGCATCCAGCTGGTGGACATTACTCCGGATCAGCTGCGGACGCGCCTTCGGGAGGGGAAAGTGTACAGCGCTCCCCAGGCTTCCGCCGCTCTGGATCATTTTTTCAAGGAGTCCAATTTGACGGCCCTCCGGGAACTGGCCCTGCGTATCGTAGCGGAGAAGGTGGACCATGAACTGACGGAGGTGCGTACCATTTCCGGGGACCGCTCTATCTGGCGCAGCGGGGAACGTCTGATGGTGGCGGTAGGTCCCAGCCCGTTTTCCGCCCGGCTGGTACGCTGGACGCGCCGCATGGCTTATGCCCTGAACGCTCCGTGGATAGCCCTTTCCGTGGATACGGGCGTGCCCTTGCCTCCTGAACAGCAGCAGCGGCTGGACGCCAATCTGGAATTGGCGCGGCGGCTGGGCGCGGAAGTGGTCGTGATGCCCGGTTCCGATTTGGCGGAAACGCTGCTCCGCATGGCTTTTTTAAGAAATGTCAGCCAAATTGTGGTGGGCAAACCGCAGGAAAGCTACCTGTGGGGCCTGGTGCGGCCCATATCCCTGGTGGATAAATTTGCCCAGCTGGCAGCGGCCGGCAGCGACATCAGCCAGGCCGCCCTGGGCATAGACATCCGCAGCGGTGAGGAACTGAG
>OHNO01000726.1_pt1 | contig 16800 bp, 16 predicted proteins | sample 1569521 | NCBI WGS metagenome assembly OHNO01 (sample SAMEA3879604, study PRJEB24766) | human gut metagenome | biome: human-associated habitat; feature: feces | place: USA | collected 1985/1987
CCCACCCGATTATCCTTCGCAAACCGGGAAGAAGCATCTCGTCTCAGATTTGCTTCAAACAGGTAACGGTCCTTATAGGAATAATTGACACGTCCGAAATATGAGACTAACGCATTATGAGTCGCTGTTCCGGAGTTTGAATCATATTCTTCCGAACCGGCATTAAGCACTTCATAATCCTGCAAAACATAATATTGCCGCCCGGCAGAAAACATCTCATAGTTATACTTGATAAACTCATATCCTCCCAACACAGAAAAACTATGATCTTTAAGCGTCTTTGTATAAGAAACTACAGCGTTGAAACTCTGACTGAACGGACGCTCGTTTGTCTGCGTAAAGCTATTAGGATCTCCCTTTTTCCGGATCGTCTTAGTATCCCAGTCCATCACTTGCTCGTATGTCTTAGATGCTCTTTTTACATAAATATCTTCATAGGAGGGTGCATATAAGACTGAGATATTCATCCCATCGAAAGGCCGGTAGTTCGCTTTCAACAAACCTCTGAATTCATTATAAAGTCTTTTGTTATAACCGCCAGCCCGTACCTGCGCTATCGGGTTTCCTCCGGAGAAACCATCCCCCCAGGTACCATCTGAATAGACTGCAGGATAATTAGGCGCAATTCTGAACGCATCCCGTACAACAGCCGTCAATGTAGCATTAGATGCATTTTGCTCTGACCGGCTAAAAGCCAAATCAAAATTAATATCAAATTTGTCCGATAACTTCAAATCTGAATTAAATCGTCCATTGTAACGCTTAAAACCATAATTGACAATATCAGCTCCCTGATCCGTAAAAGAGACTGAAGCCAAAACCTTCGCCTTATCAGAACCTCCGCTAACATTCAGGTTATGATATTGTTGAAAGTTCGTTTCACTAAACAGCAAGCCAACCCAATCAGTATCCGGATATCGGTCCGGGTCTGTCTTCATACCCGCCCGATAAGCATCAATTGTCGCCTGATCGGAACCTGTATACTTCAAATAATCAAGAGCACCTAAGAACGAAGGAAGATTCGTCGGGTTCTGCCACCCCAGATAGTTCTTATAATTTACCGAAACACCTCCTTCTTTTGCTCTCTTCGTGGTAACTAATATAACTCCATTTGAAGCACGTGAGCCATAAATCGCAGCAGATGCAGCATCTTTCAATACCGAAATATTTTCGATATCATTTCCATCTATCGTATTAATATCTCCTTCCACGCCGTCTATCAAAATTAAAGGATCATTAGACGCACTGATCGAGCCCATACCGCGAATACGCAAAATCGCCTTATCTTCTCCCGGCTGTCCGCTCTCCTGAATAGCAGTCAAACCTGGAGCAAGTCCAACTAATGCCTGCGAAGCTTGTGCTACCGGTTGTTTTGCCAATCGATCACCACTCACAGATTCTACGGCCCCAGTCAAGTTTACCTTCTTCTGTGTACCATAACCGACCACCACGACTTCATCCAGCAACTCGGTATCTTCCGTCAGGACAACATCATACGTTGACTTATCCGTAAGTTTGAATTCTTTCGAAGCATATCCGATATAGGATACTTCAAGAATATTATGGCTTGAAACATCTATGGAAAAACGTCCGTCAAAGTCCGTAACTGTTCCATTTGTCGTGCCTTTTTCCACCACGTTTGCTCCTATAATCGGTTCGCCGGTTACATCTTTTACCACACCTGTAACACGCCGGCCCTGTTGTAATACTACGGGCGAAACATTCCCCTTCTTTTCCATCGGATTGATCAGGATAAAATTATTCTCCGTAATTTCATATTGGATTCCTTCCTGTTCAAAAAGACGTTTTAAAACCGTTTCGACAGATTGGTCTTTCACACGGACAGATACTATTTTGTCCAAATTAATTTTCCCACTTTCATATATAAAACGAAAATCAGATTGATTTTCGATCAGGAAAAGAACTTCCTTTATCGATTGGTTCTTAACATCCAACGATAACTTCGTGTTTTGAGAATAAATAGTTGCAGATATATTAAGTGAGAATACAATCAAAAGTAATGTCGTTAATCTCATAATAGATAATATCTTTTTAAGGGTCGGATAAAAAACCGACTCTAACTTATTGAAAAAATTCATATATTTGTAAATTGATTATTAGTTAACTATTAGTGTTGCAAGCACTAATTTTATGATCAGACTTATAACGGGAGATGTTTCCAGCATTTCCCGTTTTGTGTATTCATGGTTCTTTACTTCATAGGCAATTCTATTTAGAGGTTATACTTATATTTTTTCCTGTCACATGATAGCGTATCTTACTCAGGCGGGACAATGCATTCATTACATCCGTTACGGTTTCTTCCTGTATGACTCCATTATAACGAATATTTTCCCCTAGCCCCGGTTGGAGCATAATCTTCACATCATACCATCTTTCCAGATATTTACAAACAACCGATAACGGCATATCCTCCATATATAACTTATTATCCAACCATCCATAAGAATGAGATAATATACCTTCCACTTGTTTGATCTTATTTGCTTGTTTATCAAAAACGGCCATTTCTCCCGGCTTCATGACCAACTTATCGCTTCCACTATCCAGTTCAATGCACCCTTCCACCAATGAAGCCTGAATAACCGGATCGTCCACATAAGCCTGTAGGTTGAAAGAAGTCCCCCAAACTTTCACACTCAATCCACCTGCCATTTTTATGACAAACGGGGATTTACTTTTAGATACATCAAAAAAACCTTCTCCCTGGAAACTTACTTCCCGTATTTTCTCCTTCGGATCATATAAATAAGTAATCTCCGACCCGGAATTCAGCTTTACCACCGATCCGTCCGGCAAAACAATTTCCGAACGATTTCCATAGTCAGCAGTCATACTTACCAGCACCTCCGTATTCTTTTCAAAAACCCCCATAAAAGAAAGGGCAAACATAATCAGCAAGGAAGCAGCCACTCCGGAAATTACATAAGATATATTCTTTAAATACGTCCGGGTATTTATCTGCTGTCCGTTTATCATATTAATTTTCTCCCATGCCAGATCAGAGTCATAGGCATTGGGTTCTGTATAAGAGCCCGATGCCTTCCATATTTTCTTATATTGCTCAAATTCTTTTTGATTAGATACATCTTCAGCTAACCATTCCGACAATACAGGAGATATGGCTTTTTCTTCTCCGTCATCCAGTAAATAGTCTATGATGTGATCTTTTATATTTTTTTGCTCTTCCATAAATCATGCTTTTAATATATGACACAACAAATAAAAAAAGGTCCTATTCAGGACCCGAAAAAAATTATATTCCTTTTAACTCCAAGCATCTCTTTAGTTTCTGAAGCGACGACCATATCTGATTTTTGATTGTTTTTACCGAGATTTGGAGTTTTTCTGATATTTCCTTCTGTTTCAGTCCTTTTATACGGTGAAGCAACAACACTTCCCTGCTACGATCCGGGAGGCGATCTATACAATCGTAGACTGCTATCCGAAATTCTTCGATTTCAACTCTGTTTTCTTCATAAGATAATTGGTCCTTGCTTTCCGATAAGTTATTAAAATAAACACATAGCGAAAAAGTAAATTTGGGCAGAGCGTAGCGAATTAGCTGATAGAGCGTTCGTTACGCTTTGTTTTTCTATGGGACAGAGCCAACGAAATACCACCTCGAAGCCAAACGGTGCAGAAGTTCAGTTACCACCTCGTTACTCCCGTAACGGGTGCAGATTTCTTGCTAAAAGGTTCTGTTTCTGCGTTTTGCGTAGATTTACATAGCTGTCGGTAACTCACTAATAACTAATTTTGTAACCAAAAAAAGGAGTGAGTTATGCGTAGTACATTCAAGGTATTATTTTACGTGAAGAAAGGCAGCGAGAAGCCGAACGGCAACCTGCCTTTGATGTGCCGTATCACGGTGGACGGCGAGATTAAACAGTTCAGTTGCAAGATGGACGTTCCCCCACGCTTGTGGGACGTGAAGAACAACCTTGCCGTTGATAAAATCCGTGTGGAGGTAAACCGCCGTTATCAAGAGTTGATGCAGACGGACGGTTATGTTACCGCCGCCAAGCTCAAAGACGCCTATCTCGGTATCGGCGTCAAGCAGGAAACCTTGCTGAAGCTGTTCGAGCAGCACAACGCCGAGTTTGAGAAGAAAGTCGGGCACAGCAGGGCGCAAGGTACGTTTACCCGTTATCGGACGGTCTGCAACCATATTCGGGAGTTTTTGCCCCATACCTACAAGCGTGAAGATATTCCGTTAAAGGAACTTAACCTTACGTTCATCAACGACTTCGAGTATTTCTTGCGCACGGAGAAGAAATGCCGCACCAATACCGTGTGGGGCTACATGATCGTGTTGAAACACATCGTTTCGATAGCGAGAAACGACGGACGTTTGCCCTTTAATCCCTTTGCCGGATATATTAACTCTCCCGAAAGCGTGGACAGGGGCTATCTCACCCGAACGGAGATACAGACGCTCATGGACGCACCCATGCAGAACGCTACCCATGAACTCGTACGGGACTTGTTCGTCTTTTCCGTGTTCACGGGTTTGGCGTATTCGGACGTGAAGAACCTCACCGCCGACCGCCTGCAAACATTCTTCGACGGCAACCTGTGGATAATCACCCGAAGAAAGAAGACCAACACCGAATCGAACATCCGCCTTTTAGACGTTCCCAAACGTATCATCGAAAAGTACAAGGGACTGGCAAGGGACGGTCATGTTTTCCCCGTTCCGAGTAACGGAAGTTGCAACAAGATACTTAAAGAGATAGGCAGACAATGCGGCTTCAAGGTACGTTTGACCTACCATGTGGCACGCCACACGAACGCTACGACCGTACTTCTGTCGCACGGCGTACCCATCGAAACGGTGAGCCGTCTTTTGGGGCATACCAACATAAAGACCACCCAAATTTACGCCAAAATCACCGCCCAGAAGATAAGCCAAGACATGGAAACCTTGTCGCACAAGTTGGAAGATATGGAGAAGAATATCTGTCGAGCCATCTAATTAAAAACAGAATCCCGATGAAAGAAGAAAGGAATATTATCACGATGGACGAGCAGGGCAATATCTTCCTGCCGAACGATATAGGTGCAACCGCCATGACCGAGTGGGAAATCTGCGAACTGTTCGGGGTTATCGCCCCGACGGTTCGGGCAGGGATAAAGGCGCTCTGCAAAAGCGGAGTTTTGAAAGAGTACGGCATCAAACGCCTTATCCGCCTGTCGGAGAGAAGTTACATCGAGGTTTACGACCTCGAAACGATAGCCGCCCTTGCTTTCCGTGTCGAATCGTTCGGGGCGGCGAAAGTCCGCAGGGCATTATTGGAAAGGATTATACACGGGCGAAAAGAGAAAACGACGGTATTCGTGTCGGTTGTTTCGGACGGCAAGCCCAACAGCCGTTGGAAAGCATGATGATATACCAACATATCAACATACCAACATGCAAACATGCAAACATGCAAACGTACCAGCATACCAACATGCAAACCTATCACTATGGTGATATATATTGCAGGTTCTATTCCTCTTTTCAGAGGAAAGCGGAGCAAATCATTTCCGTTTATAAAGGCAAAGCAAGTACGGGGCTTTATGTCGGCTAAAAGGTCGGGCGGTTGCGCCGTTTCCCGATAAATCTTCCTCTTGCTTCGTTGCGAGCGTATTTATCGGGAAAACCTTGTATCCGACTGCCCCATACAAAAGAGCCTTTGAAAATGGAAACGACCGCCCTGCCACCGACCGAAAGGGAAAAAATAAGGTGGGGTTATATGGGTAAGCAGGCGGCAGGAACAGCCACCGCAAAAAGGCAGACGGACAGACAGACGGCATGCTGCAGGGTATTTACGGAGAAAATACCGTAGCTTATTAGGGAATTTTCCGAGCCGCAATACTACGTATCGCTGAAAATTCCCCAATAAGGCAAGGGGCAAGCCCCTCTGCACACCCCATCGGGGACGGCATTTCGCCGCTCTCAAAGATAGTCATATTTATTGTTTCACAAGCCAAAAAAGAAAGGAAAAATATATGGGTTTCGTAGTTTTACACATGGAAAAGGCGCACGGCAGCGACAGCGGAACGACCGCACATATCGAGCGTTTCATCATTCCGAAGAACGCCGACCCCACACGCACCCACCTGAACCGCAGGCTCATCGAATACCCCGACGGGGTGAAAGACCGTTCGGCGGCTATACAGCAGAGATTAGAAGAAGCGGGGCTGACACGCAAAATCGGAAGCAACCAAGTACGGGCAATCCGCATCAACGTGTCGGGAACGCACGAGGACATGAAGCGGATAGAGGAAGAGGGGCGTTTGGACGAGTGGTGCGCCGACAATCTGAAATACTTCGCCGACACGTTCGGAAAGGAGAACATCGTGGCGGCTCACCTGCACAGGGACGAGGAAACGCCGCACATACACGTCACGCTCGTCCCCATCGTCAAGGGAGAGCGAAAGCGCAGGAAAAGGGAGGAACAGGCGAAGAAGCGATACCGCAAGAAGCCGACCGACACCGTGAGGCTGTGCGTAGACGATATTATGACACGGCTGAAATTGAAGTCCTACCAAGATACCTATGCCGAAGCGATGGCGAAATACGGGCTGCAAAGAGGCATAGACGGCTCGAAGGCTCGCCACAAGTCCACGCAGCAGTATTATCGGGATATACAGAAACTCTCCGACGACCTCAAAGCGGAAGTGGTGGATTTGCAACAGCAGAAAGAAACGGCACGGGAGGAACTAAGACGGGCGAAAAAAGAGATACAGACCGAGAAGCTGAAAGGGGTGGCAACCACCGCAGCCGCCAACATCGCCGAGAGCGTCGGTTCTCTTTTCGGCAGTAACAAGGTCAAGACGCTGGAAAGGGAGAACACCGCCCTGCATAGGGAGGTAGCCGACCACGAGGAAACCATCGAAGCCCTGCAAGACAGAATACAGACCATGCAGGCAGACCACAGTCGGGAGATACGGGAAATGCAGCAAAAGCACGGCAGGGAGATAGCCGACAAGGACACAAGGCACAAGCAGGAAACATCGTTTCTGAAAATGGTAATCGCAAAGGCGGCGGCATGGTTTCCCTATTTCCGTGAAATGCTCCGTATCGAAAACCTCTGCCGCCTTGTGGGATTCGATGAAAGGCAGACCGCAACGCTCGTCAAGGGAAAGCCGTTGGAGTATGCAGGGGAACTCTACTCAGAGGAACACGGACGGAAATTCACGACTGAAAAGGCAGGGTTTCAAGTGGTGAAAGACCCCACGGACGGGACTAAATTGGTTCTTGCCATCAACCGAAAGCCCATTGCCGAGTGGTTCAAGGAACAGTTCGAGAAGTTAAGGCAGAACATACGGCAACCTATACAGCAGCAAAGGAAAAGCAGGGGTATGAAACTGTAAAGCTCCAATTTTATACAGCGAGCAAATAAATCTATTGCAACATAAGTGATTATCACAACTTTTCACTACCTTTGTGGTTGGATTAGGGAAACTCCGTCCAAGACATATTAGAAAAGAAAGAAGCGTTATGCTTATCTTGTTGTTGAAAACGTAGGAAATTTTCAAAATGAGCAAGGATGGCATAGTGGTTCTCACGCTATAGCGTGGGCTGCTATTACTACATCTGCTCATTAGGTTTTTCCTACGACCTTCAACAAAGACGTGGCATTGCAGTTCCACGCTTCGTGGTTTAATAATAAAAGGTCTTAAGGAGCTGGAAAGACAAACATAGTACTATGGACATGACATCTCTTTGGGGAAGACTTGCAAAATTGCAGAGTTTCTTTCAGGATGGTTTGAATGTGGATGAAAATTCACATTTGCCAGAAGCGGATTTACGCAAGATAAGTCTTGGCAATCTGTATGTATATCAACAACAAGGTGTATTGAACACATTCGAAACTGGCGTAACTCCCTCTGTTCGTAAAGTTATTTTAGGTGAATACTTTGGTATAACGGATAGGGATAGTGCCATCGAAACTTTGAATTGGTTGTCGCAAGCTCCCTCGCAAACAATGTTTCACTATGCTTATACGGCTTTTCTTCAAGGAGGGGGTAATATAAGCAGGAAGTGGCTTAATGAAAATGAAGAATTGAAAGAACACACCGATTTCCGAAATGACTGTTTGGAAAAGTTGGAAACGATGGAGGAAAAATATCCGGACATTGAACAAGCTGGAATTGTCGTATCCAAAGAAGAAATGGGCAAACTCGGAGTACTTGCGTGGGATGCAGGAAGATTAAACTTTATCAGCAGACTTTGCCTTGAGCAAGAGTACATTGTAAAAGAAGAATGTATGCAGTGTATCAATGCCGCTTACGAGATGACCAAAGAAGTTTATACCAATTGGAAAGACTATGCTTATAGTTATGTTCTTGGTCGTACTTTGTCGATGGGAACTACCAACATGATTGGATTGGCAGAAGATTTACTGACAGATACCAAAAGCCCTTGGACTTATATAAAATGGTGATACTTTATTAAAAAACATTTATTAACTCTACATTTTTTTTGAATTATGAAAACGTTTAATTATGCTCCAGCCTCTCCTATCAAGGATAACATTACAATGTTGGCTGTATCAGTCGGTATGGTTGTCGTGCCGCTCGTTTATCCATTCGGTATAAGAATAGGCAGTACCCGAATACTTGGCCCTACGAGTACTGCCATTGTTTTTATAATCGGAGGACTCGTTCTCTTGGTAATAACATTGAACAAGGTTCGTCTTGCCCGTGCTTTGGCGGCGAACGGAGGAAAAATCGTTGTCGATGCAGATAGTGTAACCTATCCTATAATAAAGAAAGGGGAGAAAACCGACAAAATATTTAAAATATCGGATATAAAACATCTTAAATATGACGATGAAGAAGGAGAATTGGAAATCTTCTTGACGGATGATACACAAATAACATTGCATGCAGGATTCTTTGAATCTTTCGAGCGATACGAGGAATTTTTCGCTTTGTTGAAGAAGTGAAGAGGCTAACAAGTTCGATTTATGCGGATAATGGCGTGTGGCTCAATCGCTTTTCGTGGTGATTGAGCCACGTGTTAGCCGCAACCTTGAAAAACAAAAAATACAATGAATAGAATATTGGCACTATACATCTTTTTACTATTGTGTGGCACGGTTTCCGCACAACAAATCGTAGAATGGAGCGATTTGCAGACTATAACAGATAACTCACGGCGCACGGTCTATTATAAAAAAGGCAGAAAACAGCCGTTACGGGGAAAATATCGCATTATACGAGGACTTGACGAGGAGTGTGTTAAATTTTCCGATGGCATGATAAACGGTGATTATCGCCGCTATCGTGATGGGGTGCTGCGTGAATCGGGTATATATGCCAAAGGCAAGCGTAACAGCACATTCACGGAGTATTACCAAGACGGCGTTACTCCCCGAAAGGAAACACCCATGCAGCAAGGCAAGATAGACGGAACTGTAAAGACCTATTTTCGTAACGGCAAAATAGAAGCCGAAAAGGAATATAAGCAGAGTGTGGAGAGCGGGCGGGAGCGCCGCTTTGACAGCAAGACAGGAGAGCAGATTTTTGAATCTCATTATATCGACGGGAAAAAAGATGGCGAGGAGTGGGAAATCTTCGAGGATGCGAGCACGCTTCGCAGCAGGATAATACGCCACTACCGTAACGGAAAACTTGACGGCTCTTATCGTGTGGAATCGACACGGGACGGCAAACCCTATATAACTATCGAGGGACAATACACTGACGGCGAGAAATCGGGGCAATGGATAGAACATAACTATGATAACAATACCCAAACCTGCACATGGCATGGTGAAGGTGGGGCTTAAACAGAGATGAAGATAGTTATCATAATACTACTTTTAACGCTTGCATCGGTCGTAAGCTGCGAGCCACCCATGCCGCCGACGGACGAGGAAATGATACGCCACTTCGCCACGCACGAGGCGGCATTCGACAAGATACGCAAAATCATGGCGGAGAGTTCGGAGGGAAGCTTTCACTATCCACCGCTCTCTCCCTGCGATATTCTCATCCTTGATTCGGCAGGACAAATATCCTACCAACCGAACCAAGTGCAGGACACGCCGGTACACGGGTTATCAAGATCTGACCGAATACAACTCGACTCCTTGTTGTCAGAGATTGGATGCGGTCTTGTCCTTGTTGACCGCAGGGAGCAGGAAACGGCAGATTCGGTATATGTGAGCTTATTTATGCTGTACTACTCCCACGGCATCGTGGATGCGGGAACATCCAAGAGTTTCGTTTACGATCTCGAATTGAGAAGCCGCCGTGACATCCGTATCACCGAACACGGCGACCTGAACAAAATTTACCGCAGGACATACAATGACACTACGCTATACAAGCCCGTCAAGGAAGGCTGGTATATAGAGTTAGACCATTCACGATAATTTTCTTTTTTCGCAAGTCGATTTTATAAAATTGTCACCGAAAGTTCGTACTTTCGGAAAAAGATGTTATATTTGCAAATGAAAGAGTTATTTGACAGCATAGCAATGTAAAACGCTGAAATTCGCACAGTTGCTAAATCGTTACCTCTATTTCTCAAATAATTCGCTAAAAGTTTATTTCTCAATCGGTTAAGTCAAACCGAGAAAAATCTAAAATAAACTTTTGACCTGAGTTGATTCAATGCCAGGTGCTTAGCCATACGATAGAGATAGCCGCTTACATTTTCTTTAATTTCAATCTTTTCCCGATTCTTCCATATCTTCAGAAAAAGTTCCTGCACAACATCTTCCGCATCACTTTTATCCATGAGCAGACTATACACATATTGACAGAGGCGAGCATAATAACGTTCGAACAGTTTATTATAACTAACGTAATCACCTCTCCCAATTGCTTCAATCAGCTTTTCATCTGTGGTAGTTGTATCCGACATTTCTTCCGGTTTATTTCCTTTGCGCCCAAATATACGATAAATTTTGGAAATCAATTTTTTCTAACTAAGAAAAGCAGCAACTACGAATTTCATTCTAACGGAACAGTTGTTTTTACGAATACAAAATTATCATTTCTTTATAAGAATAGAACAATTCCAAAGGCATTTTTGCTCAACAGATATACAGTATAAATAATTATACAAAAAAACCGCCTCTATATGTATATTTATTCAATTATTCGCTTTATATTTGCAACCGTTTTGCATAAATATACAAACATGAGTACAAAAAAGGAACGATTGGATGCTATTTGCCGTATCATACAAACAAAGGCTATATGTAACCAGGAAGAGCTGCTGAAAGAATTGGAAGCCAGCGGATTTCAGGTGACACAAGCTACTTTGTCGCGCGACATAAAGCAGCTGAAAGTGGCCAAAGTACATGATGCGAACGGCGATTATGTATATTGTCTGCCCGATTATTCAGCTTTGATACAGCCGAACAAGGTGCAGACAGAACATCATCCGAACATCGAATTTTCCGGAAACCTGGCAGTAGTCAAGACACGTCCGGGATATGCGATGGGGATCGCATCCGACATCGACACCCATGCCCCGCACGAGATACTGGGTACGATTGCCGGAGACGACACCATCCTGATCATCCCCCGCGAAGGGATCAGCAGGGACCGGATAGTAAAAGCATTATCACATTTTATATAAGGGCGATTAAGGGAGACAACGGTTCTTCCGTTTATAAACAAAAGAAGACAAAGAACAATCGGAAAAATGAAACAAGAAACAGAAATCGATGTAATGATTGCTGACGCCTCTCACGAAATATACGTAGACAAGATATTGACTACCATTGAAGAGGCGGCCAAAGTGCGTGGAACAGGTATCGCTAAGCGTACGCATGAATATGTGGCCCAGAAAATGATTGAAGGGAAAGCGGTCATTGCGCTGGCCGGGGATCAGTTTGCAGGTTTCAGCTATATAGAATCGTGGGGCAACAAGCAGTATGTGACGACCTCCGGTTTAATTGTTCATCCGGATTTCCGTGGTTTGGGTATTGCCAAACGGATCAAGGATATGACGTTTCAACTGGCCCGCATGCGTTGGCCGAAGGCTAAGATTTTCAGTCTTACGTCCGGCGCGGCAGTAATGAAAATGAATACGGAACTGGGATACGTGCCGGTTACCTTTTCCGATCTGACGGACGACGAATCGTTCTGGCGCGGTTGCAACGGTTGCATAAACCATGATATTCTGGAACGCACGAACCGGAAATATTGCATCTGTACGGCGATGTTGTTCGACCCTGCCGACCCGCACCGTGCGAAACGGGAAGCAGACGAAAGAGAAAAAAATAATAATAAATAATAAAGGAGGCCCGTAGGGGCGTTTCGCGAAACGCCCTTACCACCCCCACAAAAACAGACAGACAATGAAAAAGAAAGTAGTAGTTGCATTCAGCGGAGGTTTGGATACCTCATTTACCGTTATGTACCTTGCCAAAGAAAAAGGGTATGAAGTATATGCCGCTTGCGCTAATACAGGCGGATTCAGCGAAGAACAACTGAAACAGAACGAAGAAAACGCCTACAAACTGGGCGCAACCAAATATGTAACTATCGACGTTACAAAGGAATACTACGAAAAGAGTTTGAAGTATATGGTATTCGGTAACGTTTTGCGTAACGGAACCTACCCTATCTCAGTAAGCTCCGAACGTATCTTCCAGGCTTTGGCCATCGCACGTTATGCCAATGAGATCGGTGCAGACGCTATCGCTCACGGTTCGACCGGTGCCGGTAACGACCAGATACGTTTCGACATGACATTCCTGGTGCTGGCTCCAAACGTAGAAATCATCACATTGACACGCGACATGGCGCTGACCCGCGACTACGAAATCAATTACCTGAAAGAACATGGTTTCGTTGCCGACTTCACCAAACTGAAATACTCTTATAATGTAGGTTTGTGGGGAACTTCCATCTGCGGCGGTGAAATTCTGGATTCTGCCCAGGGATTACCCGAAAGTGCTTACCTGAAACAGGTAGAAAAGACCGGTAGCGAAGAACTGCGTATCGAATTTAAAAAGGGTGAGATCCATGCTGTCAACGGTGAGGTATTCGAAGACAAGATCGCTGCCATCCAGAAAGTGGAAGAGATCGGTGCAGCTTACGGTATCGGCCGCGATATGCACGTCGGCGACACAATCATCGGTATTAAGGGCCGCGTAGGATTCGAAGCTGCCGCCCCCATGCTGATCATCGGTGCACACCGTTTCCTTGAAAAATATACATTAAGCAAATGGCAGCAGTATTGGAAAGACCAGGTAGCCAACTGGTACGGCATGTTCCTGCACGAAAGCCAGTACCTGGAACCGGTTATGCGCGACATCGAAGCCATGTTGCAGGAATCACAGCGTAACGTAAACGGTACGGCTATCCTCGAACTGCGTCCGCTGTCTTTCTCTACCGTAGGCGTCGAGTCGGAAGATGACCTGGTGAAGACTAAATTCGGTGAATACGGTGAAATGCAGAAAGGCTGGACGGCAGAAGATGCCAAAGGCTTTATTAAAGTAACTTCTACACCGCTGCGTGTTTATTATAACAACCATAAGGACGAAGAAATATGATTAAGATCGGAATTATAGGTGGTGCGGGATATACGGCAGGCGAATTGATTCGTCTGCTGTTGAATCACCCGGACGCCGAGATTACATTTGTGAATAGTACCAGCAACGCCGGCAACCTGATCACTGACGTTCACGGCGGACTGTTCGGAGAAACCGATATGCGTTTCACCGACCAACTTCCGCTGGACAGCATCGACCTTCTGTTCTTCTGTACCGCTCATGGCGATACAAAGAAATTCATGGAAAGCCATACTGTTTCCGACAACGTGAAGATCATCGACCTCAGCATGGATTACCGTATCGAAAGCGATGAACACGATTTCGTTTACGGCCTGCCCGAACTGAACCGACGACGTATCTGCAAGTCCCGACACATTGCAAACCCCGGTTGTTTTGCCACTTGTATCCAATTAGCCGTTTTGCCGCTGGCCAAGCATCTGATGTTAAACTCGGAGTTGCATGTGAATGCGATCACCGGTTCCACGGGAGCTGGCGTAAAGCCTTCGTCAACATCTCATTTCAGCTGGCGAAACGATAACATTTCGATCTATAAACCGTTCACGCACCAGCATTTGGCCGAGATAGGCCAGAGCCTGCGTCAGTTACAGAATAGTTTCGAAAGCAATATCAACTTTATTCCGGTGCGGGGTAATTTCTCCCGTGGTATTTTTGCAACGACTTATATCGACTGCAAGGTGGGACTGGATGAAATCCGCCGTATTTACGAAGAGTATTACGATGATCACTCATTCACGTTCATCACCGATAAGAACCCGGACCTGAAACAGGTTGTCAACACCAACAAGTGCCTCCTGTATCTTCAGAAATACGACAACAAACTGCTGATCATTTCCATGATCGACAACTTGTTGAAAGGCGCCAGCGGACAAGCGGTGCATAATATGAACCTGCTGTTCGGTTTGGAAGAGACTGTAGGACTACATCTCAAGCCTTCGGCTTTTTAATAATTAACTAATGTGCCAATATTAACACATTATTCATCATGAATTTATTCGACGTATATCCTTTATTTAATATAGAGATTGTAAAAGGCAAAGGATGCCATGTATGGGACAGCGAAGGCACAGAATACCTCGACCTGTACGGCGGACATGCTGTTATCTCCGTCGGTCACAGCCACCCTACTTATGTAGCTGCTATCACCGACCAGGTAAACAAACTGGGATTCTATTCCAACTCGGTCATCAACAGCCTGCAACAAAAACTGGCAGACAAACTCGGTAAAGCCTCCGGTTATGATGACTACTCACTGTTCCTGATCAACTCTGGTGCCGAAGCAAATGAAAATGCGCTGAAACTGGCTTCTTTCCATAATGGCAAGAAACGGGTGATCGCTTTCAAGCATGCTTTCCACGGACGTACTTCGGCTGCGGTTCGCGTAACAGACAACCCGAAAATCATTGCTCCGGTCAATGAAGACCTGGCAGTGACCTATCTGCCGCTGAACGATTCGGCAGCCGTTGAAGCAGAATTGCAGAAAGGAGATGTATCTTCCGTAATCATCGAAGGTATCCAGGGTGTCGGCGGTATCCAGCTTCCGACAGACGATTTTATGAAGGAACTGCGTACCCTGTGTACAAAATATGAGGCTTGCCTGATTCTGGACGAAATCCAATCCGGTTACGGACGTAGCGGTAAATTCTTCGCCCACCAGTATGCCGGTATCAAACCGGACCTGATCACAGTGGCTAAAGGCATCGGCAACGGTTTCCCGATGAGCGGATTGCTGATCAGCCCGATGTTCAAACCCGTTTACGGTATGTTGGGAACCACTTTCGGTGGTAACCATCTGGCTTGTGCGGCAGCTATCGCCGTTCTGGAAATCATGGAAAATGAAAAGCTGATCGACAATGCCGCACAGGTTGGAAACTTCCTGATTGAAGAATTACACAAACTGCCAGGAATCAAAGAGATCAGAGGACGCGGCCTGATGATCGGTATCGAGTTTGAAGAATCTATTAAAGAAGTGCGCAGCAAACTGCTCTTCGAAGAAAAGGTATTCACAGGAGTGGCCGGCACCAATACGATCCGTCTGCTTCCACCGCTTTGCCTGACTATGGACGAAGCGAAAGAATTCCTTACCCGTTTCAAAAAAGTACTCAATGCTTAATTAGTTCTTTATTATAAAGAAGGCCGCCAACGGAATTTCCGAAGGCGGCCTTCTTGCTTTATTTTATCTCCTGTACTGTCGGGACACCCGCGACACCACTGTCTCCCCTGTGGCGACGCCTCTGTCGCCAGTGCGGAGACAGAACTGTCACCACATCGGAGACCGTTCCTGGTCACCGCACCGGAGACCTCTCCTTTCGTGGCACCCGCAACCGGAGGAATTATTTAAAATATTTTACGGCAAATGTAAACATCAAAGTAGAAAACTTTGCATTCTTCATTCCGATGCTCTATAATTAAAAATAAGAGTAGAACCTATAGGAATACCGGGTACAGGTTTAAATTTATATCCTAAAGAAGCAGGGACTATCGCTTCTATGGAATCACCTATCGAAGTATCTAAAATAACTCCCCGCAAACCCTCTATTAAACCATTGGCCGGATACTTGATTACACCTTTCTTTTGGAAATTTGTACCATCAATCAGAAACCCTTTCAAATCATATGTCAGCACTTGGTCACCAGTCGGATATTTCGGTGTCTCTGACTTCCTGTCAATCACTCGGTATAAAGTCGTATCTCCGTACTTTACCAGTTGCTGATAAACCAACTCTCCGTTTTCATTTTTCTCCTGCTTCTTCTCACGAATATATTCTATATTTTTCTCTATATAAGCGATTTGCTCCGGAGTCAGTTCATAACTATCATCATTACTACAAGCGGTAAACGCACTCAACATCACCATCGCAGAACATGCGACTGCATAAATAGATCTCATTATTTGTCTTTATTATTTTACTATTAAAAAAACCTTTTGAAGCCGCAAAGATAATAATAAAGAGTTTCCCCTTTGTTATCTCAAAGAACTTTACGTTATTTGTATGTTCAGAAACAAATACAATAAATACAAATGAAACTAAATAAGCTGATTGTTGCCGCTGCTATTACTATTTTTTGCAGTAATCTGTGTACCGCACAAAAATCATTGGATTTAGAAGATGTACTGAGTGGAAAACTTATCCGGACAAAAGGCGTTGGTGCCATGAACTGGATGAAAGACGGGGAGCGCTACAGCCGCCTCGAACCAAACAAGGAAGAAGGAGGAATGGATGTCGTAGCCTACCGCGCCAAA
>OHNO01000749.1_pt1 | contig 16381 bp, 8 predicted proteins | sample 1569521 | NCBI WGS metagenome assembly OHNO01 (sample SAMEA3879604, study PRJEB24766) | human gut metagenome | biome: human-associated habitat; feature: feces | place: USA | collected 1985/1987
CTTCTGCTTTCCGCCGCCCCCGGCGTCAGCGTGGTGGGGGAAGACCTAGGCTGCGTTCCGGACTACGTGCGCCCGAACATGCGGCAGCTGGATATCCCCGGTTTCAAAATTCCCCACTGGGAAATCAAGGCGGACGGAACCATTACGTCTGGAAAAGAATATCACGAATGCTCCTTTGCGGCGTTCGGAACGCATGATTTCGAAACCATCATGCAGACATGGAACGACAGCTACGCGAAAATCGAACGCGCCCGCAAGCTGGGCCTGTGGGAGAACGGCTCCCCAAAAACGCCGTCCAGCCCGGAACAGGAAAACATCGTGCGCCAGGCGGAGGACGGAGCGCGCCTTCTGAAATGGTTTGCGGATTTCTCCGGCATGCAGCCTGAAACCTGTCTTTCCTACTGGAACCAGGAAATCAAGACGGCCATGTACAACGCTCTGTTCCGTTCCCGTTCCCGTTATGCGGCCATTCTCTGGCCTGCTCTCTTCGGCATCAACAAACGGCTCAATATTCCCGGCACTACGGGAGGGACCAACTGGAGGGAACGCATGCCCTTCAAGGCCGTGGAAGCATGCGGCATGCCACAGACCGCATGGCTGCGCACCATCATCGACGAATCCGGCCGCACGCCGCTGCAGGGTGAAGACGCCATCAGGGCGCTCAAGGAATCCAGCAAACGCCTCTTCCCGAAGATCACCGTCAACAACGAACGCTTCCTGAAACGGATGCTGATGTGGCCGAACGGCAAAACATTGTAGCTGTCCCCCCCTGCCGGAACATCCCCCCCGCAGTATCAAAAAAGGGCGCGTTTCCTTCGAAAACGTGCCCTTTTTTCTATCCGTGCTGACGTTTCCTAAAACGCCCTAGATACGCCCGCATTTATGCGGTGGTACACGGAGCTTCCCCGGGCTTCCATGCCATAACCGTCCAGCGGTCATTCCACTGCAAGGCAGCATCATACTCCACGCGTACGGCATGGCGGGCTGGTTGGACACCACGGGCCCTCCAGAAAATGTCGCTGTATATGCTGTAAACGGAAGCCTCCGGCACATCCTGAATAGCATCTCCCACATAGGAAAGGCGGAGCACCTGCGTCCAGTGCCTGCCTTTCCAGTCACCACTTCTCTCAACACTCACACCTGCCGGGATGGACAACCGGCGCAAAACCGCTCCTTCAAATTTTCTGGCATAGCTGCCGTCTTCAAGAAAAGAAGCCTCCGTGCCATGTGTAAACTCCATCCTCAAAAACGGAGACACAGTCCATCCTCCTGCATACTGAATGCTTCTGGAAACTTCCGCCTGGACCAGCCACGTTCTGTTGTTCCATTCCCCATGAGCGTCCATACCGTTGCTGAACCGGCTTTTCATGCAGTTATCAGTCATTCCCCAAGTAAGATCGGCTTTCACCGTCCACAGGGAACGCTCGCCGGAGCGGAATATCCGCCCCCAATAAATGCTCCCCATCAGGGAATCCTGGGTAATCCTCCCATTAAAATCCCGGCTCCTGCTGAAACCGTGCATTTGTCCGAACGCTATCCCCCATATCCCGCTCTTTCCTCCAAAATCGGAATCCATGCCAACGGAATATCCGCCCCCGTCATAGTCATAACCATCTACGCCGCCCCGGGAACGCTGGCGGGCGAAATCCCCCAGCCCCATTCCCCATACATTGCGTGCATACCGCTGATACAACCGCACCGGGGTTAACTGCGCCAACGCAGTATTCCCAAGAGAAGCCGCGTTTGAAGCGGAACTCCAAAGGGAATTGAGAGCAAGCTTTCCAGCCTGCTCCGGACGGACCTGATCCGGGCGGCATCCGGCTTCATGTTTCCAAATTGCCAACAGCTGGTCATCTTCTCCATCTCCATCCATGTCGCGCCATTCATATTCCCAGGTACCGCCGTAGGTATAGGGAGAATCAACCGTGGATGACTGGGTCGTATTGGAAATAACCCCTTTCAGCTCTCCTTGCGGCCGTTTGCTGGAAGAATCCATATTAAAAATGACAAACTCCCTGTCCCTTCCCCAGGCGGCGGAGGCGTAATCATCCAGCGTATCCGCAATTCCAATGGTTCCCCCCAGTAAAAATTCCCCGGAGGCGGTGATGTTGATACCGCTGTCCCCCCGTTCCGAGAAAGGCATGAGATCCCAGTCAAACCCGTGGGACATGTCAATGGTGACAGCGGAAAGGGAAGGCAGTTCATAGGTCTTCCCCTCCCAACTGTCGGAACCGATGGGAGCGGCTCCCACCCGCAGGATAGCGCCGCTGCCATGGCCGGAAACAATCACCTGCTGGGCGCTGATGGATGAACCGGACGTCATTTCCAGCACTCCGCCGGCCAGGTTAAACACCGGTTTGTCCTGCTCCACTCTTGAACTTCCCTGCCATACATCCCCACTCTCATTCGCCAGGTTCATGCCGTATTCAAGAACCAGCCGTCCCCCTTCCACAATAATATTTGATTCAAGTTTCACCCTGCGGGAGGTCTCCACCCGTTCCGCGTAATCACCATCACTTTCCCCGTCATTGCGAACTAGAAACGACTCCGTCAATGCACCGGAAAAACGCACGGTTCCTCCAAACTCCACAGGAATACCTCCATAATCTGCCCAATCGGCCGGAATTCTGTTAATATGCAGGGTAGGCATGGCTACAGTAATACTTTCAATATCAATACCATCATAAAATACAATTTCTCGTCCGGCCTGGGCGCGGAAATCCATGGTTAAATTCTCATTGGGCTGAGATATGCCCGTATAATCGTTTTCGGGAGCATAAGCAAAAATCCCCAGGGCGCGGGCAAAGACCCCCGAACTTCCTTTAACCAAGTTGCCTCGGAAAACGATATTCCCGCCATCCGCAGACAAAAGCCATTGCCCTCCAAACCTTTTCCCTTCATTATTGCCGCAATAAATGGCTCCGGCCGTATTTTTATCAGTCACATTATTTTCAAACAGGACATCACCCGTTTGCACCAGCTTAAAAGATCCATAAATAGTGATAGCGCCCGCCATCCCCGGCATGCTCCCTCCGGAAGCCTTATTATTTCTAAAAATAATATCTCCCCGGATGTTGCTAAACGACAAAGACGGCTGGTTATCCGGTAAGAATATGGATCCAATGCCTATCGCCGCAGGTCCTCCGGTGGACGTGTTATTTTCAAACAGGATATTTTCCGTATCATTAAATGAAATACTCCCTTCATTGGTAAAAATCCCCGCAGAACTCATGTAATAAGAAGTTTTAACAAGATTCCTGAAGATAATATTTCCCGTATGGTCAAAAGAAATATTCCCATCTCCAGGATTGGAGTAAAGGGAAGAATCCCCCCCCTGGTTAATAAAAATGGCACCGCCATTGGAAGAATATCCCATCTTCATATCCGTAAAAGAAATATCCCCGGTATTGGTAAAAGCCAAGGAATTCAAACGGCTGAAGCCTATACCCCCATGATTCAGCCCCCGGAATTCGATATTTCCTACATTGTTGAAAGAAACAATATCAGCTTTCCCGTACCTCCCGCCACCGGTTCCGGCCGTGGCGCCATCGGTAATGCCGATCATGTCCACATTATCCGCAATGAAGCTCAAATCGCCCAAATTCTGAAAAGTAACCTGAGGAGCGACAAACTCCTCCCCGCTTTCCCATGGCCCCATGACAAAAATAAAAGATTTGGAAGCGGAACTGTTCTTTCCGGGATTAAGCCCGGTACAGTGAAAGCCGAGAGACGTTCCTTCCGTGCTGGAAAAATGTGTACTATAGCCGGAGAAAACACCCTGCCTGTTTCCGGCGCCGCCCTTGTCCGGATTATAATTATCAAACGTAAACGCACCTTCATAAAAGACGCCATCCCTTCCGGCCAGATGATACGTCACTTCCTCCGGCTGGAATACTTCCACATCATCGTTTCCATATGTTCCTGAATAAATATCCACTTCCTTGGAAAAAACGGAACAGACAGTAACTGAAGGAACCAAGGACAACATGGCAAAAGCAAATAATTTCATGATAATCTGTACATTTGGATGTTTTTTGCATATCAAACGCGCTCCTTTTAATGTACGAATTTGGAATCCGTTGTTATTAGAAATTCAAAACAACAAAATAACAATCAATGAATTATTGTTAGAAAAAAAGATTGAAACAGAACAAGATTCCTTCCTCTTCTTACAGGTTGGCCATTGAATATAAAAAAATAATCTTTACTCCGGATTCCAAATTCGCAACCATACTGAAAATAAAATGGTTTGATAGTTGACGCTTTATATTCTTCTTTGAATAAATCAAATTTTCAACAATAGAGCCACACAATCCCAAAAACTGCGGGAATGCAGTTACAATCAATCCATTCTTGCCTCCCTGACGGAAAAATCCCATACTTTCTGCATGACATGGAGTTGGAACAAACTTTCCGCCGCCAAATGGGAAGATGCCTGGAGCGAACGCATCGCCGGAAATCCGAACGCCGTTATTACAAAAATCAAGGGGGGGAAAACGGTTCGAATCACCGTTTACTGCGATGATGAAGAAGACGCCCTGGCCTTGAAAAAATATTTTGGAGGAACTGTCAGGGAAATCAAGACGCAGGACTGGGTAGCGACCCAGAAGCGGGAAAAACGCCCTCCGCTCAAAATAAGGGACACACTGGTCATTACGGAGCAGAGTTCTCCGGAGAATCTGGCCGCTCTGCAGAAACAGTTCCCCTCGCGCTACATCCTGAGCGTCCCCGCCGAAATGGCTTTCGGAACAGGAGACCACGCTACCACATCCACCTGCCTGCGTTTTATCTGCGACGCTGCCAAATCCCGCAGAAAAACATCATGGAGCATGACGGACATAGGCTGCGGAACCGCCGTGCTGGCTATGGCGGCGCTGAAGCTGGGGGCGGAGCACGCCACGGCTTTCGATTTTGACCCTATGGCAATTGAAGTGGCCCGGCACAACATGGCCCGCAACGCCGTTACGGCGGAACAGCTGGACTTATTTGTGGAAGACGTCTTCAAATGGAAACCTTCGGAATCCCAGCAGGGTGACCTTGTCGTCGCCAACCTGTTTTCAACCATACTGCAAAAGGCTTTTCCACAAATCATTGCCGCCATGAAGAAGGATGCCGCTTTCTGGCTTCCCAGTGGGAAGAAACGAAAACGGCAGCGGAACGTCACGGTCTGTTCTTTGAACGGGTCGTCAAACGCGGGAAATGGATTACGGCAAAGGGAGGAATGGCCCGGTAGCAAATAGACTCGCTCCGCATTTTTGTTCCGCCCTCACGGCCCTTCCTTCATCGGAACAGCAATACCCGGCTTCCAGTTCAAAAATCTCCGCATCCCGGCACCCCTGCTACAGAAAACAGGAATGCACTTTCATTGTCCGGCAGGAAAAACCAGCCCGCATGCCCGGCATGTGATTCTCCTTACACGGGCAGGACTATCCCTCCGCACGTTGTTCACGGGCAGAAAACAGTCTCTCTACATACTTGGCCAGCATATCCACTTCCAGATTGACCGGCTGGCCGGGAACGGAATTCTGCAGATTCGTGCGGCCGAAAGTATGGGGCGTAATCCAGAACTCCAGCAGAGAGCCGCTCAAATTGGCTATGGTCAGGGAAATGCCGTCAATGGTGATGGAACCCTTGTCAATACAATAGCGGGTGAGTTCCTCCGGAATGCGCACCTCCAAACGGTGATCCTGCCCTGCAGGCTCCAGAGCGGCAATCGTACCGGTATGGTCCACATGCCCCATCACGAAGTGGCCTCCGAAACGGTCCATGGCGGACATGGCGCGTTCCAGATTAACCAGCATCCCCGGCTTGAGGGTTCCCAGACTGGTGACGCGGAGAGTCTGGGAAAGCAGATCAAAGGAGATACGTTCACCCTCCAGGGCATCCACCGTCAGGCAGCATCCGTTGACGGCAACGGAATCCCCCAGGGCAAGTTCACGGCCGAACGGAATGGTCAGCGTCAGCCTGGCTCCGCCGTTAATAGGCGTAAATCCTTCCACGGTTCCTGTTGTTTCAACGAGTCCGGTAAACATAAGAGTGACAGTACGCTTCGGCCATTAATGGCCGAAGCAGGTGAAGAAAATAAACACGATGGCAGTGGGAAAAGCCGCCCAGGCAAACAGCCACAGGGGATTGATGCCTTTGAAATATTTACCCAGAATGGCCTGCCCGGCCGGATTGGGGGCGTTGGCGATGACCGTCAGGCCGCCGCCCGTCACAGCACCCGCCACCACGGAATATTTGACGGCTTCCGGAAGGTTGGGAACCGTAGACGCCAGGAATGTGACGGCGGCATTGTCATTAAATGCCGTCAGCAGCGTAGCCCCGACCATGGCGTAGTCCCCCAGCCGAGTCAGCACCGGCTCCAGCCACCAGGCCTGCACGCCGCCCAGAATGACCAGCCCTGCCAGGAAGAACCCCACCATGATGGGCACGCGCAGAGACATTTGGTTCTGGTATTGCGGCGTAGCCAGTGTGAAACCGATAAAGAACAGGAAACTGCCGATGAACATGACCGGCTCATGGGCAAAAAGAACCGTCCAGACCAGGAAGCAGACATGCGCCAGGGTCACCCACAACGGTATCTTGTCATTGCGGTCTTCCCAGGACTGGGGAACGGCGTCGTCAAACTCGTCGAACTCCCTCTGCTGGGAAGCCAGGCGGGCGAACTCCCTGCGGAAAAGGAGAAAATACGCCAAATTGGAAATGACGATGGCGGAAACGGCCTTCCATCCGAAATGCTGGATCATGTGAGCCAGCCCCCAGTCCCACTTTTCCGCCACCATCACTACGGGCGGAGCTGCAAAGTGCGTCAGGGTGCCCCCGATGGAGATATTCACGAAGAGAAGCCCCAGAGTGGCGTACATCAAGGTTTTCTTCGGCTTGAGGTCGTAAAATTTCTTGCTTAGGATCAGGGCCCCGATCGTCATGGCGGCAGGTTCCGTAATCAGAGAACCCAGCAGGGGAGCCAGGCACATCACGGAAATCCACCACGCGCCCGGCGTTGCCTTTCCAAGCCTGGCGCCGCAGTTCACGACATATTCCGCCAGTTTGAAAATAGGGCGGGAAGAAGCGATAATCATGATAATCATCACGAACATCGGCTCCGTGAAGGAACAGTCATAATTCAAATAGGCGGAAAAATCCTCAAAGGAATAATACTTCCAGCACACGAACATGAAAGGGATAAGCCAGATTCCGAACACGGCTTCCACTTCTCCCAGAAAATGGAAAATGGCGGACGCGAAGGAAACCGGGAGGCGCTCTTCCGGATGCATCACGCGGAAGTTGGTTTCCTTGAGCTTTTCCTTATAGCGCAGGGCCAGCTTATGGGAATAACGCTCAAAGCGGCCGGCCAGAAACGTATGGATAATAGCACCGAAGAAAACGAGCGTCACTGCCAGGTTGAAACCGCCGGACTGCTTGTTGCGTTCACTAAGCACCTGGTACAGGCTGGCATCCGGCGGCACCGGATTGTAATGATTGAGAGGAATGGGAAAATGGCTGTACTGGGATTCCCCCCCCACTTCCGCGGCCGGATAAGCGGGAGCCGCCGTGCGGGCCGAAGCTTCACTGGCGGGAGCCCCCAGGAAAAAAGCGGCGGCAGCTACGGCAGTGAGCAGACCCGCACGGTGCGCCAGAACTTTGAAGAAATGACAAATACAGCTCATGTCTGCAGACAGACTAAACGCCTCTCCTTTTTTCCGCGAGCGGAAAATGAGTCTGCATGCTTTTTAGCGATAACGCATTCAAACGGGAAAATCCAGACATGACCCGGAAAAAACGCGCGCGGCACGGAACAGGCTGTCATGCCTGCCTGAGTTTAAGGTTGAACAGAAAACTTAAAAATAGTAGTTGCAGATATGCGCTCCGTCCCAGGCCTCCTTTCCGTTTTCTTGATCGCAGCCGGTGTCGCATGTGCGGAGCTTCCGCCCGACCTGCCGCCGGCGTCTCCCCTTCCCTTTGCTCCCGGCCCGGTCATCGGGGGAACCATCAAGGGAAACCCGGCCGCCGGCATCGTTCCCGTCAAAGACCTGATTGAAGCCAACCGCAAGGATGAATACATCCCCATGGCGGAACCCATTCCCGGAGAGACAGGCTCTTCCGCTCCCCTGGCGGAGTCCATCCCTAACGCGGAACCCATTCCCGGGGAAACGAACCTGCACGCCCCGGTACAACCTGCGGAGGCATCCCTTGCCATTCCCTCCACGGCTTTTTCCCCCGTTCCGGTTCCTCAGCATGAAACCCGCGTAGCCATTCTGGGTTACCATGATTTCAGCCGCACCCTTCCCGCTACGGAAATGCGCATGAATACGGATGTATTCCGCTCCCAGATGCAGGCGCTGAAGGCGTCCGGAGTGCCCGTCATCTCCATGAAGGAATTCCTGGAATGGAAACTGGGGGACAGGCAGCTTCCGGCCAAATGCGTCATGATCACCATCGATGACGGCTGGAAGAGCGTCTACACGGACGCCTATCCCATCCTGAAAGAAACGGGATTCCCCTTTACCATTTTCCCATACACCAAATTCATCACGGGCCGCGGTTCAGCCATGAGCCCCGCCCAAATTCAGGAAATGCTGAATAACGGCGCCACCCTGGGCAGCCACTCCGTCAGCCACCTGTACCCAAGATCCTGGAGGGCCGCCCAGCGGAAAGGTACACAAGCGGTTCTGGATCTGGCAACGGCGGAAATAGGCAATTCCCGGAAAATCCTTCAGGAAAAATTCCCCGGTTCTTCCGTGGAGGCCTATTGCTATCCTGGCGGCTTCATCCTGCCGGAAATGATCTCCAAGGCGGAAGAAGCCGGATTCCAGGCGGCCTTTACGGTAATCCCCAAAAAAGTGACCAAGGACACGGACCGCTGGCGGATTCACCGCTACATGGTCTTCGGCAAAGACCCTAAGACATTTACCAGAGCCCTGAATTTCAACGTTCCCTCCACTCCGGAAACTCCGGCGGCCACCCCTGGCAACAGCAGCGGGAAAAAGATGAATTCCTACCCGGCCCCGGCCCAGCCCGTTTATCCGGCCGCCAATACCGTGGTGAAAAACCAGACTCCCGATATATCCATTTCCCTGGCAGGGGAACCCTCCTTGGAACCCAAGCAAATGGAAATGCGCGTCTCCGGCTTCGGCCTGGTAAACGCCCGGTACGACGCCAAGGAAAAAATTTTGAAATGGACTCCCTCCCGTCCCCTGCGGCTCAGCCCCGTAACCGTCCAGGTCCGTTGGAAAAATCCTGCTGTCAACATGTGGCAAACGGCCACCTGGCAATTCGGCATCGAGGAACAGGAAATGCACTTCACTCCCCGGAACATAGTCAAATAGCCATTTTCCCTCAGGGCTTTTTCACCACCAGTTTGCGGATGCCAAACCGGCGGTTGGTATCCGGCCCTCCCCAATTCCCATCCGTTCCGGACACTTTTCCTTCAAAGAAAAGAGGAGAGATGGAAGGAACTTCCGGTTCCAGATTCCCCTCCTGGAAGGCCTTATGAATCAGTTCCTCTCTCTGGAAAGCCTGAGAGCCTACATGATAATACTCCAGGGCGAACACCACCCCGAAAAACAAAGTCGCTCCGGCAAGGCAAACAGTCACCGCGCGCAATCCGCGCACCATGATCTCATTCCGGTACAATACGGAGAACAACACGGTTGACGCCGCCAAAACGGGTAGGGACGACACGAACTGAACATGATGGGCGGGAATGCACACCGGAAAATAACAAACGGACATGATGAACCCCAGCAACAATAAAAAAAGAATATAAAAGAAGGATTCCTTTTCCTTCCTGATTACTTCCCGGCACCGCTCCGTGCCGCTGAACAACAAAAATCCCGTTAATACTGCGGAAACGGCATATATTTTACACAACATCCTCGCGTGGTAATAAAGCAATATCCCGAAAGACTCCGCATAGGCGCAAAAACCGCCCTTCCTCAAAACTTCACTCGCTCCCAAATCATGGCCAAGCCGCGAATACAAACCGGGGGCGGCAAATAGAAACAGGCCTCCCAACGCAACGCCGGCAAACCCGCACCATACATAAGCGCCCACCCTGCGGTCCCGGAACATGCCGACCGCGGCCATGATGCAAAACGCCGCCGCCATTCCTATCGTCGCCCCCTCATTACAGGCGCCGCAGAAAATCCCATAAATCAGACATCCTGAGGACAGGCCCCATCGAGGGGAGGTTATCCGCTTCCCCCACCTGGTTCTGTAAATATTCATGAACCATACGATCAGGCATCCGGTCCACACATAATTCATGGAGCCTGCGCGTGTCAGGCAGACATAATAAACGGTTACCCCGGCTGAGACGAACATGCTTAAAGCAAACAACCACGTCCATGCTCCGCACTCCCGCCGGAGATTGGGCATTCTCCCCAGAGCGAGCACATAAAGGCCAAGAACAAGGGCAAGCACAAACACGGGATTCAAGACCGTCCAGACCAGCCGGGGAGCAGAAGTAATAAAAAACGCAGCCATTTCCCCCAGCCTGGGATTCCAATACAGGTAACTGTCCACGCAGGCCTTCCAGACATGGCGGATATGAAACTGCCCAAGGTACCCCGTCCTGTCGTGAATAAAGGAATCCCCGGCAATAGGGGAAAACCATGAAATAATATATAAAATAAATAATACTGAAAATGTTACAGCAATGGGAAAGACAAAAATTCTCCTCGGCTTCAACATATTTTTTTCCTAACGGATTAGGAATCCGGAGTCAACCTACAAATTTGAGAAAAAATAATTTAATGCAAATTTGCTCAGTTATTTCCGAATGGCGGGTGCCGGGAAAACTGGGCTGCCGGGCCTTATGGCTGGACGTGTCCGAACGCAGCGGAGGAGAATCTTCTTCCTTTGTAGCCGGCCTCCCTGCGTAGTCCTTTTCGGGATTCACGTTATATGCGGATTCCTAATCCGCTTTTTCCCATATTCGGCAGGTTCCATATAAAAGCTTATTGTTAGAAAGGACTAACATTCATCAGTTGAGGAGACTCGCGCACCACCTCCCCGGAATGCCAAAAAAACTGACATTTGGCTTGCCCGCATGGTGTGAAGTGGCATAATCATCCGGCACCATTATCAGGTTCAGCCAGGCACGGACATCCACATGAAGACGAGCACCAAAACTTTCGCCATTGCAGATACAGCCGCTAACGCAGACTATCTCACCAATACATCCGAACCGCTCGGAGAAACGATGACCCTGAATGTGGGCCCCTCCCACCCCGCCACCCACGGCGTGCTGCGCCTAGTGCTGGAACTTGATGGTGAAGAAATCATCAGCTGTGATCCGGTGGTTGGCCATCTGCACCGCGGAATGGAAAAAATAGGCGAAACCATCCAGTACAACCAATTTGTTCCCTACACCGACCGTTTTGACTACCTGGCCCCCCTGTCCAACAACATCGCCTATGCCTGCGCGGTGGAAAAACTGCTGGGATGGGAACTGCCGCCCCGCGGACAGGCCCTGCGCGTACTGGCCCTGGAACTTTCCCGCTTTTCCTCCCACATCCTGGGCGTAGGCGTGTACGGCATGGACGTAGGCGCTATGACCGTTTTCCTGTACTGTTATGAGGAACGTGAAAAAATCCATAATTTTTACGAACAGCTCACTGGGGCGCGCTTCACTTCCTCCTATACCCGCATCGGCGGACAGACGCGTGATGTTCCCAATGAAATGCTCAAGGAAGTGCTCGTCTTCTGCGATGAAGCGGCCAAAACCCTCGATGAAACGGAAGCCCTCCTGCTCAAAAACAAAATCTTCATTGACCGTCTTCAGGGCGTAGGCGTCATCAGCCGTGAAAAAGCGCTTTCCTGGGGTATTACGGGGGCCAACCTGCGAGCCAGCGGCATTAAGCGGGACCTGCGCAAACTCACCCCCTATCTGGGATATGAAAACTACGAATTCGACGTCCCCGTAGGCGAACACGGAGACTGCTACGACCGTTTTACCGTGCGCATTGAAGAAATGCGCCAGTCCCTGCGCATCATCCGCCAAGTCATTGAAACCATGCCGGACGGCCCCATCAACATGGTGGACACCAAAGGCACGCTGCCTGAAAAGAAAAAAGTCCTGACGGACATGGAATCCCTGATTCGCCAGTTCATGACGACGACCATGGGGGTGAACGCCCCTGCCGGACAGGTTTACTTTGCCGCGGAAAACCCGAAGGGAGAGCTGGGTTTCTTCCTGGACTCCAAGGGGGGCGGACTTCCCAACCGCCTGCGCATGCGCTCCCCCTCCTTCTGCAACCTGTCCATCCTGCCGGAACTGATGAAAGGCCACCTGGTTTCCGACGTTCCGGCCATTCTCGGCTCCTTCGACTTCGTGATGGGCGAATGCGACCGTTAAACACCCGCCACTTTCATCCACTTCAACGCAAACACCAAACTTTTTCCCCATGTCCGATTACGCTGAAAACGCCATCGACGCGACTATCGCCCACCAGCCCAGCCCGGGCGAACGGTTTTACCCGGCCTTTGAAGTAACGCCGGAACTTGACGCCGCCGCCAGCGAATACGTTACGCATTACCCGGAAGGCAAGCAAAAATCCGCCGTGCTGCCCATCCTGCATGAAATACAGAAAAAATTCGGCTTCATCAGCGGCGACGCCATTGCCTGGGTGGGAGAAAAACTGAATATCTCCGCCGCCCATGTTCTGGGCGTGGTGACTTTCTATCCCGGTCTGCGCCAGATGTGCCCCGGAAAAAACCACATCCGCGTATGCCGCACTCTTTCCTGCGCCATGGCGGGGGCGGACAGCCTGTTCGACGCCATCTGCACGCGTCTGGGCATTGACAAAAACGGCATCGACCACCACCACCCCATTGGAGTCAGCCCGGACGGCCTGTGGAGCGTGGAAGGAGTGGAATGCCTAGCCAACTGCGGCTTTGGCCCCAACATGATGGTCAACGATCTCCTGTACGAAAAAGTCACTCCGGAAGTGCTGGAAGAAGTGATTGCCAAATATCAGACAGCCTAACCCTTTCCATTTCCCACGCACCAGATTTTCGCCATGAGCATCACCTATCTTCCCGGTAAAGAACCCCACCCCAGGGAAACGCGCCGCATTCTGAAAAACGTCAACCGCGAGGGCTGGAATACCTCCATTGACTGCTATCTGGCCGACGGCGGTTATGAAGAACTGAAAAAGGCGCTCGGCATGGAGCCCAGGGCCGTCATTGACGAGGTGAAAAAATCCGGTCTTCGCGGCCGTGGCGGCGCGGGGTTCCCCACCGGCGTGAAATGGACCTTCATTCCGCCGAACAACACGAAGCCTGTTTACCTGGTTTGCAACTGTGACGAATCCGAACCAGGCACGTTCAAGGACCGCTACATTGTCCATCAGGATCCCCACCAGCTCATTGAAGGAATGGTCATCTCCAGCTACGCGGTGGGAGCGCATCAGGCTTACATCTACATGCGCGAAGAATTTCCCATCGCCGCGGAAATCATGCTCAAAGCCCTTCAGGAAGCTCGCGAACGCGGCTTCCTGGGCAGCAATATCCAGGGGTCCGGCTATAATCTGGAAATCCACCTGCACCGCGGAGCGGGAGCGTACATTTGCGGTGAGGAAACGGCCCTGCTCAACTCCCTTGAAGGGGATCGCCCCTATCCCCGCATCAAGCCCCCCTACTTCCCGGCCGCCATCGGCCTGTACGGATGCCCCACCATTGTCAACAACGTGGAATCCCTCTGCCAGGTGAAACACATCATGGCCATGGGAGGAGAAGCCTACAGCCAGGAAGGAGCCAAACGTTCCCCCGGCACCCGCATCATCGGGGTTTCCGGCGACGTCAAACGTCCTGGGTTCTATGAAATCGTCTCCGGCTCCATGACCTTCGGTGAACTGCTGTATGACGTCTGCGGCGGCCCGCGGGACGGACGCCAGTTCAAGGCCGTGATACCCGGAGGCTCCTCCTCCAAGGTCATGCGCACGGATGCGGAATACAAAGTGCAGAATCCGGACGGCACCATGGGAAAAATCACCTTCTTCGACATTCCGCTGGATCTGGACAGCATCGCCCGGCACGGCTCCATGTCCGGTTCCGGCGCGGTCATCGTCATGGACGACTCCCGCTCCATGCCCTGGGCCATGAACAACATCAACCGTTTCTACGCCCATGAATCCTGCGGGCAGTGCACTCCCTGCCGGGAAGGCTGTCCGTGGATGATGAAACTCAGCACCCGCATCCTGGAAGGAAAAGCCGCCCCGTCGGATGTGGATCTGCTCATTGAAGTGGCCAACCAGATTGAAGGAAAAACGGTCTGCGCCTTTGGTGAAGCCGCCTCCTGGCCCACCCAGGCCATGGTCTCCAAATTCAAGGAAGAATTCGTAGCCCTGACGGATCCATTCAACGCCTGTCTGCCCCACACGGAGGAAGGCAGGGAGCAAAACCGTTTCCTCACCCGCTAAACAGCAGCACGCAACACCAGTTCTCAAAACCATCCCTCTCCCATCCGTCATCATGAGTGAAGAAGCTTCCAAACTCCCCAAAGACATTGCCGCCGCGGAAGGCAAGGTGAACGTCCAAATCAACGGAACGTGGCACCGGTTCCCGCGCGGCACGCGGATTGCAGACGCCTGCCGTTCCGTGGGCGTGCCCATTCCGTGCTTCTGCTACCACCCCAAGCTGGCTGTCGCCGGCTCCTGCCGCATGTGCATGGTGGAACAGGGGATGCCGCCCAGGCTCGCTCCGGGACAGACACCCTCCTATGATGAAAACGGCTATCAGCGCATCCAGTGGATGCCCCGCCCCATCATCTCCTGCGCAAACACGGTGGCGGAAAACATGGGCATCCGCACGGACAGCCCCCTGGCCAGTGAAGCGCGCCGCGGCGTAATGGAATTTCTGCTCACTAGCCACCCTCTGGACTGCCCCATCTGCGACCAGGCCGGGGAATGCAAGCTTCAGGAATACTCCAACGACTACGGCCAGGTGGAAGGCCGTTTTGAAGAGAAAAAGACCAAAAAAGGAAAAAACCTGAGCATTGGCCCGCGCGTGAACCTGGACCAAGAACGCTGCGTGCTCTGCGGCCGCTGCGTGCGCTTCATGCGCGACATCATGCACGATGAGGTGCTCACCATGTCCCAACGCGGCACCTTCAACGCCATCACGGTTTACCCCGGCCGCGAGCTGGACAGCAACTACTCCATGAACACCGTGGACCTCTGCCCAGTAGGAGCCCTTACTTCCAAGGATTTCCGCTTTAAAATGCGCGTCTGGTTCCTGAAGGAAACAAAGACCATTGACGTGGACTGCGGAACGGGCACCAATATCACCCTCTGGACAAGGGAAGACAAGGTATACCGCATTACCCCGCGCCAGAATGATGCCGTAAACTCCTGCTGGATGCCGGACTCTCACCGCCTTAACTACAAATATATCAATGCGGAAACCCGCATTCCCCAGCCCGTCATCCGTACGGATGCGGAAGCGCCCCACCGCCCCTCCACCTGGGAACCGGCTCTGGCTTCCGCCGCGGAAGCCGTCAAGCGCATTGCTCCGAACCAGCTCGCCATCATTGCCTCCGGGCGCATGACCAATGAAGAACTTTACATGGTCCGCCATCTGGCCGCCCAAATCAGCACGGATATGGTGGACATCGTTCCCCGCATGGGAGAAAGCGACGGCATGCTTATTTCTGCGGATCGCAACCCGAACACGAACGGGGCCAGGCTGGTGCTGGATATCGAACCCGGTTCCAAGCTGGACGCCATTCGCGAAGGAGTTCGCAGCGGTTCCATCAAGGGCATCCTCTCCCTGGGGGAAGACCTCATCTCCCCGGAAGCAGGCTTCACGACGGAAGATCTGGACAAGCTGGACTACCTGTTCATGACCGCCCACAGCGCCAATGAAACGGCGCGCCATGCGGACCTGGTTCTGCCGGGCGTCACCTACGCTGAAAAATTCGGCACCATGATTAATGTCACGGGCCGTATTCAACGCCTGAACCGCGCTATCCAGCCCATAGGATACGCCCGGGACGACTGGCAGATTTTCAGAGACATCACCCTTCTGCTGGGAGGCAATCCTGCTCTGAAAGACTTCAACTCCGCCCTGGACATCCTCACCGCCATGAGCACGGAATACGGCGCACTCAATGGAGTCTCCTGGGGTTCCATCGGGGACGGGGGCCAGCCCATTCTGGAAACCGGCGTCACCATTCCCGTGGTGGAACGCGAAAAAAACCAGGGCCGCTAATCACACTTCACACGCATACAACCTGTTAATCCGCCATGATTGATTCGATTCTAACCTTTTGCGACGAGGTGCTCAGCAACCCTGTGTGGTTTTATATCATCACTCTGCTGATCAAAATCGTCATCTGCTTTGCCATCACCATTCTGTTCATTCCGGTCTGCGTGTA
>OHNO01000767.1_pt1 | contig 16095 bp, 17 predicted proteins | sample 1569521 | NCBI WGS metagenome assembly OHNO01 (sample SAMEA3879604, study PRJEB24766) | human gut metagenome | biome: human-associated habitat; feature: feces | place: USA | collected 1985/1987
AACAATTAGGTAGATTGATGCAAAAATTCAAGAGATGTTGCTCTTTATTGTTGAAGCTTTTTTTCGCTATGATTTCTGCGTAAGGAGGGAAGACACAAAATGAAAAAAATTGCTCATTGCATACATCATACACATTGGGATTTGATATGGTACTTTTCAGTACAAGATGCAACAGTTCAATTTTCGTATAATATGAAAGAAATGTTAGATGGCTTTCGTACGGGGCGTATCACCAATTTCTTTCTAGATGGACAAACAGTTCCAATTAATGAATATATAACTCTTCATCCAGAAGATGAAGATTATATCAAAGAACTGATTAGTGAGACGAAACTAGTAATTGGACCATTTCAATCTCAATTAGATTGTTTTATTTGCAATGGTGAATCAGTGGTAAATAATTTGAGGCTAGGTATTAAAAAAGCTAAGGAATTAGGAAATGCGTCAAAAGTAGCTTATTTACCTGACTCATTTGGACATTCCTATGATTTTCCGAAAATATTCAATCAATTTGGAATCAAAGACTTTGTTATTACACGAGGTGTTGGAGATCATTATGGTTTAGGTAGTGAATTCTACATGGAGTCAAATGATGGAAGTCAAATTCTAGTTTATACCATGATTGCTGGATATGGATATGGCTGCTATCCTTTCAAAAATAAAACATTATTTGATGAGAATGCTACAGACTACAATAAAATTAGTGTTCATTCTTTAATTGACCGTTTATTAGACTATTCAACAATTGAAAATGAATTTGTATTTCCATTAGGTTTTGATCAAAACCCAGCAATGCTAGATATACCTAAACGAATAGCTGAATACAATAGTCAGCAAGATGAAATTGAGTTTAAACAAACAACATGGGAAGATTTCTTTAAGACAATCAGAGAAAAAGGAAAAGATATTAAAACACATAAAGATGAGTTGTTTAGTACACAGTATCATCGAGTTCACAAATCTATTTTTTCTGCTCGTGCAGATATAAAAGCTCTTCAGGATATGTGTGAACGTTTACTAACTTATGAATTACAGCCTCTGATGGCAATGTTAGATTCATTAGGAATTGAATATGATCATGGGTTGATTGATAAGACTTGGGATACGTTATTGAAGTGTCAAACTCATTCTTCCGCAACATTAACGGACGAAACAAATGATTATATTGAAAGAGAAACAAAGAATGCTTTGCAATTAGCTCAATCTTCAATGATTTATTTGATGAAAATAGTTGCTTTATCGACTGATAATGGACAAAACGAGATTCCAATTTATATCTTTAATACAGTACCATATGAGGTAAAGCGAATTCAAAAAATGAAAGTATTCTCAAGAACTCCAAATTTCAGTATTTATTCTGAAGATAAGAAACTTTCTTTCACTGTTGTAAATACAGTTAAGAAAAATTGTGGAGTTTTGAGAAAGAATATTGATTTAATTGATGATTCAAAATTCTATTATGAATCAGACATCATTTTAGAAACAGAAGAATTACCAGGAATTTGTTATCGTAAATATAGTGTTGTAGATGAAGGAATAGGTATGAAGTTAGTTCAGAATTATGATCGTTTTATCGAAAATAAATACTATAAGATTCATCTAAATGAAAATGGTTTGTGTATTGAAGACAAGTTGTTAAGCAAAAAGATTGAAAAATCATTATGGATTGAAGAATCAGGGGATGAAGGGGACAGCTTTGATTATTCTTATCCAAATTATGATTTGAAAATAACTGATGATTTATCTGTATCTAAAGCAACTTATCATGTAAGTGATGAAATACAGTGGATGGAAATCAATGGGAATTTAGAAATACCATATGATTTAAATTCAAGAAAGTTGAAAAAATTAGATTCTAAATTAGAATATGTCATTAAAATTGAATTATATAAAGATTCAAAAATCATTCATGTTTCTGGCCATATTAAAAACGAAGCTGAACAGCATCGAGTTAGATTTGTAATTAAAGGGGATAAAAAACAAGATTATTCGTATGCAGGAACTCAATATGGAATCGTAAAACGAGAAACAAATCCAAAAGAATTGGCAGTATGGAAAGAAGAAAACTGGTTTGAAGAACCAAGCCCCACTTTCCCAATCTTAAATCACGTGACTCGAGTTGGAGATATAATTACCACTCTATATACACGTGGATTAAAAGAGTATGAGTTTGTAAATGAAGGAAATAAAGATATAGCATTAACTGTATTTAGAAGTTATGGGGCAATGGGATATCCTGATTTGAATAGGCGCCCTGGAAGACCAAGTGGATTGGATTATATGATATTCGAAACACCAAAATGTCAGATGAAAAAAGAAAATACATTCGACTTTGGAATATCTTATTTCGATCAATTAGATTTTAATCAAATTAATAAAGAATATGTATTATTTGCATCAGATTTGGTGTATTATCAAAAACAAGATTTTGACAAATCATTAAATCCTATTTCTTACTTCCCAACAAACTCATTAGATAAAGTACTTCCTTCAAAATATGACTTTGTTTCTTTAGGAACATCTAATGTTGGTTTTGGAAGTCTGGTGAAAGCGGATAACTCAGATTCTTATATTTTGAGAGTCTATAACAATGATGATCAAAATGAAATTGAAATGCCTTTGATCCATCTAGATAGTCATGCATTATCTACTATTGATTTAGAGGAAAATAAAACAGATAAAAATCCATTAAGTCCTTTAAATAAAGGAGAATTAAGAAACATACAATTAATAAAGGAGGCAAAATAATATGAAAGTAATTGGTGTTTGTGCTTGTCCAGCTGGTATAGCTCATACTTATATGGCTGCAGAAAATTTAGAAAGAGCTGCTAAGAAAAGAGGCTATGAAGTAAAGATTGAAACAGATGGTTCTGCAGGAGTTGAAAATAAATTAACAGAAGAAGATATTCAATCAGCAGACTATATCATTGTTGCGGCAGATACAAATGTAGATACAGAACGTTTTAGAGGTAAAAAGGTGCTAGAAGCTTCTGTAACAGATGCAATTCGTAACGTTAAAAAGATTTTTGATGCTATTGAAAATGACGAAGTAGATATTTATTAAATATAAAAGGGAGAAAGAATATGAATACTAAAAAACTCTATAATAATTTGATGTCAGGTGTTTCGCATTTCCTTCCATTCGTTATTGGTGGAGGTATTCTGACAGCAGCTGCATATTTGCTTGATTTTGCAAATGCATCTGCAGCAACTTTTGGTTCAAGTACACCATTATGTGCATGGTTATTAGAAGTTGGTGGAATTGCCATGGGCTTTATGTTCCCTATCATGGCAGGTTATATCGCATTTGCTATTGGCGATCGCCCAGCATTGTTGTTAGGTATCGTGGGTGGTCAGATGGCTGCTAATGGTGGATCAGGTTTTTTAGGAGCAATTGCTGCTGGATTCTTAAGTGGATATATTATAGTATTATTAAAGAAGTTATGTGCTAATTTCCCACGTTCTTTAGAAGGAATTAAGACTTTATTGATATTCCCAATAGTTGGTTTACTATTAGCTGCGGCAGGTATGGAATGTATCAATTTTGTCGTATCTCCTATTAATCAGGGATTAACTAACTTCCTACAGGGATTAAGTGGCTCAAATGCTGCAGTATTAGGTGCAATTATCGGTGTAATGCTTGCTCTTGATTTAGGTGGACCTATCAATAAAACAGCTTATCTTTTCTCAGTTGCTACATTAACGGCTGCAGATGGTTCTCCTGTACCAAGTGTAATTATGGCAGCTTGTGGATGTAGTGCAATGGTTGTTTCAACATCTTGTGCAGTTGCTGCAACTCTATTCCCTAAGAAATTTAATGAAAGTCTTCGCGCAGCCAAGATTGGAGCTTACATTATGGGGTTAAGTTTCTTCGTTGAAGGTGCTATTCCTTATGTAATGTCTAAACCAAAACAGATTCTTCCAGCTTTATGTATCGGTGCAGGTGTGACTGGTGCTTTGATTCCTATCTTCGGTGTTACTTTATCAGCTCCAATTGGTGGATTGGAAACATTACCTTTAGTAAGTAATATTCCTATGTATCTATTAGCATTTGTTATTGGAATGGCTGTTGCAGTTGCAATCATCTGGTTACTGACACGCAATCAGCCTGATGAAGAGGAATAATCTGGTTATGTCAATTATTAATGAAGAGTTGATAGAAATAGATGCAAATTTAAATAACAAAGAAGAGGTTATTACGCATTTTGCAGAGATTCTAGATGATCAAAAAAGATTGAGTAACAAAGACTTGTTTATTCATGATGTATATGAACGAGAAGAAGAAATGTCCACTTCAATGGGATTAGGTGTTGCAATTCCACATACTCAATCTGATTCAGTGAAGGATCCATCTCTTGTCTTTATCAAATTAAAAAATCCGATTGATTGGAACACAGATAATAATGTTCAATTGATATTTGGTATTGCCGTACCAAAAGGCGACAAACAAAATGAGCATTTAAGAATATTATCTGGACTTGCTAGAAAATTAATGAATGATGATTTTAGAGATCAATTGGCACATGTTGAAGATAAAGAAGATTGTCTAAAGATTTTAGAAGTAATCGAATAATATATACAATAATAGAATGAAAAGATAAATTTCCTATTGTAAAGAAACAGGGGTTAATAAAAGCTCCTGTTTTCTTTTTTATAAACTGGTAATTTAATTAAGAAATTGCATATTATATAATAAGAATAACGTATAGATTTGAGGTATTAAGTATGCAAAAAGCTATTCAAGAAATCATTGAGTTTAATAAAGAAAGAGATTGGGACCAATTTCATTCTCCAGAGAATCTTGCCAAATCGATTTGTATTGAAGCAGGAGAGCTTTTAGAATGCTTTCAATGGAATTCAGATTATGACAAGGAAGCTGTATGTGAAGAATTAGCAGATGTTGTGAATTACTGCATTGTAATGGCAGATAGACTTCAAGTAGATTTAGAAGAAATTGTATTAAAGAAATTAGAAAAAAATCGTCAAAAATATCCGGTCGAAAAAGCGAAAGGAAATTCTAAGAAGTATAACGAACTATGATTGTATATCAAGAAGCAAAGAAACAATTTCTACACGATGTTAGACTGGATTTGATTGAAGATAAAATTGAACAGAAAGTTAGAGAACGATTGCATAAAAAGACAGCGCCTAATGAATTTATGTCTTGGATGAACTCTATGCAATATATGTATAAAGTAATGGAAGATAAAAGTATTCCAGATGAAAGCATGATTGCGATTGAGTATAGAATTCCTAACTCTAATAAACGAGTGGACTTCATTGTAAGTGGTGAAGATCAGATGGGAAGAGAAAGTGCCGTTGTGATTGAATTAAAACAATGGCAAAAGATGGAAAAGGTAGAATCTAAAGAAGCTATTGTAAAAACAAACTTGCATGGAAGAAATGTTGAAACTATACATCCTTCTTATCAGGCTTGGTCTTATGTTAGTATGATCGAAGACTATAATGAGGATGTTAGAAAATATAAGATCAATTTAAAGCCTTGCGCCTATTTACATAATTATCGATTAAAAGAAAATGATGATTTAGTAGATGAGTGTTATGAATATTACATTGATAAGGCTCCAGTATTTACTAGAGGTGACACGGATAGATTATCTAAGTTTATCTCTAAATATATTAAAAAAGGAAATCCTGATGTTTTATATCATATAGATCATGGACGCATTGTTCCTAGCAAGTCTTTACAAGATAGTCTATCATCAATGCTTCGTGGGAATCAGGAGTTTACTTTGATAGATGATCAAAAGGTCGTTTTTGAAAGAGCCTTAGAAATTGTTAAAAAGGAAGAAAAGAAAAAAGTCTATATAGTTCATGGAGGACCAGGAACCGGAAAGACTGTACTAGCTATTAATATGTTAGTTGCAATCTTAAATATGGATCAAAATGTAATGTATGTTACTAAGAATTCAGCTCCTAGAGAAGTGTATCGAAAGAAGTTAACAGATGGAAAATATCGTAAAGCATATATAGATAACTTATTTAAGGGATCTGGCTCTTTTACAGAGGCTATTTCTGATGATTTTGATTGTTTGATAGTCGATGAAGCACATCGTTTAAATGAAAAATCTGGCATGTTTCAAAACTTAGGAGAAAACCAAGTTAAAGAAATCATAAATGCAGCTAAAACAAGTATCTTCTTTGTGGATGATTTTCAAATGGTTACAACAAAGGATATTGGAAGTACAAATGAAATAAAGAAGTGGTGTCGATATTTTGATGCAGAAGTATATGAAGACACATTGTTGTCACAATTTAGATGTAACGGCAGTGATTCATATTTATCTTGGATTGACAATGTTTTAGAGATTAATTTAGAGGCAACAGATGATTTTGACTTTGATTACGATATTCGAATTTGTGACAGTCCTGAAGAAGTAAGAGAATTAATATTAGAGAAAAATAAAATCAATAATAAATCTAGAATGGTTGCAGGTTATTGTTGGAATTGGATCAAAGAAGGAAAGAATAACAGTGACATTCATGATATCCAAATAGGAGATTTTGGAATGTCTTGGAATTTAGGCTCTTCTTCTACTTGGGCAATAGATCCAGAATCTGTCAATGAAATTGGATGTATCCATACGTGTCAAGGATTAGAGTTTGATTATGTGGGTGTTATCATAGGTGAAGATTTACGATATGATGACGGTATTATAACGGATTTTACAAAACGTGCGAGAACGGATCAATCCTTAAAAGGATTGAAAGGATTATATAAAAAGAATAAAGAAGAAGCTCTTAAAATTGCAGATAGGATTATAAAGAATACATATAGAACATTGCTAACAAGAGGGCAAAAAGGTTGTTACATTTATTGTGTAGATAAAGATTTGCAGGAATATTTAAAGAAAAGGCTAAAAAAATCCTAGCGACTGTTTATAACGCTAGGTTTAAGAAAATGATTGAAGATATAGAATTAAGTTTTCTAAATTTAAATCTACAATCTTCTTTAAATGCTCTCCGACTAGGGTTTCCTTCAGCACGATAAATCTTTTTATTTCTTGTATCATAGATGACTGACCAAACAGTGTCAGCATCTTTTTTTCTGTCGTATTGGCACATAAATCCATATTTACCAGAAAGGATGTTCTTGGCTAAATTAAGAGAAAGCCGGTTTTTGTTTTGTTGGAGCGCAGTATATGCGACTTGATATCTTTCATTTGATTTCCAATCATCAATGGAAAGATTATTGTACTGTTTCATTTCATCAGAATAAAAATTGTTAGTAGATAAAACAAAATCATTTTCTTTGCTTGGATGAACAATATGCATTTTTTCGTTGTTGCATTCTACGCTTGCTATATCACCATATGAATCTGCAATAATTAATACTTGTTGAGATGCAATAGGCAACATTTTTAGATGTTTGATAGCTTCTTTAGTGTTTTTACATTTTTCTAAAAGATATCGAACTAACATACCTGCATTAAATCCAGCTCCACGGATTTTAGGATAAACAAAAGTAAGACCAATTGCTAATCCATGTTCATTGATACCATCTTCCATTTGAACAAAAGCGGTTGTATTTCCATTAAAAGAGTAAACTTCATTTAATTTATAAATGCAGTTCATATATAATTTCTCCAGGCTAACTAAAAAATCACTGTTTCTTGCTAGTATAATGTTGTTTCTATCTTTAAACGCAAAACAAGTACAGTGATTTGTAAACTCAAAACAATACATGCTTGATAAAAAGGTAAATAAATCTTCAAAAGACCTTCTTTGACCATTTGCGATTCCCCTAATTTCTTCAAGGATTTCAGGATAATATTTTTGATAGATTGGTAAACAAGCCTTGGAAAATTCGTTTCTTTCTTTTGTGATAGAAAAAGTAGGCTGGTTTGAGATGATGTTTCCATTATGAAATAACAGGTTTCCTCATTTATAACCTGCTTCGTAATATGTTCCTTTATGTCTAGTGTGATACATTTGTGTTATAAACCTCCTCATAAAATTAATGAGTAAGATCTTGCTCAAGATGATGCTAACAGAATAAAAATTTTTACGCAATCAAATAAAAATCTTATGAACTTTTTAAAGAATATAAACCTTCTAATTGTACGCATTCTAAGTTAGAATTAATTTATAAGTCAGTTAAATTATTAGACAGGTGATAATAAATGAATCTATCAAAGTCAGAAAAGATAATATTTTCTATTTTAGGAGTTATAGGGATTGGAATAGTTTGTAATAAGGTAATTTATCCAGGCTTTTTAGCTTTAAAAGAGGGTCAAAGTCAAAATGTCGCAAAGGATTTTGTTCAGGAAGATTTTGTACTTCCTTTGCAGGAAGATCTTCAAAAGGCTGGATTTGATGATATTAATGTATCAATTAATACTTTCAAGACAGATATATCATTTGAAAATTTAAGAGAATATGATTTTGATGTTGTGATTTCTTCAAAGAACATAAAAGAATATGAAGATATTGCAGATAATGAGAAAAAGGCAGAAGAATTATATTCTATTATGGAGAAAATGAGTAATAAATTTGAGGATAGATACTCTGATTATTCTAAGCGAATAGCTATTAATGAAGACATAGATGCTAATATTGAATATACAGGAAATCTTAGTTTAGAGATTCATAATGATGAGCATAAGTATGTTTTTTATAATGGTCCTTGTTTTAATACGCTTGATATGGATTTAAAGACAATTTATGTTGTACATGAAGAAGATAGTCCAGCTTGTCATTTAAATGATAATATTGATTATTCAAATCAGAAAAAAGATGAGGTGTTAAATAATCCGGATGTAGAAGGTCCAACACTTGGAAGTTATACAGATGGCTATAATGCCATTGTAGAAGATGAAGAATATGATCTTGATCGTTATCAGGAAGATAGTGAATATCGAAAAGGTGTTGATGATGCCATGGAAGAGTTGGATGAATATTATTGATTCATATCTTGATTAATTATTGAGTAAAACTACGTAATTTATGTATAAACTTGCAGTTGCAACCACCAGTTGACACATTGAAAGCCTTGATTTATGGTGGGCAACCATGCTGAATGTTAAAATCAGAGCGAAAGTTGAAACACAAGGAGGACATAATATGATATTTGCTGATAAATTGATTCGAATGCGAAAGAAAGCTGGATGGTCTCAAGAAGAATTGGCTTCCCAGATGAATGTTTCTCGTCAATCTGTATCTAAATGGGAAGGTGCACAATCGGTTCCAGATTTAGATAAGATCGTTCGCTTATCCAAGTTGTTTGGAGTAAGCACAGATTATTTACTAAAAGATGAAATTGAAGATGCGGATGTCGTTGTTAGTGAAGAGAATGATTCTAATAGACGAGTAACTTTAGAGGAAGCGAATCATTTTATTGAAGTGAAGATTGAAACTTCAAAGATGATAGCCAATGGTGTCTTCTTATGTATTATTTCACCTATTTGTCTTTTGATGTTAGGGGCATTAAGTGAAACAAGATCTTTTGGCATCAGTGAAAATGTGGCAGGTGCTGTGGGATTGATCGTGTTGATCATTCTTGTCGCAATTGCAGTAGCTATCTTTATTTACAGTCATTCAAAAACAGCTCGATATGAATATTTAGAAGAAGAAATCTTTGATACTGAGTATGGTGTCATCAGCATGGTCAAAGAACGAAAAGAGAAATTTCAAAATACATATACTAAGAATAACATCATTGGTGTTTCTTTATGCATCTTGGCTATGGTTCCATTCTTTGCCGGGGCTATGTTTGAAGAAAACAATTTGATCTTGATGGTTTCTTTGTTTTGTTTGGCTTTATTCATAGTAGGTATAGGTGTAATTCTGTTTATTCGTGTCGGTATTATTTGGGAAAGTTTTGCCAAGCTGTTACAGGAAGGAGACTATACAAAAGAAAAGAAGGAGAAGAGTTCGATCATTGGAGTCATCACAACGGTTTATTGGTTATCTGTTACAGCTATCTATCTGGCAATTACATTGCCTACACGAAACTGGCAGGAAGGATGGATCGTTTGGGTCATTGCGGCTGTTTTATTTCCTGCTGTTCTGGCAATCGCGAACGTATTTAAGAAAAACAAATCATGAAAACGATATTTGTTCATGGCTCAGGACAGCGAGCTAACAGTTGGGATAAAGTGCTCTCTGAAATTGAATATAAAAATGAGTGCTTAACACCAGATTTAAGAGATATTTTAAAAGGAAAGTCGGCAACATATAAAAACCTATATGGAGCATTTAAATCATATTGCGATCAATTTGAAGAGAAGATTAATATTGTTGGCCTTTCTTTAGGCGGAATTTTGGCATTGGAATATGCACTTGAGAATCCAGAAAGAGTACAAAAATTAATGCTAATCGCAACACCGCATAAGGTGCCTAAACTGGTTTTTACGATACAGAATATAGTTTTAAGATTTTTACCCTTTTCTCTTTTTAAAGATATGGCATTCAATAAAAAAGATACCTTGGCTTTAGGAAAATCAATGAAAGATCTAAATTTTACTAACAGGGTATCAAAATTAAAAAATGAAACATGTGTTGTATGTGGACAAAAAGATAAGACAAATCTAAAATCAGCTTACTATCTTAAAGAGCATATAAAAAGTGCTAAACTAATTATTGTTGAAGGTGCAGGACATGTTCTAAATGAAGAAGTGCCTGAGAAGGTAGCTGGTGTCATTAATGGATTTTTTGAATAAAACCGAATTTCCGCAAAACTTTTTATGCCAAAAAACCGAATTTCCGCAATTCATTTTCTAAATGTATAGACATAAAGAGATAAATGAACAATAAAAAATCATAATATATGAAACTCTACGATCCGTGGGTTCTATAGAATTAAATTATCCAGTATTCTGTACATGTATATAAGGAGGAAGAAACATGGATCAGATAAAGGTTGGTAAGTTTATATCGACAAATAGAAAATTGAAACACATGACACAAAGAGAGTTGGCGGATATTTTATCAATCAGTGATAAGACAATTTCTAAATGGGAAACAGGAAATGGGTTGCCTGAGGTATCGTTAATGTTGCCTTTATGTGAAGCTTTAGATATAAGTGTAAATGAGCTGTTATCTGGAGAAAAGTTATCGATAATAAATTATCAAGAAAAAGCAGAAGATAATATGCTTTCTTTATTAAAGGAAAACGAAGCAAATAGAAAACGATTATTTCAAACAATTGTATCGATCGTTACAACTATTATCGCATCAGTTTCTTTGATCATGATGGCTTCTTTTTTAAATTTAAATACAATTATTCGAATCTTTTTGATCAGTATCGCATTGATCATTATTATTTTAAGCATTATCTCAATCATTCTGACAGATTCAAAAACAGGCTATTACGAATGCCCATCATGTCATCATCAATTTATGCCTACCATTCATGAGTATGTTAAAGGATATCATACATTTACTAAGCGATATCTAAGATGTCCAAAGTGTAAAAAGACAAATTTATGTAGAAGAAAACTCAAGTAAGAAAGGACGAAGGTCCTTTTTTGCTTTTTTAAGACATAGTTTATCTATGATTCATTATAAACGTAACGTATAATAAAGACCGATAAAAAATTGGAGGTCCTATTGTGATTCGAACATTAAAAGAAAAAGATGTCGATACAGTGGCTAAGATATGGTTGGAAACAAATATCAAAACACATGATTTTATCGCGTCTAATTATTGGAAAGAGCATTATGAAATAATCAAAGATATGTTCTTACAGGCAGAAGTTTATGTGTATGAAATAGAAAAAGAAATTATGGGTTTTATAGGTCTTGATAAAGAGTATATCGAAGGAATCTTTGTTCTAGATCAATATCAAAAAAGAGGGATAGGAAAAGCTTTATTAAATCACGTAAAAGCTAGAAAAGAACATCTATCATTAAATGTGTATCAGAAAAATCTTAATGCGATTCTCTTTTATCAAAGAGAAGGTTTTTGTATTCAATATGAGGATGTTGATAAAAATACTGGTGAAAAAGAATATAGGATGGTTTGGAATCGACTCGGTTCAAATTTACAAAATGAAGGAAATTTATTATAATATCCACGCATTTTAAGGAAAGAGAATTTTATGAAGGGAGAAATTATTCTATGGTTAAGTTTTTTCAAAAAAACATTGAACCTAATAAAAAACTAAGAATAATTGAAATTATTATCTTAGTTTTATTGATACTAGGGTCAATCATTTCATACGGAGTTGGTTTTACTAAAATCAATTCGGATGTAGGCTCTATTTCTTTTATTCAAAGTATGGAAATGACACGTGACTTTGAAATGGAAGATTATGACGGTGAAGAAAACGCGATGTGCGATGTTACATATCGTGCAGGAGATAAAGAACTGGTCGTAACTTACACATATGAAGAATATGAAAATCTAGACGCAAAAACGATCACAGGTTATGAATTCGAAACAAGTGATGGAACGAAACTTTATTTTGATCATCAAGATGTAAGTCAAGCTCAGGCTCAGCAGGAATATCAGGAAATCATGGCAAACCAGACAATGCCGATTTTTAACTTTGCGAATGCCTCTTTGATCTTAGTGTTGTCTTTATTGATAATGATGTTATTCTCAAGACAATTTACGACATATGAAAAATCATGGTTTATGTCTATTATGGTATTGGCTACTATTTTCTCAGTATTATTCCCAGAAGAGAGTGCTAATGGAGTCAATGGTATCATTATCATGTTGTTGTATCTATTGGATACATTCTTAAATATTCTTTGTGAATTGTTGATATCAAAACAATCAAGATACAATTTCTTAGTCTCGGTACTGGTCGAAATTGTCGAGATAGCCATGTGTGTCGTGTTGATGTATCGCTTTGCGACCATGGCAACAACATTATTCTTCTGGTTGCCAATCGACATTATCAGTTATATCAACTGGTCTAGACATAAAGATGAAAATGAGGATGAACTAACCGTTGTAAGACGCTTAAAAGGATGGCAGGAAGTCCTTGTCATTATAGGTATTATTTTATGGACGTTTGTGATCGGATATTTGATCAGTGGCTTGGATATCGCAACAGATTTCTATAATAATAAATCAATAGAAACAGCAATTATTTATATAGATGCATGTGCTTCAGCAGTTGGTATCGCGAATGGTTTGTTTATCTTCTTTAGATTCAGGGAACAGTGGATCGCGTGGTATATCTGTGCTGCTTTAGAGGCAATTATTAATATTATCTCAGGACAATATGTATTGTTGATCTTAAAGTTAGGATATTTTACAAATACGACATATGGTTATATAAAATGGAGCAATTATATCAAGTCTCATAAAGAAGAAGAGCGCTTATCGATATTCTGATAAAATCTTGAGGATGTTTATCAAAACTGATACAATTAGGAGTGTAAGAACATATAAATAGAAAGTGTAGGAGAGATAACTATGGCAATTTCAGCAGGTGATTTTAGAACTGGATTAACTTTGATAGTTGATGGAGATCCTTGGCAAGTATTAGATTTCCAACATGTTAAGCCTGGAAAAGGGGCTGCAATTTTAAAAACAAAGATGAAGAATTTAAAAACAGGCAATACACAGGAAAGAAACTTCAATGCCTCTACTAAATTCGAACAGGCAAATATCTCTAAAAAAGCAGCTCAGTATTCTTATCAGGCTGACTCAACTTATTATTTCATGGATATGGAAACATATGATACATATGAATTGACAGAAGATCAGGTAGGCTTCAATAAATACTTCATCGTTGAAGGAGCAGAAGTTCAATTGATGTTCTTTGAAGGATTATTATTGTCTGTTTCAGTACCAGAAAAAGTAGAATTAACGATTACAGAAACAGATGCTGCTATCAAAGGGGCACCATCTAACCAGACAAAAGATGCAGTAACAGAAACTGGTTTATCATTAAGAGTTCCTCAGTTTATTGAACCAGGAGAAAAAATCGTTGTGTTCTCAACAGATGGAAAGTATGCAGGAAGAGCTTAATAAGCTCTTTCTTTTTTACCTATGAATAAAGTTGTACTTATTACTGGAGGAGCTCAAGGTATAGGAAAAGCCATTGCCTTGGAACTGGCAAAAAACCATTATGATATTGTGATCAATTATTTGACTTCTCATGAAGCGGCCGCAAAACTTAAAGAAGAAATCATAAATACATATTCGGTTCGGTGTTTAACAATTTGTGCGGATGTATCGGATGTAAATCAAGTGGATCAGATGGTCAGAAAAATTGAAGAAAAATTAGGTGGTGTAGATATCCTTGTCAACAATGCCGCAATCGATCTTTCCAATTTATTCCATTTAAAAACATCCGAAGAATTTAAAAGGACCTTGGATGTAAATGTAGTAGGAGCCTTTAACTGTGCTAAAAGAGTTTACAGACATATGTTAGAGAAAGAATACGGAAGAATTATCAATATCTCTTCTACCAATGGAATCAATACATATTATCCAATGTGCATTGATTATGATGCATCTAAAGCTGCCTTGATATCACTAACACATAATCTGGCTTTTGAGTTTGCGCCTTATGTAAATGTAAACTGCATTGCTCCTGGATTTATTGGAACCGAAAATGAATTAGATGGCTATGATGAAGAATTTTTAAAAGAAGAAGTAGAAAAAATCATGGTCAATCGCTATGGAGATCCTAAAGAGGTTGCGTATCTGGTTAAGTTTTTGATCAGTGACGAAGCTAATTTTATTAATAATACCGTTATACGAATTGATGGAGGACAAAAAGGAAGCTGTTAGAAATTTTCTAACAGCTTTTCTCTATTTATTCATATTTGTTAGTGCTAGTAGGATAGATAGCTTTCCATATTCTAAGCTTAGTCCACCCTGCATATATAAGGTATAAGGTTCAACCACTGGAGCATCAGCACTTAATTCGATTGTACTTCCCTGTGTGAAACTTCCTGCTGCCATAACTTCATCAAATGGATAACCAGGCATTGGAGCTGGTAAGACACGAACAAAGGAATCAATTGGACTTGTTGCCTGAATACCTTGTGTGAAATTTACAAGGTTTTCTTTTGTGCCAAGTTCTAAAGTTTGAATGATATCGGTTCTTTCTTCGTCATAGGCAGGAGATACATTTTTATATCCCAGTTTCTCTAACATGTATGCCGTAAAAACAGCCGTTTTTAAAGCACTTTTTACAGCACTTGGAGCCATGAAGATTCCCTTAAAGAATGAGTTGTTCAAATTAAAGTTTGCCCCTAGATCTTTTCCAATACCAGGTGCGGTCAGTCTTTCGGCAACCATATGGATCAAGTCGGCATTTCCCGCAACATATCCACCAGTTGAAGCAATTCCTCCACCTAAGTTTTTCATCAAAGATCCAACGACAACATCTGCACCAATATGTCCAGGTTCTAGTTTTTCAACCAATTCACCATAACAGTTATCAACCATACAGACAAGATCCGGTTTGATCCCTTTTACAAATGTGATCAGTTCTCCAATCTGCTTTACGGAGAAACTCGGCCTGGTCTGGTAACCTTTGGAACGTTGGATTGCTACCATTTTTGTCTTATCATTGATTGCTTTTTTGATGTTTTCATAATCAAAAGTGCCATCTGCCAGAAGGTCTACCTGGGAATATGAGATGCCGTATTCAGCAAGCGAACCGTTTGACGGCCGGATACCGATCACTTCTTCCAAAGTATCATACGGTTTTCCGGCAGGTGCCAGAAGTTCATCTCCGGGTCTTAGATTTGCCGCAAGTGCGAGTGACAGAGCATGTGTTCCGCAAGTGATCTGCGGACGCACAAGTGCGCTTTCTGTGTGAAAAATAGACGCATATACTTTTTCAAGTGTATCTCTGCCCTGATCATCATAACCATATCCGCTGGCATAATTAAAACATCCGGCACTGACACGGTTGTCCTGCATGGCTTTTATTACTTTCAACTGATTGTATTCTGCAATCTCATCTATCTTTTCGAATCTGTCTTTCAGATTTTTTTCTATATTTTTTCCAAATGAAAGGACTGTTTCACGGATGCCCATTTCATTATAAATTGTGTTCATTGGTATCATAATTGTCTGTTATCCTTCTTTCTGAAAAATTCATCATCTGTTTATTTTGCATCTAAAATTTTAAACCGCAGGGATTCGCACATCGC
>OHNO01000772.1_pt1 | contig 16043 bp, 17 predicted proteins | sample 1569521 | NCBI WGS metagenome assembly OHNO01 (sample SAMEA3879604, study PRJEB24766) | human gut metagenome | biome: human-associated habitat; feature: feces | place: USA | collected 1985/1987
AGGGACTGTGTGTCAATTGTAATATCAAAAAATACTTCTGCCAAAAATCAGTCAGCTATTGAAGCATTTTTGAAAAAATATCTGAAAATTATTTTGAATGTTATATTGAAAAGATTTTCCCATTAATAGAAAAAATTTCTAATTTAAACATTGAACAAAATAACCAACAGGACTGCTGGATAAATATATATGAATTAAATGAGGACGATAAATTTAATAAGTTAATATTATCAACTTTAATTACTTCATTATCAAATTTAAGTAGAAAAGAATTAACAGAATTTAATACATATGAAAATATTTTACAAAATTCAAATTCTCTCTCTTCAAAATACATACTTTTATCTGTATATGCAAAAAATAAAGAACTATCCTGGAATGCACTTAAATATTTATTTTCGTTGGAAAAAAGTCAAATAAGCTTATTGAATCGTGAAATTCTTGAGTTAATTGAAAACATGGATGCAAATTTTCTGTTAAAAGAGTTAGAGAAGTTCAAAGAATTTGGAAAAAATAACTTTTCAAGTCATGATTATGAAATTTATGAATATTATCTATATAATTCAATCTCAGAAATAACTCATGAATATGATGAAAAACTTAATTATTTGAATGAAAAATATTCTAATAAACCCCAAAAAGAAAAAACCCGTGCATTTTTCTATAATTCTGTTACAGAGGATGTAAGCAAATATACTGACGAACAATGGATAAACTTTATGAAAGAAAACAACAAATCTCTATTTCGAAGTATTGATGGACCATATGATGAAGCTAATGCACTTGAAAACTGTGTAAAAAAAGATCCAGAGAGATTTGCCGGCTTGATTAAAAGGTTCACTAGAGATATTCATCCATACTATTATCAAGCTATCTTAAGAGGAATGTACAACACTTCATTATCTTATAAAGAAGTTATAACTGTATGCAAAAAATGTCATGAGTTAGAAGATAAATCATGTGGCAAAGAAATAACAAAATTATTAACAGAATTTTCAGAAGAAATTGATGATGCGGGCATTAGTTTAATAAAGTACTACATTTATGAATATGATGATTCCGACGAACAGTATTGCATTGAAGGAAGTTCTGAGGAGATAATTACTGAAAGCATAAATACTGTAAGAGGTTCTTCATTGGATAGTTTAGCAAATATATTATATGAAAATAAAAAATTATCTCTTAATTTCATAGATATTCTAGAAAAAATGGTTATGGACTCACCATTATCCATTAGAGCTATTCTAGCAAATGTTATTGGAGCAGTTTATAATTATAATCATCAAATTGGATTAAACTTATTTAAAAAACTAATGGATTATAATAATGAAAATCTATTAAAAACATTCCATGTTGAAAGATTTATCTCATTCATGTTAAAAAATCATTATAATGAAATAAAATATATTATTAATAAAATGTTAAAATCTGAAAATGGAATCATTAACCAAATAGGATCCAGAATATTAACTAGAAAAGCCATATTAAATAATTCCATAAATTATATAGAAAAATGTGTAAGTTCCAATAATATTTTTAAAAAAAGAGGGATTATAGAGGCGATTTCAGTAGAATTTGATGCAATAAATGACGATTCCTTTTTAAAACAAATTATTCTATGTTTTTTAAATGAAACTGATGCAGAAATTTTAAGTAATTTATCTAAGGTGATGGACAAAATTACTAGAAATAACTGTTCTTATTTTAAAGATGAAATTTTAAAATATATCTCTAAAGATTTAGATAATAACTACTATTTGCATTTAATAAATAGTTTTTATGAAATTTCTGGTGGAGAAGAAGATGAATTTATTTTAAATGCTATAAAACCCTTCATTGATTACTTTGAAAAGAATAGCATAGATATCCGAAAAATAGATGCATCAATTTCAACTAGAATATCTGATATAATATTAAAGATTTATGAAGAAAATTTAGGTGATGACTCAATTAAAAATCAATGCTTAAATTATATTGATATAATAGTTAAAGATGATTTATACTATTTTGAAAATAAACTTAATGAAAAATTTGAGTTGCTTTAAAGTGACTGGCGAAATATTAACTCTTGACAGGATTTATAAAATATATATGCACTGAACCAATTGCATCTTTGAATTTTAATTAATTTTTGCAATTCACAATTCAGAAGTTATTTGGGTGTATAAATTTTCAAGTGTCTGTTCAACTTTGTCCTTTTTTAATTCACATTCCCACACAGTGATGACATTCCATCCCATTTCTTCCAGCTCTTTTTGGTTTTCTTCATCACGTTCTTTGTTTCTATAGAGTTTCTTTTTCCAAAAATCAACATTGGACTTTGGCATTACTGTATATTTGCACCCATCATGGAGATGCCAGAAACATCCATGAACAAATACAATTGTCTTATATTTTGGCAGTACAACATCAGGACTTCCAGGATATCGTTTATCATTTTTTCGGAACCGAAGACCTTTTGAGAAAAGATAGCTGCGAACAAGAATTTCTGGTTTAGTGTCTTTACTCCTAATTCGTGACATATTATAACTTCGGACTTCTTTGCTAACTTTGTCAACCATATAAATCAACTTTGATTATTTATTATATCATCATTAATTATAGCTTATGTTATTTTAAATATTATACTTTTTACATAATTAAAACAATATTGTTTTGGTTTTGTAATATTATAATAAATGTTATATCATGTGATTAACAAAACAAATTTTATATTAATATTGGAGTGATTAGATGTTTCAATTAAACCACAAAACTGAAATAATAATCAATGGAATTCCCATACAATGGATTCCTAAAATTGAATTATACTATCCTGATTTGCCACAATTTCCCATGATGTACATACATACACAGGTAAATAACGGCCGTCTTGTTGGCTGTCCTGTGTCAGTCAGCTATGAAATTATACAAGATAAATGCAATGCTAAATTTCTTGTATTTACTAATCTTGAGCCTACAACAGAAGTAGTGGATAAAATAAAAAACGAAATTGAAAACCGAATTGGATTCAGCAATCCCATCAACAAACAAACTGTAATAGACTGTTGTAGGGGCAATTCTGAATTTATAAATATATTATCAGATTTATGGCAATACATCGAAAAATCCTATGGTCCATCCATACCTTATGGTCAATTTTATGAGGAAATGTTTTCAATTCCACGATTTGTTGCAGCATGGCAACCAAAAACTGGTCGGCAAAGTGAAATGAGGATGTTATATAATTTTATGAGTGCATTTGGTGAAGAAGTATCTCTCCCTTCTGATTGGGCTCATCTAGAATTTTACGTAATCCCATCATATACAGATGTAATAAATAAGGATTACTCGGATTTTCCTAATTTTAAGAAACTATATTTAGCTATGAAAAAACTTTTTGAATTAGACTTTTCAAATTCAATCACCATTGATAATGTCACTTTCAAAGTTATGCCTGAAGCTTGGAAACAGAAGAAAGAAGAGTTCATACAAAATGTATCAGGAAGATACTATTCAATTGGGCAACTTACTGAAATTGACAAATACTATTCAGAAATATTGGTTGATGCATTTAATCGTAATGCTTGGCGAGCAGCATTTTTCATCAGTGCATTCATGAATATAGAAAATATTGATTATAGGACATGGAGCAAAAATTTCTTTAACACATTTTATGCAAATGATTCTAAACTTAAAGGCTATTCAGAAAAAGTCATTGCTTGTTTCTTGCAGCAGGGTTTTGAAAAGGAAGAAATTATTCCTGTAGATACATGGATAGAAACATTTTATAAGTATCCCCTTGGAATAAACAATAAGCCAGATTTTTTTGATAGCTTCGATATGCTGGGGAAATTAGAGCGTGTCATATGGCTTGCAAGTCAATCCAATAAAACAAACATGAAAAACTTTTTTGATATTCTTTGGTGCCAAAGATATGGAACTAATGGGAATAGAGAATACCGTGGAGTTAATCCGCTCGCTTGTAGTCTGTGTAATCTGAGTGCCACTTGCGTTGGACTATCAAAAATCAAAAATGAAGGGGTTTTAATAAGTAATACACTAAAACCTGAAGACTTTGACACAATCCCTTCCAGTACACTGAATCGCATTTCTTTCATTTGCTTACTAGAATATGATGTTCCAAAGAAAATATATTATAGAAAAAGGAACCAATGGGTTTTAAATGATGAATTTAGTGGCTATTTAAAAACTAAAGAGGATAGTTTTCCAAAATCTTTAGTAGCCAAGGAAATTATAACGGTGGAAGAATTTATAAACAATAATTAAGGAGGTTCATTATCATGACACCAAAAGAACAAATTATTGACTTATTTAGAAAGAATGTTAAAGGAAAAACTCCTAATGTTGAAGGAAAAAACAAACGTCATGACGGAAGGAAAGGTCATTGGCTAGAACAACAATTTGGAGTAACTGCAAATGCAGATAACGAAGCTGACTTATTCGGATATGAGTTAAAAAACGAAACCACATCCAAAACAACTTTTGGCGACTGGTCCGCAAATATCTATGTATTTACCAGCTCCAAGTATTCATCACTTTTTGATGGAGATGCAAAATACGAAAAACAGAATAGCTTTGTAAGAATTTTTGGTAAACCAAACGAAGAGAAGGGAGGGCGTTACTCCTGGTCAGGATCCTCCTGTCCTAAAATAGACGCTTACAACGACTTTGGACAGATTTTATCAATAGAGCCCAATAAAGACATTGTTGCTTTTTATTCATATTCACAGGATAAAAGACCAGACAAAGCATACATTGTTCCTGAAGAATTACAAATCGAAAACTTGGAAATAGCCAGATGGTATGGAAAAAAGTCCCCTACATCCAAAAGGGGAGACAAATGTCTCAAAGCAAAACTTGAAGATAAATTCAATGATAAAGGATGGTTTACGTGTAAAACAGATGAAAGTGGAGAATATGATAGAATATGCTTTGGTGAACCTGTAAATTTCAATGATTGGCTTAATCTGGTTAAAGAAGGCATCGTATTCTTTGACAGTGGAATGTATGAAGGTAATAAAAGACCTTATTCTCAATGGAGAGCAAACAACAAATTCTGGGACAGTCTAATTATTGAAACATACAAATAAACAATAAACAGATATGTGGAACATGACACTGCATATCTGCTATTTTTTAATTAACAAACCTATAAAATGCCATATTCACCAAGATAATCAAGCATCGCCACAGCCACAGCGTCAATTACCGGAATACAAACGGAATTGCCGAACTGTTTATATGACTGGGCATTTGAAACAGGGATAATGAAATCGTCTGGGAATCCCTGCAGTCTTGCACATTCTCTTGGAGTTAACATTCTCGGATTTTTTCCCGACTGTTCTATTAATGCTTCACTACCATCCTTATAGTACCTTGCACTTATTGTACTGGTATATTTGCTGTCTTCATTGAACAGTGCAAATCCGAATCCGTTTCCTTTCTTTTTGTGCTTCTTTTTTCGTGCCTGATGTCCTTCCCAAAGTTTGTCTGAAATTGTAAATCTCTCTCCAACTGATTCTTCCAATACATCTCCTACACAAACTTTCTCATCTATTTGTCCAACAGGATATTCGAACTCTTTAAAATTCTCAGGCAGATAATCCTTGTTGAAACCTACAATGATTATTCTCTCTCTGTTTTGGGGTAAACCAAAATGATAACCGTTCAATATTTGAGGATCTGGGACATAATAATTCAGTTCATTCAGTACAGATAAAATAACTTTTATTGTATTTCCTTTATCGTGTCCCCTTAACTGCTTTACATTTTCCAACATGAATGCTTTCGGTCTTTTTTCTTTAAGTATTCTTGCAATATCAAAGAAGAGTGTCCCTCTTGTATCTTCAAAGCCTTTATGGAGTCCTGCCTGTGAAAATGGCTGGCAAGGGAATCCAGCAAGTAATATGTCATGGTCAGGAATATCTTTTTCATCAACAAGAGTTATATCACCATCTGGAACCTCTCCATAATTAATACGATATGTTGTTTGAGCAAATTTATCCCATTCTGAAGAATATACATTATATCCTCCATGTTTCTGGAATGGCTGCCTAATACCTCCAATTCCGGCAAATAAATCAATTTGCTTAAATCTGCACTCTTCAATTGGTCTGTTTTTAAATAGTGGTTCGGTAGGAAAATTCATTATTTTATCATATATTTCATCAGAGACATCTGATTTTCCGGTTTCCCATTCTTTTAACATTTTTTCTTGCTCTTTGGTAAAACATAAAGCATCTGAAAATTCTTTTCTTCTTATTCCTAACTTTTCTCTAACAGCAAGAATATCTTCTGCTCTACTCATTATCTAACCACCGGTCTAAACCAATCTTTTTATTTGGGATTTTAATAAACCATTGCCTGAATATAGCCTCAAGAACCTGAACAACAATGCTGTTTCCAGATTGTTTATAAAGGCTTGTGTTGCTTACCAACTGGCTTGCTTTTTCTATATCTTCATCATTAACGCCCATCAGCCGCCATGTTTCTTTTGGAGTAAGTCTTCTGGGTACATATTGCCCAGATTCATCGATCTTGTCAGTTACAAGCTGTCTTCTACGTTTTTTTAAAAAACTTTGAAGGGTAGTCCCTTTCCAATAATTTGAATCCAAACAATAGCTATACTCCTGCTTAATAGGCTTGTCCATAACCTGACCATTGTTCAGATAATACCTTTCATCGACATCTTTCTCAAGAATATCCTCGAGTTTAAATTTCAATTCTGTCGGTTCTGGGAAAACAAAATCTCTTTTGATTTCAAGTTCGCTGATACAAAAAACACGTTCCCTATTTTGAGGGACACCATAATCCCTAGCATTTAAAACAGCCCAACTGTTTTTATAACCTAAACTTTCAAGATAATCTAAAAATTTCAAGAAATTATCCTTATGGCTTTTTCCAACAAGATTTTTAACATTCTCCATCATCAGATATTTGGGTCTTTTAGTTTCAATAATCTTACAACACTCCCACAGTAATGAAGATCGAGTACCCGAATCCTCATTTAATCCGCACTGATATCCTGCTACAGATATATCCTGGCAGGGAAATGAGTATGTAAACAAATCGAAATCAGGTAGTGTTGTTGGGTCTATTCTTTGTATATCTCCATAATTATTAATCAATTTGTTTGCCAAGTACATATCTTTTAATTTTGGTAACCTAAGCTTCCTAGCTCTGTTTTCAAAAGTTTTGTAATTTAAGGGAACATTAATTTCTTCCAAATAAGAGATCATCTCATCTTTATCTTCAGGCACATAGTCATCAATTTGTTCTCTCTTCTCCAAAAAATCACTATGAATCGCAGCGTATGAGAGAATAACATCACCTTCTATCTCCGAGATACCAACTACCTCAAATTCAATGCCAATGTTACGCAATGCCATTCTTTGACTACCATAACCTGCAAACGCTTCGAATACTCTTAACATATTATTTCTCCAACCATTAATAATAAATATGTCACATATAAAAAAATACAGAACAGTATTATGATATGTTTTGCTAATTATAATATATTTTTCATGTTATTTAAATGTTATTTTTTTAACTATTTTAACAATACCGCAAATGTTATTTATACTCATATACATAGTTACTATTATGGAAATAAAAGAAGAAACAAATGTCAGATATCAAGGTAAGATTTCATTAATTACAACAATACCCAAAACATATGTTAAAGCATTAAACATAGAATCTGGCGATACATTAGAATGGACACTAAATACAAAAACAGAAAAACTTGAGTTACAGATAATAAAATGAGAAAAAAACATTATGTATTGTTTTAAAATTTTTTATGGAACTTTATTCTTTGAATATGAAAGAACAAAATATAAACAAATTTATAATGAGATAAGGAGTCAAACTGAGGAATACATAATCCAAGTTGATGAAATGAATATATAAAATATTTAGTAGAAAAATATAAATTTAATTTATTAACATTCTATTTTGATGAAAAAAACATTTAAGAAAACAATAAGACAGTCCATTATTTGAGGATATAAAGAATTATTAGAATTTAAACCTAATATAGGTAGAATGTGCAGGATAAAGTAATTTATGGAGCAAAACATAATATGGTTAATGAATCTTTTTATTTAGAAATAATGAACTTAATAAATAGTAAAACTGAAGGTCAATATGGGATTTTAAAAGAGAACCCCATAAAGACAATAAAACATTAGTACATGATATTCTATGCCTATCTAATGCAAAACATGAAGGGGATCAGTTTTTAATCATTGGTGTTGATGACCCCTCAAATGATTGCAAAATCATTGGCTTAAATGAAAAAACTGCAAAAAGAAAAAAAAGAAGCTGATTTGAATGATATATTAAATAATATAGAATTTAGTGGTGGAAATATCCCCATTGTTAATGTTCGTACATTAAATATAAATAATAAAGAAATTGATGTTATAATAATAAAAAATACTAAAAATAAACCTTACTATTTAGAAAAGAATTATGGTATTGTAAAAGCTTATCACATTTATACAAGAACCGGTGATAGAAATACTCATAAAGACAAGAATGCGAATTTTGCAGATATTGAATATATGTGGAAAGAACGTTTTGGTCTTAATTTAGATGTTGAAGAGAGATTTAAATTCTACTTAGATGATATTGATAACTAGATGGATGAATTTGAAACAAAAGAAACTGCATTGTATAAACCAGTGCCAGAATTTTCAATTGAATTAACAGAATTTAATGAAAGTGACTATGTGGAACCATTCAACACATTTTATTTAGATAAATCCATTCTGTACGGTAATATATTATTTAAATATAATTCTAATGTCATTTTTCAATGTGAGTATGCTTATTGTGATGGAGGCAGACTTTTAATTCCAGTACCTAAATTACATAGCTACACTGACAAAAATGGTGAAAAAATCTATTTTTATTAACAATTTAGATGCTATTGAAGGCAAATTCGCAAAATTAATTAGTAAAGACAGTTTTGATTTTAGATGTAGAATTCGCAGCTTCCCATTTATTGTAGTGAAAAATGAAACCATTTTAAATAAATTTGTTGAATATTTAAAAGAAAATATAGCTAAATCAGATATTTCTTCAAGTACAATGTTCAATACAGATGATCCCAACAAATATAGTTTACACGTGAATTTAGATAGCTTAGTTCATATTGAATCAGTATTTGACGAATGGATATCAGATTATTAAAATGTTTAAGTGGAGATTTATTTTATTACCTCCACAACACTATTGAAAATTTTTCCAAAAAATTAAATTACAACCTCGTATAAATTTTATAAAAAAGTTGATTTAAAAGTACATGTAATTAGTACTACTTTTTCATGAGTTTCAATATCCCCGAACAATGATAATTTTTTAATTTCTATTTATTTTCACCACATTATTTTACATTTATGGAAATTATAATTTCAATTACACTTAATCAACTGTTTATAATAATGTTAACCAACTTTTAATTTCATGAATCTAAGACATTATCCACAAGTTTAATTAAGCATCCTAGCTAAATATTATATAACTATTGAAAGAGAAGCAGTATAAGTAACTGATATTTAAAGTGATAACAATGATGATACCTACAATACCCACTCCTGATGAATTACTTGATAAAGGATTTAGCAGAGGGAAAAAGCAAGCAGATTTAATGAGAACACAGAAAATACCAAAGCATCTGAAAGGAAAAAGAATTGAAGAAAGAAGAGTTATAACTTCTTGTCAGGTAATCAAAGACAAATTAAAATCCATTTTAGATAGTGTTCCGGATATAGAAGACCTTCCCCCATTCTATCAGGATTACATTGACATTACTGTTGGTGTGGATGATATGAAACAGGCTCTTGGAGGGCTTAACTGGGCTTATGGTATTTTAACACAACTTGAAAAAGAATACGGAAGTAAAATCAGAAAAAATCCATCAGAAAAAGCAACTACCCTTCAAAAACAGGCATATGGTAGAATTGCATCTGTTGTAAACAAAATCAAAAAGGATTTGGATTTCCTTGATTTTGCAAAAGCTAACTTAAGAAATATGCCTACAATTGACTTTGATGCAACAACAATTGTAATAGCAGGATTTCCAAATGTGGGAAAATCCACACTTCTTAATCAGATTTCTGGAGCAGATCCCCAAATAGCTAATTATCCTTTTACAACTAAAGGAATTCAAATAGGACATGTGGAAAGACATTGGAAAAGCATACAAATTATTGACACTCCAGGACTTTTAGACAGACCTGTTTTAGAAATGAATGATATTGAATTAAATGCAATTGTAGCTTTGGAACATTTGGCTGACGCTATTTTATTTATTTTTGATGCATCTGAAACCTGCGGATTTGGTCTTGAAAGTCAGTACAATTTATTAAAACAGATTGAAAAAATATTTGACAACATTCCTGTAATCTACCTATTTAATAAAATGGATCTTATTGAAGACACCAGCTATGTGGAACAGTATGTTGATGAATTAGATAACTCCATTTTCATATCAGCTATTGAAGGAGAAGGTATTGATAAAATAAATAAAGTTTTAGACTCTGTTAAAAAAATAGAAAGAAATGAAGAAGAGGAATATTAAAGATACCTTTATATATTAAAAGTCCATAATAACAATTAAATTTAATTAAACATAATGGAGTCACAAATATGGTAGAGAAAGATATAATCGAAACCAAAATTAGCGAAGGCAAAGAAAAAGCTGAAGAAAAAATTGACGAACAAAAAGAAAAGGCTGAAGAAAAAATCAATTACCGCAAGGAAAAATTAAACGAAAAAAGGGAACAGACAAAAAATATGGCTGGAAAAATGACAGAAGATTTATCCAGAGGCTTTGATGATCTTCAAGAAGGTATTAAATCAATTCAAAAAATAATTGATCAGAAAATTGATGATTATAAAAAAGCAACCATCCACAGCTTAGATGTTGATTTAATAGAAACTGAAGAAAAATACTACTTGAAAGTAGATGTTCCAGGTATTGAAAAAGAAGAAATTGATATTGAAGCTGGAGACAAAGACATTTCAATTGTAGCTACTTTCAAACCATATATTGAAGAAATTGAAGAAGAAGATAAAACTGTTTTAATTTCAGATATAAAACAAGGAAGATGCAGCAAAAGCATCAGATTCAGCAACAATATTGAAATTGATAAAATCAGTGCAAAATTCAACAACGGAACAGTTTTAATAACTATTCCTAAATTAAAAACACCAAAAAATAAAATTAATGTAGAATAAATTTTCTACAACTTTCTTTTTTTAAATTAAAAAAATTAATATCTGACTTTTCCTATGTGTCTTGTAGCACCAGGGTCTTCACCATTAAAATGTGCCAAATAATAAACAAACCATTCCAAAGGAACTACAAATATTAATGGAGATAATAACGGATTGATGTCTGCATAATCTTCCAAATTATAAACAATAGATTTTAATTCTAAATTTTTAGAAAAATCAATAGCTTTGTCAGTTATTTCATCTGATTCAAAACCTGAATGCAGAAAAATAATCGGAACATCTTTTTCTGCACGTTCTATTAAACCGTGCCTAAATTCCGCAGAATAAAGAGGACATGCATGTTTAATTGCTCCTTCCATAAGCATAGTCATAGCTAATTTAAAAGAAAGACCAAAGTTAGGTCCGCTACCTAAACAGTAGAATATATCTTCATCTTTAAACTCTTCAGCTAATTTTTTATTATCTTCTTCAGTTGTTTTTAATAATTCTTCAATAATATCCGGAATATGTTTCAAATCACCTAACAGTTCATCTGCCTTATCATAATCAGACCCTTTAAATAAAATCTGATAAAGACAAGCCAATTGAGTTACATATGTTTTAGTTCCAAGAATTGCTGTTTCTCTTTCACATTGTGTTATAATTGGAGTTTTAGCTTCTTTTATCATTGAACTATCAGGTTCATTAGAAATTGAAACAGTCTGAATTCCATATTCATTAGCTCTTTTAAGAGATGCCAAAGTATCTGCAGTTTCACCGGATTGTGATGTGAAAATAGCTACTGAATTTTCCCCGTTGATTAATTTTTTATTGTAATAAAACTCATAGCCGGTAAATACTTCTACACTCATGTCACAGGACATTCTTAATGCATCCCTAACACTGTAACATGTAGAAATAGAACTACCACAACCAATTAAATAAATTTTATCTGCTTTTGATACAGCTTCTGAAACACTGTCCATTTTAGACATTTCACTTGCAAATGTCTTTCTAAGTGAATCAGGTTGCTCCATCATTTCATCATACATTTTATAGTTCATTGCTTAAACTCCTTAAAATTAATATATAATACTTATAATATTGTTTATTAACATATAAAAATGTTTTTTAAAAATCGATACTTTAATTAAGTAAATATTATTAAACTTATAAATATGGAAATAAATTTATCTTTAGTTGGAATGGAAAAAGGAAGACAATACGAAACAATAATAACTACAATAAGCCCTGAGGGCAAAAGAAATGCCGCCCCAATTGGAGTTATCTGTACCGGCAAAGACAGCATAATATGTCGTATATTCAAAGAAAGCACCACTTTAGAAAACATTATTTCTCAAAAGGAATTTACTGTAAATATTACTGAAAATCCACAACTTTTCACCCTTTCAACAATTGATAACCTTCCAGAAAATTATTTTGATGAAAACAATTCCATTAAAAATATTGAAAGCTATTTCAAATGTGAAGTTACTGATTTAATAGAAGCTGTTAAAAGAAGCGATCCGATTAAAAGTAACTCAAAAGCTATTGTTATAAAAGCCAAAGTTACATCACTTGTAATCAATAAAAATATAAAAGCTATCAACCGTGCCATGGGGCTGCTTATAGAAACTTTAGTTAATTTTACAAGAATAGATATGGTTGGTGATGAACAAAAAGAATATTATCTTGGAAGATTTAGGGAAGCAAAAAGAGTAATCAATAAAGTCGGATCAAAAGAAGAACAAAAAGCAATCCATGAAATAAAAAAAGAATTAATAAAAAAAGGGTATTCCCCCTAATTTTTAATTACATCAATAAATTCAAAGTTTATACAGTCAAATAAACCTTTATCAGATATTTTGATAGCTGGAATTACTAAAAGAGCCATAAATGACATAGTCATAAACGGAGAATCCAGTTTGCACCCGAAATCAGCAGCTGTTTTTTGCAAATTCTCTAATTTTTCAGCTACTTCATAGCTGTCTTCATTGGTCATCAATCCTGCAATAGGCAATGCCAAAGAATCTTCAAAATCACCGTCAACAATAGCAAAACCGCCTTCATTATCTATCAAACAGTTAACTGCATTTGCCATATCTTCACTATTTGTTCCTACAACTACAATATTATGGGAATCATGAGCTACAGAAGAAGCTATTGCCCCTTTTTTAAGATTGAATCCTGTTATAAATCCGTTGGCTATTGAATTTCCACCATAACGCTCAACAACAGCTATTTTTAAAATATCCTCTTCCAAATCAGGATGTACAAATCCGTTTTTAGTTTCCAATGTTGCACTTTCAGCTTCAGTTATTAATTCACCATTGAAACATCGAATTACATTAACATCTGCTGAAGGTTCATCACATGAAATTTCAAAATCCTCAGACTCTTTTTTGGAAACATCAAAAGTATTTTTGAATTCTGTTTCATTCACATCAAATAAAACATCTTTACCATCAAAAACACATTTGCCTGCAACATATGTCTTTAAAATATTTAAATCATTCAGATTGTCTACAACAACATAATCGGCCTGCATTCCTTTTACAATAGCCCCTGTGTTTAAATTATAATGTGTTGACGGATTAACTGTAACCATTTCAATTGCACTTATAGGGCTGACTTCCAAATCAATGGCTTTTTTAATGGATTCATTTAAATGACCTTTAATTAAGTCAGTGGTGTGTTTGTCATCACTTACTATAAAATCAAAAATAGGCAGATGTATTCTTTTTTCCAGAACTTCATTGGGCATTTTTCCGAAACTTTCGTGATTTTTCCAGTAGTCTAACCTGTCGCTAAAATCAAAAAGAGCTTCCATATTTTTAGCAGAAGACCCTTCACGAACCATTATTTTCATGCCTTTTTCTTTTTTTTCAATAGCTTCTGCAAAATTGCTGCATTCATGGTCAGTAGAGATATGTTCATCAATATATTTATCCAAATCTTTTCCAGAAAGCAGAGGCGCATGACCGTCTATAGGTTTTCCAAGTTCTTTTGCCTTTTCCAGTTTGGCCAAAACTTCCTCATCTCCATTTATCACACCTGGAAAATTCATCATTTCACCAAGTGCAACAGCCTCATCTTTTTTAAGAAGTTCTCCTATAGTTTCGCCGTCCAGAATAGCTCCTGATGTTTCAAAACAGGTTGCAGGAACACAGGAAGGAATTGAAAAATAAAAATTAAAAGGAACAGATTTTGAATTTTCAATCATGAAATCTATCCCGTCAGTACCTGCAACATTAGCTATTTCATGAGGATCACAAACAACTGAAGTAGTACCGAACCTTACAGCCAGTTTTGCAAACTGTGCAGGAGTAAGCATTGTACTTTCAATATGGATATGGGAATCAATAAATCCCGGAAGAATAATCCCCTGAATATCCAATTCACTGTCATCGTTAATGACAATAGGAAGTATTTCTTTAAAAAATCCGTCTTCAACTGAAATACGTGCTGGATAAATTGAATCAGTTATAACATCTAACATGTATGCACTGAATTGCATCTAATCACTTTCATGTAGGGATTCATATAAAAGAGGTAAAAATGTACCTATATCAGTTACAATACTAACTACCTGAGCACTTCCCCTGTCAGATAATTTGGTAACAGTAGCCGGATTAATATCTACACAGATACTTTTAACTTTTGAAGGAAGTAAATTACCCATAGCTATTGAATGCAACATGGTAGCTATCATAATTACCATATCCACTTCCTGAGCCTGTTTACGCATTAATTTTTGTGACTCGGCAGTGTCAGTTATTACATCAGGCAGAGGACCGTCATCACGAATAGAACCTGCCAAAACATACGGAATATCCTTTTTAATACATTCATACATGATTCCGCCAGTTAATGTGCCATCTTCAACAGCCTGTTTAATTGATCCTGAACGGTTAATTTTATTAATAGCCCTCATATGATGAGTATGCCCATGAGCTATAATTTCTCCTGTTTCCACTTCAATACCCAGGGAAGTTCCAAAAATATTGCTTTCAATATCGTGAGTAGCCAGTGCATTACCTGCAAGAAGAGAATCAATATATCCTTCCCTAATTAAAGCCGCCAGATATTTACCTGATCCTGTATGTACAATAGCCGGACCCCCAACAATAGCTATTTTACCGCCTTTACTTTTGATTTCTTTAATTTCCTTTGCAATTCCCCTGATTAAATTCATCAATGGTTTTTCAGAAGAAACATCACTGTTCATAAATTCAAAAGTTCCGCTTTTTTCTCTGGACCTTTGAGGTGGTGTAACTTTTATTCCATCACGACCAACAACAATCATGTCTCCTGCCTTAATCTCTGCTATCGGTTTAACTGATGCACGAGAATTCTTTTCATCAACACAGATTAAACAATCCATCTCAATGTTTTCAACAACTATCCAATTACCTTTATAGAGAATATGAGTTGTATGATTTGAAGTAGAATAAAAACCTTCCGGAGCAACTTTATCTTTTGAAGATGCAACTAATTCAACCTCTTTTAATTCAGATATTGATGCACCTAATACTGACAATTCATCTAAAATAGAATTTAAAAGGTCGATAGACTCTGCATAAACAGCCATCTTAACCTTACTAGTATCAGTTTTTCTTTTACCTACATCAAATTCTAAGAAATCAAAATCTCCACCTTTATCCATGATAATATCCAGAGCTTTTGGTAAAGTTAATGAATCAATAACATGACCAGAAAGTTCAATTGTTCTACTATTCATAATTTTTGCTCCTAATTAATTAATTATTAATATTTTAATTTTACTTTAAGCTAATATTTAAATAATTCCA
>OHNO01000773.1_pt1 | contig 16034 bp, 13 predicted proteins | sample 1569521 | NCBI WGS metagenome assembly OHNO01 (sample SAMEA3879604, study PRJEB24766) | human gut metagenome | biome: human-associated habitat; feature: feces | place: USA | collected 1985/1987
GCCTCCCAGGCTTTCGTCGCCATTGGTATCACCAAGGCAGGCCAGCTCTATGCTATCGGTATGGATGGCAAGCTCTACAAGGTCAACAAATCTACTGGCGAAGAGACGCTCGTGGGTGCCACGGGCCTCACGCTGACCAATCTCATGGGTCAGTACTACGGCCAGTCGGGTGAGATCGACCAGCGCGATGATACCTTCTACTGGTACTGCATCGACAACCAGGCCCAGGGTGGTCTTTACACCGTGGACCTCAATACGGGTAAGGCCACGCTCCTCGATGGAACCCTCGCACAGGTGCAGGGTATGGTGATGGCACAGCCCGAGGCCAACGACGGCGCACCGGAGCGTGCAGACAACTTGGCCGTGGAGGGTGTCACCTGCGACCCGTCAGCCGACGGTGCCACAGCCACCATCTCCTTCACCATTCCTAATACCACCTATGCTGGCGATATCCTCCATGGTGATGTCCGCTACAAGGTGATGAGCAACCGCCCGACGGCTACCTTCACGCCGTCTGCCGAGGGCACCTCACGTCCGGGTCAGGATGTTTCCGTCAAGGTGAAGACCACGGAGAACGAGCTCTATACCTTCAGCGTCGTGCTCAGCAATGCCGATGGCGATTCTCCTAAGGAGAATGTCTCCCACTGGATGGGTTGGGACATTCCGCTCGCACCGACCAATGTCAAGGCTGTCGCTGATGGCTACAAGGCCAAGGTCTCATGGACCGCACCGACGACGACCCTCCATGCTGGTCCGATGGGCGATCTGACCTACGACCTGGAGCGCATCGTCGGACGCGACACTACCGTCGTGGCAACTGGTTTGACCGCTACCAACTACACCGACGACCTCGGTGCTGGTACGCTCCATAGCTATGTCTATTCCGTTCGCGCCGTGGCCAAGGGTATGAGAAGTCAGTCGGCCGACGCCAAGGCAGTCATCATTGGCGACGCCATCGAGCCCAACTGGGAGACGGATTTCTACACGCGCAGTGAGTTTGACATCTTCTCTGCCAACGACGTCAATGGCGACGGTGTGACCTGGGGCTACTTCAATGCTGGTGGCATCCGTATGGTCATTGGCCCGTACAACAACGAGAGTGGCAACGACGACTGGCTCTTCACGCCGCCCGTCCACCTCAAGCCGGGCCGTGTCTATAACGTCAGAATGAAGGCTCGCAACTATCTTGCTCCTGAATATGTCAACACCTTCGAGGTGAAGTATGGCCAGACGGCCTCTCCCGAGGGCATGACCGGCACGCTCATGGAGAGCAACGTGATCGCCAACGATCCCGACCGTGTCTATAACATGGAGATCAACCCGGACAAGGACGGCAACTTCTACATCGGATTCCACGACAATACTGAGAAAGCTGGTAGCGGACGTATCGTCATCGACTTCGTCGGTATCGACAATGGTGCGGCCCTGGATGCCCCCGATTCCGTCTCCAACTTCACTGTGACGCCGGCAGGCTTGGGCAAGCTCTCTGCAGACCTCGCCTTCACTGCGCCGACTAAGGCCATCAATGGTACGCCGCTCTCACGCATCGGCTACTTCGTCATCAAGCGCGACGGCAAGTCGGTGATGTGTATTGGCAATGCCAATACGAAATTTGGCGAACCAGGCAAGGAATACACCTGGACCGATAAGAACATCGACAAGTCTGGATGGCACGAGTATGAGGTCATCGCCTACTCCGAGGACGGCTACGAGCCGGGCCGTGTGGCCAGAATGCGCGTCTTCGTCGGCGCCGATGTGGCCAAGACACCGGTCGTGAATCTCACCGATGCAGTCAATGATATCAAGGCTTCTTGGAACAAGGTCAGCAACGTAGGTGCCAACAACGGTTATGTCGATCCAGACCATGTCTCTGTCTCCATCTACGAGATCCTCGAGACTCCCGATGGCCCGATCCTCGGCGACAGCATGACGACGAGCCAGCCTGGTGCAACGGACGTCCTGGTCGGATGGCATCCTGACAAGTCGGTAGCCGACGACGGTGTCTCACAGGGCCTCTTCCAGGTGGCAGCCCTCACCCATTCCGATGGTGGCAATGGCGCACTGGAGGCTTCCCGCGCCATCGTGGTAGGAAAGCCCATCAACCAGCCCTTCAAGGAGACCTTCGAGGGTGGTTCGGTACAGAACAACTTCGCATGGACGGAGAGCAACGAGCAGCACGCTTCGCGCCGCAACTCTTCTCCCTGGATGATCAGCGGCAAGGCCTCGTCCAACGACGATGGTGGCGGTGTCGTTTGGTCTCCCTACACCATCCCCGATCCCGAGTTCCCCGAGTACTACAATGTGGAGGCCGGCGACGAGACGAGCTTCAACCTCCCGAAGGTGGCACTCAATGGTGTGGACCAGCCGGTGGTGCGCTTCGATCTCTATTCTGAGAATGGCGAGCAGTCTGACCTGACGGTCGTCGTCCAGACACCTGACGGTGTGAACCACGACGTCAAGACGTTCAAGCTCAGCGAGAAGAAGACCTCGGGATGGGAGACCCTCACCGTCGATCTCACGCCTTACACCAACGAGCGCTACATCATCGTGAAGTTCCGTGGTACGGCTCACGCCAACTACACTTACCTCATGCTCGACCAGATCGACATCTACGACGCTTCCGATCCCGAGGCTGGCATTTCTTCTGCCGAGCTCCTCAAGGAGGGCGCACAGGATGTGTGGACGATCGACGGACGTATTGCCCGCCGCAACGCCACCTCGCTGGAGGGACTTCCCAAGGGCGTCTATATGGTTGGCGGCCGCAAGGTAGTGGTGAAGTAATTTAAGTTCGAAATAGTTTGATTTAATTGATAACCCATTTGGGTGGGGAACGGAATGGTGCGTGACGCATGATTCCGTTTCCTTTTTTTTTGTCCATCCGATCCATGGACTGGTGGAGTTGTCCCGACAGGGTAGGAGGGTATTACGGCTGAGGACCCCTATATATTGCGGATGAATTCGTCCCACTGGCTGGGACTTCCTTTCTCGTCGAAGACGCGCTCATAGAGACGGCGGCGTGCCGAGTTGATGGTGCTCTTGTCGCGACAAAGGATGCGGGCTATCTCCACTGGTTTGAAGTCAGCCTTGACGAGGAGGCACATTTGGTGGTTCATCTCGCTCAGGTGGGGGATGGACCGTAGCACATCGTTCAGTCGGGGAAATTCCTCGTGGATGGTATCGGCCAGATTTTGCCAGTCGTCTGTTGTCAGCGAGGCTGGCGTCGCCCCATTCGTCGCCACACGATGAAACCGCCCATAAACGTCAGAACGCCTGATGTGGCCAAGTTTCTTATCCTCCATTAGGCTCTGGGCGTTCATCTCCCGCAACTGTGCCTCGCGCTCTACCAGTTGTTGTTTCAGCAGCACCCGCTCCTCCTCTGTCCTTCTGAGCGACACCACTACGCGGGCGTATTTCCTCATTTCCGCCCGCTTTCTGCGGTTCCATCGCCTTGTCATTCGTCCGAATCCGACAATAAGGGCTACGAGAAGCAGTGTGACAAAGCCCGTGATCAACTCCTGCCGTGTTTTTTCCTTTCGCAACCGCTGTTCTTCGCCTACAAAGTTATAGCTGTTGGTGTCGTCCATCGTCCGTTCAGTGGCCTTGATGGTCTTTCGTTTTTCCAGGATGCGCTCCATCTGTTGGTAGCACCGCTCCACCATCTTTGTGTTGCCGTTCCGCTCGTAGAGCGCCAATGCCTTGAAGAGATAGCCCTGCGACTGTGTTATGTCATTACCTCGGAGCGCCATATTACCCGCATAGTAGTAGAGGTCGGCCTGTTGTGCCGGCGTGGGGTCCAGGTATTCCAAGTCGATGACGAGTTTGGTGAGTTCGGCGTGGGCGATACGGTAGGCAGGTTGCAGCTGGTAGCGCGTCTTCAATGCGATGAAATGGTAGTATGTGATGGCACCGGGCATACATTTCGTGGTGTCGTAGCGCTCTAGTTCCTGCAGTGCCGCAGCAGGGCGGGTGTCGGCCATTCGCTCAATGCGCACCAACTCCTTGGGAAAGCTCCTCACCTTCGGTTCCCAAAAGAAGTAGAGCAGCAGAAAGGTGATACCGCTGGTGAATAGCCAAATCGTCAGCCGCGCCTTCTCGGTCCGCAGATGATGTAGTAGCCTTGTGATACTTGTCCAATACATGTCTTGAAAGGTGAAGGAAATCTGATGGGGGTCATACTCCGTTGCCGAAGATGGTGTTTATTATTCTACTGATTCGTTCGGGCAGTCCGAGAGGAATGCCAAATGTGTCTTGAAGGAGCAATATGCCTACAAGGCAGAGGCTGGCCACTAAAAGTCGCGTTTTCATCGTCAACTTCCGGCCTTTATTGAATACTGTAACAAGCAGATACCAGCAAAGAGTGAGAAAAGATATTGTGAGGAGAATGGTAATGCCGATGGATAGGCTTAGATGGACGATATACGACATCCTCGGTGATAGTAGTTGATCTGCATGGAAATGAAACCAGGTGATGGCGGATGCGAAAATGACAAACGTTAGCAGGCCGCGTAAGTAAATGAATAGGTCTCTCTTGTTCATGGCAATGTCTTTTGATTTATTCTCAGGGGGTGGGCAACTACTCTCCGTAGCGTCGATTCGACCGTTTTGGGCTGTAACCCAAAACGGTCATTAGAGGTTAGAATGTCTCCTGTGCGTACTTCGGGCTCTTGCCGTATCGGTTCTCCTCGGGAGCAGAGTCGCTGACAAAGAAGTAGAGCAAGAACAGCGAGCCTAAGATGGGGATGATGATGAGGAGATAAAGCCAACCGCTGTGACCTGTGTCGTGAAGGCGGCGTACGGATACCGCAAGACCGGGCAGGAAGACGATCAGCGTATAAAGGCCTGAGAGTGCGCCGAGGCCGACTTCGATGTTGATCGTATCCATCTGATAGTCGAGTACGAAGGTTACTATACTGACAATTAAGTTGAGAAGGCAGAACCACCAGTATTCGGATCGGCGCGCGCGACCTTTGAAGGTGACATACTTCTGGAAACATGTCTTGACAGACTCTCCGAAAGACATCATCGGAGTGGGGATCAATTCGTTGTTCATCATTGTTGTAATAAGGTTGAAAATGAATAATTACTGATTTACATCTGCAAATGTACGATAATTATCTCATTTTCCCATCATTCCATCGTGTGCATTTGGTGTGCAAATGGTGGAAAACCTCGATTTGTGGTACAATGGTGGCCTTCTCTGATTTGTTATTTATCATAATCGCGATTGCATGGTAAAAATACAAGTCCTCAGACCGAGCTATTTGCATGGGTCAAAAGACGCAGTTTTTCACCCCTTTTTAGCATATTAACTTCAGAGGCCGATGAATATAACTTCATAAGCCGATGAAGTTAACTTCGTAGGCCTCTGAAGTTATATTCATCAGCTAATGAAGTCAACATACTTTTTTCGGGCAAAAATAGCCGTAAATAGCAAGAGGCAGCAGAGGTAGATGAAATCCTGGATTAAAGTCCGTTTTTCTCCTTTGCCAGGCGCAGGTATTCCGACGGATTCAGACCCGTATGCTTCTTGAAAGTGGTGGCAAAATTAGATCGCGACTTAAACCCGAGATCCCTTGCGATGCTCTCGATGGTATAGCTTCCATAGCGTTGCGGATCGTTGAAGCGGCGGCAAGCCTCACGGATGCGGTAGCGTCCAAGCAGCGTGTTGAAGTTGCACTCAAAGGTCTCGTTGATGACCTGCGACACATACTTTTGTCCCGTACTGATGTTTTGCGCCAGTTTTTCGACCGTGAAGTCGGGCTGTATGATGACCTCGGTCTGTTCCATGACCTGTTGCACGAGTTGTGCGATACGGTCTTTGTCCGCATCGGAGAGCGTACTGTGGTGGTATTTGGAAGAAGCCGTAGTCGCATTGTTCTCCTCCACGGCGGGTGCAGAGACTGTCTTTCGCTGTTTTCCTGCCATTTCATCGTTCTTCAGCACCTCCAAGCTTCGGTGGTAGAGAGCGAGGTTGCGGCGGCGCAGCTCCCGGTTCTCGCGCATCACGACGAGCAGGATGATGACGAAGAAGAGCGTGGTCAGTACGGCCACGATGAGCCAGATGCGGTGCTGCGTCTGACGCTCTTTCATGCCGTCCATCTCCTGGTTGAGCTCGATCACCTTCTCGTTAAGACCCATGTTAAATACGTTGGATGGCAGCGAGTATGCCTTCAGCGAGTCGTTGATTTGGTAGTATCGATACATGCTGCGATCGTAGTCGGCCTTGCGCCCCATGTCCTCATAGAAGATGGCGTAGGTCTGATAGACGCTCTGCATGCCGTCGCCAATCTTGTATTTGACATAGAGTTTCTCCGCCTCCGCCACGAGGGCCAGTCCTTGGTCGAAGTGGTGCAAGAGTCGTTGCACCTCCGCGGCCTCCACAAATGCCAATGCGCGGCGGCGGCAGTTGCGCTCCGTGTCTGGCACGATGTCGATGAGCCGGCCGTAGGCCTCGGCAGCCTTCTGAAGCTGTCCCGCTATCTTCAGTCTTGTGCCCTCGTAGAGGGTGATGTTATACTTGTAGTGCTCCGTGTTGCGTTTCGTGTGTGCCTTGCGATACAGGTCCCACTCCTTCTTCGTGTTGGCAAACTCTCCCACCACGTCGGCGAGCGTCGTCATGTTGGTGAAAGCCATGTCGGCGGTGGGCATATCCTTCTTCGCCAGGGCCAGGCGCACACCCTTCCGGTAGCAGTCCAGAGCCTTGCTGTAGAGTTTCCACTGTCTTCCCTGTCCTGCCACGAGCTGGTACATGGAACCGAGGTTGAAGTAGAGAGCGGCACTCGTCTCGCCCAGTTCTTTCGAGATGGTGTGGGCGCGGAGCAGGTTTTCGTAAGCCTTGGGATAGTTGAGGTAGGTGAAGCTGTAGATGAAGTAGTTCATGTTCAGTGCCTCCACCACCTCTCTCTTCTCCTCTGCACTCATGTTGGGCGTGTAGCGTCCTGCCACGATGGTGAAGAAGAGCAGTGCCGAGTCGGGCTTGTTCTTCCTGAGGCGGTAGTCCTTACCGATGCGTATCAGCTCCTCGGAGGGTCGCGACATATATTTTTGGTAGAAGTCGGAGCGTCCGCCCTTGACTGCATGCGCCATCTGGGCACCCGCAGCGAGGGTCATAAGTATGACAAAAAGCATCCGTATGGAACGGATACGGTAGTTGATCATTTTTTGAATTTTCATTGATAACAAACTGGGTTGTCCCCCCGTTGGGGGCGAAACGGAGGCCGACGAGTGCGCAAGGCGTGTCCGAAAGACCATGTTTCGGATGCAAAAGTAATATTTTCTGCGCAAAAACCTAACAAAAATAGTAAAAAAAATGAACACCGACGATTCATTTTTTCTTCTTGTTCCTCCTAATCCGCCACATTTTTAGCGGTTATTCTTTGCCGTGGATGGATCGCAACAATCATAGGCGATCCCCCTCAACCCTATCAACGAAGAACAAGTGGCGGCCTACAGTCCCATGCGCTCAAGCACGCGGTTGACGTAGTTTTGTGTTTTGCGGATGCTGTATCCGATGCCACCTTTCCAGATTCGGATGGCGCGCTCGATGGAGTTGGACGGGTTGTGGTGCGACTGGATGATGGCGAACATCTCGCGCGACTTCTCCGCGTTGTAGCGGTCCTTGAGGGTGTAGCGCTTGCTCTCTCCGCGCGCCTTGAGGATATTGTTGCATTCGCGGACTAGCACCGGTGAGATCTGCAGCAGGCCCACATACTGTCCGTTTACGGCGCGGGCGTTGCCCTTGCTCTCGAAATGGGCGATGGCATCGATGAGCTTGTTCCAGTCAAATCCGTTTCCATCGCCCGCTGTCTCCGTTACCTCGGCGGGTAGTGCTTGCTCCGTCGTGGCAGCATGGCCGAAGACGGGCAGCGCAATGAGGGCGAGCGTGATGATGACTTGATAGACAATGCTCTCTAATTTGGTCTCTTTTCTGTATTGCTTCATAAAATAAGGTTTTGAAACTTGGCCGAAAACCCGACAAAAGGGGGTGTCCACCATAGCGCGTTTCTATCCAGGAAAACCGCTCCTGCAGCGCCTTTGTTTCACGTTCGTGGTGCAAAGGTAGTAAAAAATAGGGCTGAAAACCAGTCCATTAATATTTCTTCACATTCTGCAAAAAACCGCTCACCTACCCCAAAATCGCCCCGAATCCCCCATGTAACGGGAGATTGTGTGCGCAGACGTTCAAACAATCTTTTAGGACAATTTAGGAAAATAACCACCGATTTTCGTCGCACTTTTTCACATAAAATCCCTCTTGTGTCTCAAAACCACCTATTCCGACAGTCATTGGATCCTTGCAAACCAGCCTCGGACTATATTCACGAATTGAGTAGATGTTTTCACGATGGGAAAGCTATTATGCGTTCGCTCACGAAGGAAAGCGCGTGGTTCACGAAAAGTAGAATGGGATGATAGATTTGGCAGTAAGAATTTCTCTATTTTTGCAGTGGGACGGAGTTACTTCCTTACCAAAACGAACATTAACAACTAGGAGATACTACCATCTAGTAGATACTAACAAACAAACAACGTAAACGAAATGGAACACAAAAGCAATATGTGTCTCATCCTCTGTGGTGAGATTTATATGCTCAATCTTGATGACGCTTTGCTGTTTGAGGCTGATGACCACTACACGGAAATACACAATCTGTATGGCAACAAGATCATGGTGCCCTTCTGCCTCGGGGAGATAGAACGGGAGATTCGGACGAGGTTTCCAGACCACAACAATTTGGTCAGGATGGGCCGGAAATACATCATCAATAAGAACCGGGTCTTCCACATGAATGCCCTCAAGCAGACGGTGTCGCTCTACGGTTCCAATGGGCAGGTGGTCGTACTCAATGTATCGAAACCAGCGCTCAAAAGCTTGATGCAGGACGCGCGTAGCTCTTATGCGACGCTGCCGTCGGATGACCCCGACGACCCTGACCTCGATCCTGACGAAGGAAAGGGGTGTGGATTTACCCCCCCCCATCCGTGGATTGAATGGACATTTCCCATAGTGTGAGATGTGGGACACCCTTTGTGGCGTATTTTCATTCACGAAAAAAACACGATGGTTCACGAAAAGGACCATTGCGATTTCGCATGACTCCATGGATTATGTATAATTTTGTACACGATTGCACTGACAAAAAGTGGTCTATCAACGTCTCTTTACCTTATTATATACACGGGAAGAGCAATAGAAACGGAAATAATTAATTTATACAATTAAATAAGATTATGAGAAAAGATGTACTGATTTCTCTCCTTGCCATCACAGGCGCCCCCGTTGCAGCATTGGCCGACGCCGATGTTGTGATTGACAAGACTGCATGGTCAGGAGATGATTTGACCGTATCGGAAGACGGTTCCGTGACCGTCTCCACAGGAAAGGAAGTTTCCATCGAGAAAGAACTGGCTCCTGGCGAGTATATGCTGCAGCCAGCCACGTTTACCGACAAGGAAAAGATTTTTTAAAAAAGCAAAAACATTTATTTAAACATTAAAGTTGCGCCCGACACAAATTAGGGAAACATTATGAATAAACTCAAGCTGTTTTTTGTTGCTTTTTTTTCTTTTTTTACAATAGTGACAAATGCTATTACCTTAAAGGTTGGTGAAACGGAGACACTAGACATTGGTAATGTATCTTATCTTCAAGGGTGTCAATGGACTATTAGTCGACCTAATGATGTTGTCTTTGTTACGACACCACAAAGTTACACTACAAAAGTGACAATTAAAGCTGTTAATGCTTTCTCTGGTTCTCCGTGTGTTGTGCAATGTAAATACTATTATTTAGATCTTGATCCTACTACAGGACGCTATACATATTTACGTACAGGATACAAGGATTGGAATGTCTTTGTTAAAGATGACGAGAATGGAGGTGGATCGTCTGGTGGAAGCTCTTCTGATGATAGTTATATATCTCTGAAACCATCAGAAATTTCGGTTGAAGTAGGTTTTGGTAGTGAATATGTATATGCAACAGGCACATATAGTGGAAATCTTACATGGTCTATAGACTGCATGGGAAAAATAGCGTCATTTGCAGAAATGTCAAATGACAAAGTATGGTGCTATGGTCACACTGTTGGCATAACGTATTTAAGAGCTACTTGTTCAAATGGAAAACAGGCTGTTTGTAAAATAAACGTAGTACCTAAAGGTTCGACATTAATAAACAACATCAAAGTTGATAACAAGTCTGATATTGATATATATTATAATTTACAAGGTCAGCGAGTAGCCTCGCCACAAAGAGGGTCTATTTATATTAAGAATGGCAAGAAGATTATATATCCTTAATTCCGCAACTCTTTAGTTTAACGTTATTTATAACATCTTGAGCAACAATAAGTTGCTCAAGATTTTGCCATGTCAGAAATTTCACCTATCTTAGTGTTGCAATACCAAAGACGGTAAAAAGTCAACAAGACATGGCAAAAGTACAAATAAAATCCGAGAAACTCACTTCTTTTGGAGGAATATTTTCAATCATGGAGCAATTTGACTCCACATTGTCTTCTGTACTCGACTCAACCCTCGGTCTAAGGTGTAGATTGTTCGGTTATCAGTACAGCGAAATCATCCGTTCACTCATGAGTATCTACTTCTGTGGTGGCTCATGCATTGAGGATGTCACTACTCATTTGATGAACCATCTCTCGCTTCATCCGACACTTCGCACTTGTAGTTCTGACACTATCCTCAGAGCGATAAAGGAACTGACGCAAGAAAACATTTCATACACATCAGATACGGGTAAGAACTACGATTTCAATACGGCTGACGCTCTCAATACTTTACTGCTCAATTGTATGTTTGCATCTGGTCAACTGAAAGAGGGCGAGGTGTACGATGTAGATTTCGACCATCAGTTCATAGAGACAGAGAAGCATGATGCAAAGCCTACATACAAGAAGTTCCTTGGCTATCGCCCTGGTGTGGCGGTTATTGGCGACTTGATTGTCGGCATAGAGAATAGCGATGGTAACACAAATGTTCGTTTCCACCAGAAGGACACGCTGAAGAGATTTTTTGAGAGATTTGAACGGAACGGGCTCGCTATCAATCGTTTCAGAGCTGATTGCGGATCGTGTTCCGAGGAAATCGTGGAAGAAGTAGAGAAACACAGCAAGTCCTTCTATATCCGCGCTAACCGCTGCAGTTCGCTTTACAATGACATCTTTGCTCTCAGAGGCTGGAAGACTGAGGAAATCAATGGCATTGAGTTCGAGTTGAGCTCTATCCTTGTTGAGAAATGGAAGGGCAAAGCATACCGACTTGTGATTCAAAGACAGAAACGGATGGACGGTATGCAGGATCTTTGGGAAGGAGAATACACATACCGTTGTATCATGACTAACGACTATGAATCTTCCGCAAGAGAAATTGTCGAGTTCTATAACCTTCGTGGAGGAAAGGAACGTATCTTCGATGATATGAACAATGGTTTCGGGTGGGACAGATTGCCCAAATCCTTCATCGCTCAGAACACCGTGTTCCTTCTTCTTACTGCACTTATCCGTAACTTCTACAAGGCCATTATCCAAAGACTTGACGTAAAGAGGTTCGGGCTCAAGGCCACAAGTCGCATAAAAGCGTTTGTCTTCAGGTTTGTCTCTGTACCAGCCAAGTGGATCAGGACGTCAAGGCGGTATGTGCTGAATCTCTATACCTGTAACAATGCTTACGCGGATGTGTTCCAAACAGATTTTGGATAACGCCTACAACTTATGGGTATGATACTGCGTATTGCCTCAAGTCGCATTGTGGGGTAAGGGGATGTTGTAGGCAGAAGTGGGTATTTCAGCCTCAATTTCTCTGATAATCCAGTAATGAGAGGACGTGTACACGCAATAAGCACGTTGAAAGGCTTAGTTGCGGATTTGAGGTATACCAGAATCCGAACAGTTCAAGGGGTCAAAATCATGGTACCCTTTTGCCTCGGCGAGATAGAGCGAGAGATTAGGTCGAAGTTCTCTGAACACAACAATATGATCAGAATGGGCAGGAAGTATATTATCAACTACAACAGTGTCTTTCACATGAACGCCATCAAACAGACCGTGTCGCTCTCAGACTCCCACGGTCAGGTGATCATGCTCAATGTTTCGAAGCCCGCACTCCGTAGTCTGATGCAGCAGGCCCGCAATTCCTATTCGACGATAATGCAAGGCGAATCCGTCGATTTCGATGTCGAAGCAAAAACTAACGAGGAGGACTATGGAGGAGCGACGCCACCGCTCACAGAATCGGTGGATGATTACTTATAATCGGAATTAGGCAGATGCTTATGTGGTGTTTTCGCTCGCGAATAAAACACGGTAGTTCACGAAATGGGCAATATTAGCTATGCAAGATGTTGCATAATAGATGTAATTTTGTAGGTGAATGGATATTTCCATTTACCCAGCGGTATTAATAAAAAAACAATATAAACAAATTTAAAGTTGCGCACGACACGGATGTAGTGTATGATATGATGAACAAGATGATTCTTTCTGCTATTGTTGCAGTATTGTCCGTATGGTCACTGACCACTCTTACTGCCTCTACGACACACGGCGATGACATGGTGGCCTGTTCGACAGAATGCTGCGAGTCGCATGCCGCTCCTTCGGCACATGCTGACAGAACGTGTCGTGTATGTAGTGGAACAGGACTATGCCGTACTTGCAATGGTAAAGGTACCTATTTCGACTCTTTCAGTGGTAAGCGCTTAAAGTGCCCTAATTGCTGGAATGGTAAGTGCACGTCGTGTGGTGGAACTGGTAGAATACCGACACGAGATTAAGAATGTGGGCAGATTCAAATCAATCTAAGCACGATTTTTGAATCTGCCTAATTTTATGTTCGTTTGGAAAAATGGAAATAGATTCAGTATAGAACTATATAGAATATGTTAAAAATATCACAGGCTCTCAAGTCCACGGGATATAGTATCTATAGCGGTTTTGTTTGCAAAGCAACTTCGTTTATGTTCATTGTCACCATCCTTGGCGCTTTGTGTGTTAATTGTAGCTCTGACGATGAGGATGAATCGTCATGCAAAGAATATGATGCCTCTTTATACGGCGAATGGGTTGCAAATGATGGAAGAAAATATGTACATGATTACTATTCTTTTTACTCAGATGGCACAGGTATTCATGGATCTTATGAACGCGATATTGATGGGGTAAATGAAGATGATAATATAAATTGGTACACTGTTGACAACAATTATCTTTATATTAACGGAGTAAAATTTGCGTATTCATGTGATGGTTCATCCTTACGAATAGGGAATATGACTTATCACGAGAAGTAGCCGTTACAATATTGATATTGTTTGAGTATGGAATCCAACCTTACTCCTCCATTGCTTCTCCTGTTGTTTCCGCTTTTTGAAGCGAGAACAGCAGGAGAAGCGTTGTGTTGTACTTGCTGTTTAAGTCGTATTTCTTATACGCATGGGTTATATTGAAACAACACAAATATCTTTGTCATTCCATTTCAGGAAAAACAGTTTACAGAAGAAACGAGTTAAAGTGCACATAATCAGACTAAAAGCATACAAGCTCTCCCGTATCTACAGGTCTAAACAAACTTTTTTTGATTTTTTTTCTCAAAACAGGGGTTACTTTCCCCTTTTTCTCCTCATTAATATATGAAACACGATTAGTTGCCGTAGCGGAACGGCACACCCGCAGCGACTGCGGGCTCTACTTACTGGACACAATATATATATGTATCAAATTTATCGGGGCACCCATCGTGGTGCCCCGCTTTGCGTGTATGCTCGGCATGAGCTTATTCTAATGGGTGCAAGTCCCTAACAAGCCCTAATAGCGGGAATTGTATAGCCAATAGCAAGGGTGTCCACTGCGAGGTGGAATCTGAAAGAAGCTGGCGGCAAACATCTGGCCTAACGTACAGAAACTTCATATAAGGCATTTGACCATGGATGAGATTGCACGACAAATCAAAGTCCTATAGCTATTCGGAATGGTTGGTGTAAATGAAGTGGGTATAAGATGGAAAGAATAAGCCCTTATCCGAGGAGGTCTCACGGACATGACGATTAGTTGCTTTTACGAAAGTCATGGAGTAAAGCTTGCCGTGAGAAGTCAGCAGATGCCATAGTAGTGGAGTTCTCGATGACGCTCCATGAAGGGCAGAACCTATAAATTAAACGATAGTAATTGAAACGTACCTCATGAAGGAAAGAATGCAGAAAACATTGGCAGAAGTCAAGGGCTGCCCTCAGAAAGATAGGACGGAATCCGAAGGATATGTGGGAGTGCAGACCTTCATGTGGATATGTGAAGACAACATCGTGGAAGTACCATTCGACAAGGAACACCTATTGGAGCGCATCATCAGTCCCGATAACTTGCGCAAAGCCTACAAGGCAGTGCAGCGTAACAAGGGCTGTAGCGGTATCGACAAGATGTCATGTGAACAAATGCTCCCTTGGCTCTTGGCTAACAAGGATGTCCTAATCCGTTCCTTGCTTGACGGTTCATACCGTCCGAACCCAGTAAAAAGGGTAGAGATACCCAAAGACAATGGCAAGATGCGCCTGTTGGGCATCCCCACGGTCATAGACCGTCTGGTTCAACAAGCCATCAACCAGACCCTAACCCCCATCTATGAGCGCCAATTCTCTCCAAGAAGCTACGGCTTCCGCCCGAGAAGAGGTTGCCATGATGCCCTGAGAGTTGCGCAGAAAATAGTTGATGATGGCTACATCTATGTGGTCGACCTCGACTTGGAGCGTTTCTTCGACACCGTGAGCCATAGCAAACTCATAGAAATCCTCAGCCGCACGATAAAGGATGGCAGGGTGATAAGCCTTATCCACAAATATCTCCGCAGTGGTGTGATGAACAAAGGTGTGTTCGATACAAGTGAGGAAGGCACTCCCCAAGGAGGACCGTTAAGTCCGCTTTTGAGTAATATTATGCTCAACGAGTTGGACAAGGAACTCACACGTCGAGGTCTCCCTTTTGTTCGCTACGCCGATGACTCGATGATATTTTGTAAGTCCAAGCGTGCAGCCAAGCGCGTGAAGGAATCCATAACCCGATTCATCGAAGGAAAACTTCATCTAAAGGTGAATAGGGATAAGACAGTTGTGTCCTATGTGCAAGGTGTGAAATACCTTGGCTACTCCTTTTATGTAATGAAAGGCAAATGCCAACTCACTGTACATCCAAAAAGCCAAGATGAAAGCCAAACTCAAGGAGTTGACTTCCCGAAGCAATGGTTGGGGATATGCCAAGAGGAAGCAAAAACTTGAAGAGTACATAAAGGGCTGGGTAGGATACTATCACCTCGCTAATATGAAACGTTTTCTCATAGAAACGGATGAGTGGCTAAGGCGACGGCTACGTATGTGTATATGGAAGTCGTGGAAGAGGGTGAAAACGAGAGTTGCCAACTTGGTAAAGTGCGGTATTGACAAATACCAAGCTTACATGTGGGGCAATAGTCGTTTGGGTTATTGGCGCATAGCTGGTAGTTATATACTAAGCCGTGCTATAACCAACGAAAAGTTGAGCATGGCAGGCTATGCTACATTGATGGGTTCATACATCGAATGGCACCCAAAATAGGAACCGCCGTATGCGGAACCGCACGTACGGTGGTGTGAGAGGTCGGAAAACGAAAGTAGGAAGAAAACTGCTTCGTTTTCCTCCTACTCAATTGAGTGGTTAGGCTACTCGGCTGTAGGCCTTACTTCTTGATCTTTTGGAATCCCAGGCCATAGACACCGCTGACGGGAGCCTGCGAGACGAAGGCGTGCGGGTCGATCCGGTTGACGACCTGCATCACCTCGCGGCTCTTGCGTCCGTGGACGATGATGAAGAGCATGCCCTTTTGGGCACCCGTGTAGAGGCCGCGCGCCTCGATGACGGTGCAGCCGCAGTTGGCCTCCTCGTTCATGGCGTGGCCCATCTCCTCCCATTTGTCGGAGATGATGAAGAACTGCACGCTCGAGCGCATACCGTTGATGACGTAATCGACCGACCACGACATCACACAGAGCG
>OHNO01000786.1_pt1 | contig 15878 bp, 9 predicted proteins | sample 1569521 | NCBI WGS metagenome assembly OHNO01 (sample SAMEA3879604, study PRJEB24766) | human gut metagenome | biome: human-associated habitat; feature: feces | place: USA | collected 1985/1987
CCTTATGGGCACCTCAGATCGGGAAGTTCGGTTCGTTGCTGAAGTATTATCAGGAGATGCTTTCTTACATTGCTCCGCCTGTTGTTGCGGCATTTTTGCTGGGTGTGTTTAATAAGCGTGTGAATGGAAATGGTGCTTTTGCCGGTCTGCTCAGTGGCTTGGCTATAGCGGTTGTGATGCTTTTCTATAAGAATGAAATATTTGGCGATATGCACTTCCTGTTGATTGTTCCTTTCTTGTTGGCGGTGAGCGGGATCGTTATTTATCTGGTCAGTATGTGCTATTCGAAACCGGTTGCCGAAAGGCTTGTGGATACCACCTTCTCCATGCGTGAACTGAAAGCGGAGTTCCGGGCGAACCGTACTCTGGTATGGTACAAGAATTATCATTCATGGGCGATTGTCCTGTTGGTGTTAAGTGTATTGATATGGATTATATTCAGTTGATTGTTATATAATTATAAAGAAATAAGAAGATGAAATTAAAGAAGTTTGAGGGAAATCCGATACTTTCCCCGTTGGATTCGAATGATTGGGAATCGTTGGTAACCTGCAATCCCGGAGTGGTTTATGACAATGGTACGTTCTATATGCTGTACAGAGCTGCGGGAAATGATGCCGAACATGTGATCCGTTTAGGATTGGCCACTAGTAAAGACGGATTCCACTTTGAGCGTGTATCCGATGTTCCGGTGTTCGGCCCCAGTGAGGACGGTCCTGATTCGGGTTGTGTGGAAGATCCCCGCATTGTGAAGTACGATACGGAGTATTACATCACTTATGCCTATCGTCCGTATGCACCGGGGCAATATTGGAACTTCAGCCATGATGAAGTGTTGTTGCCGGATTGCGGTAGTGATGCTCCTATGGCTCTCCGTAAAAATCTGGGTAATACGGGATTGGCTGTTACTACTGATTTCCGTGAGTTTAAGAGACTGGGACGTCTGACCTCTCCGGTATTGGACGACAGGGATGTTATTCTTTTCCCGGAGAAAGTTCAGGGAAAGTATGTGATGCTGCATCGTCCTAAAGAATACATAGGAGGTGAGTATGGTGTAGATTATCCATCCATCTGGATGAAGTTCTCGGATGATCTGCTGAATTGGGAAGACAAGGAAAGCCATTTGCTGATTACCGGAACCGAGAACTCATGGGAGGAAAAGTTGGGCGGAAGTACTCCTCCGCTTAAAACGGAAAAGGGTTGGCTGGTGCTGTATCATGGTGTGGAGCATGGCGGACGGGGATACTATCGTGTTGGCGCTCTGCTGCTTGACCTGGAAAATCCGCTGCACATTCTGGCTAAAACTCCTCAACCTATACTTGAACCGGAACTGGATTTTGAAACGTCCGGTCTGTATAATGGTTGTGTATTTCCTACAGGAAATGTAATTGTGGACGGCGAACTCTTCGTATACTATGGCAGTGCCGATAAATATGTCTGTGTAGCTACTTGCGCCGTTGATGAATTACTTGATTATCTACTTTCCGATAGCTGTAGATTGCACTAAATCTCCTTTTGTTATTGATCTCTTATAGTTATCCCATGTAAATGCGATAATTGATACCTCTTGCAAATAAAACGGTAGCAGGGTGTGGATTATAGCCGGAAAAACGTTCAAAAAAGTACAATCATTGAACAAGTAATATAAATGCTGTCATTCATAATCCTCTTACTTTTGTCCTATCATGATATAGCTAATGAAAAATAGAATTCTATGAATGTAAAATGTGTGTTTTCTTTAATTCTTGATAAGTATGAAAAATGAATCAAAAAGTTGGTGGCATGTATTTTTGTCCTGGCAGATAGTGGCATTATGCATATTCTTTAGTAACATTCCCGTTTCTTATGCACAGTCACCGGATAAAATAACAGTTGCCGGCTGTGTAAAGGATGCAGCAGGAGACTTCCTGATTGGCGCTACTGTGCAAGTCAAAGGAATATCCGGCGGAACGATTACCGATATCGATGGTAATTATATATTGAAAGATGTGCCGCGTACGGCAACATTGGTGTTTTCTTATGTAGGTATGCAAAATAAGGAAGTGCCCGTCAATGGGAAGAGTACGATCAATGTAACTCTGCTTGACGATGCACTTCAACTGGAGCAGGTAGTGGTGATAGGCTACGGTAGTGTGAAGAAGAGTGACGTTACAGGTTCGGTTACGTCCGTCAAGACGGAGGCTCTGAAAGAAATCCCCGCTAATTCGGTGGAAGGATTGTTACAGGGACGTGCAGCCGGTCTGCAAGTCATCAATTCTTCACAGGACCCGGGAGCCGGCGCTACGGTGCGTATCCGTGGTGGTAGTTCGTTGCGTGGTTCCAATGCTCCACTGGTGGTAGTGGATGGCTTTCCGTTGGGAGATGCCGGAGATCTGAAGCAGATCAATCCGTCGGATATCGTGAATATGGAAATCCTGAAAGATGCTTCAGCCTCTGCTATTTATGGCTCCCGTGGTGCGAACGGTGTTATTATGATTACAACAAAGCGTGCGAAGACCGGGACTACCAACATAACGGTTCGCCAGCAGATTACCCTTTCGCAGTTTGATACGAAACTTGATTTATGGCGCGACCCCGTATTGATGGCTTCCTTAAACAACGAGTCGCGCATCAATGGAGGGCTTGATCCGCTTTATGTGGGAAAAGTAAGTTCCACCGGTGTTTACTATCCATCGGTAGAAGAACTGCAAACTACCTGGACTACCAATACCCGTTGGGATGATCTGGTATTCCGTGACACTCCGGTTTCCAATAATACCACTGCTACGATTTCCAGTTCCAATGACCGGACTGTTTTCAATCTTAGCGCTAATTTCTATACGGATAATGGTATGTATATAAAAGATGACTACACAAAAGGTGGATACAATTTGAGTGTAGACCATAATATATATGATAACTTCAAAGTACGCTTTTCCAATATCCTTTCCCGCGGTGTGCGCAATGCCAACGGTGGCTTGGCTTACTGGAGAAACCCTATTTATCCGGTTTATGACGAAAACGGGGACTATTATCTGACCAATGCAAGTGACTTCAGCCATCCGATGGCGATTACAGACTTGCAGAAGAATGAAACCAAGTCTTTGGATGTCATCTCTTCCGTAGCGCTGGAATGGCAACTCTTCCCTTTCCTGAAACTGACTTCCCAATTGAACTATAAGTTTGGTAAGTCCGTATCCGACAGGTACTATCCGAAGAAATATACCGAAGCCGGAGAATTCAGCAACGGTCAGGCAGAGATAGAGAACTGGGAGGGGCACAATCTGGTTTCTGAAACTTTCGCCAACTTCCAGAAGAAATTTGACAAGCATGACATCGGTGCCATGGTAGGTTATTCTTATGAATACTATATGTCCAGAAGTTCCGGTCTGACGGGTAAGGATTTTGTGAACGAAGCATTGGGCAATGAGAATATGGGGGCCGGAAATCCGGAGAAGAATGAAATATGGAATGGATATTCGGATAATAAACTCGTTTCGGGAATGTTCCGCCTGAACTATGTATACGATAATAAGTATCTGCTGACCTTGACGGCTCGTGCCGATGGTTCCTCTAAATTCGGTAAGAATAACAAGTGGGCTATGTTCCCTTCAGGAGCTGTCAGCTGGAAAGCGCATGAAGAATCGTTCATTAAGAATCTGAATGTATTTGATGAGTTGAAGTTCCGTTTCAGCTATGGTATTTCCGGTAATCAGGGAATCAGTCCTTATCAGACTTTGAGCCGTTACGGTACGGATAAGTATTATAATGATGGCAGCTGGGCTACTACCATCGGTCCGGGATATGTTTCCGGCTGGACAGGTCCGGGATGGATTTACCGGGTATGGAGTGGTATCCCGAACCCTGATTTGAAGTGGGAAACAACTGCGCAAGCTGACTTTGGTATCGACATGGCATTTCTCAACCGCCGTCTGAGAGTTTCTTTTGACTATTATGATAAACAGACCAGCGACTTGCTTCGTGAACGTAATCTGGCTCTGTCTTCGGGATATGACAAGATGTGGGTGAATGACGGTAAAATCCAGAACCGTGGTTTTGAATTAACGGTAGATGCCGATATCCTGCAAACGAAAGACTGGCAGTTGAGCGGAACCCTGATTTACTCGCGCAACCGCAATAAAGTGAAAGACCTGGGTAACACTTTGGAATCCGGTTTGGTTACCGACCCGATGACGGGGATGCTCTTTGAATATTCGGGCAATAGTCTTGAACAATATCGCGACTATACCAATATACTGGCTATCGGCCAACCGGTAAATGTGTTCTATGGATATAAAGTGGATGGTATTGTCCAGACCCTGAATGAAGGAATCGATGCCGGTTTGTCCGGTGATTACGCTAACCCCGGAGAGTTCAAATACATGAATCTGAATGGAGACAGCGAAATATCGGAAGCGGATAAGACCATTATAGGTGATCCTAATCCGGACTTTACAGCTAGTTTGGCGTTGAACCTGTCCTGGAAGAAGTTTGATGTGAGCGTATTCCTTAACGGGGTATTTGGTCAGGACGTGTTGAATACGAAAGCATTCGGTGAGCCCAGTAACTCTCCATTACGCTGGACACCCGATAATCCGACAAATAAGTATCCGAGCCTGCGCGACGGTCGTCAGGTGAAGATTTCTGATTGGTGGATAGAGGACGGATCGTTCCTGCGTGTTCAGAATCTGAATATAGGCTATACGTTTGACTTACCGAAAAAGTCATTCCTTTCTAAAGCGCGTATCTATATGAATGCTTCTAATTTATACACTTTCACCAAGTTCAAGGGATACGACCCCGAAGTAGGGTTGAATGGAGTTTATAGCGGTGGATATCCCCGTTTGCGTAAATGGACTTTCGGACTTGACTTAACCTTCTAAATAACTGATACAATATGAAAAATAGAATTGTAATATCACTGCTTGCCGGAACCCTGGCATTGGGAGCATGCAATCTGGATGAGACTCCTTACGGGTTCTATTCTGAAGATAATTTCTTCAAGACGGCAGCCGATGCAGAGGCCGCAGTTATGTATGCGTATGGCACGCTGAACTACCTGGAATATTCCAGAACCATTTTCTTTTTGGGTGATATGGCAAGTGAAACCATGACGACCAAGTCGGATGCAAGTGCCGACAATCAGGACCTGAATAACTGGAAAGTGGGTAACTTTAAAACAAACGGTTCATTGGAGAATTTCTTCAAGTATGCCTTCATCGGTGTGAACCGTGCCAATGCCGTCATTAAAAAAGTGCCGGATGCAGGCTTCAGCCAAGAACAAAAAGACCTTTTTCTGGGTGAGGCTTATTTCCTCCGCGCCTGGAATTACTTTAACCTGGTGCGTAACTTCGGCCTTGTTCCTTTGCATAAATCAGTAGTGGAAACGGTGGATCAGACTTCAACCGCTCTTGCGCCTGATATGGATGCCATGTACGACCTGATTCTTTCGGATTGCCGCCGGGCTGCAGAGTTACTGCCTGTTTATGAAACTCCTAAGATAGGGCGTGCCGACCGGGTGGCTGCGCAGGCCCTGGCTGCAAAGGCATACTTGTATGTGGCGTCGGCTAAAGAACATGGGGTGAAACTCTATCGCGATATGCACCGTGATGCAACAGTCATGTACGACAGTGCAGCATATTTTGCAGGTGAAGTGATTGAAAAGCAGTCGGTATATGGCTTCGAGAGCTCGCTGCTTGATATTTATGACGTTGAGAAAGCACGCGGCAAAGAACATATCTTTATCATGGCGATGGATCGGAGCGGTTCTTCCGAAGGGCAATACTCTAAAATATCCAAGATGTTTATTCCTTATATAGACGGAGCCACTCTGTATCTGAAACAGGGGGACAAGGATGAGTATATCCCCACTCATGACGGTTGGGGCGAATATCAGACCACGGTTGCTTTTTATAATACTTTTGATGCAAATGATAAGCGTAAAACAGAGCTTATTGTTGATAAAGTCTACAAGGCAGATGGTACGCTGCTGGGAGAATATCCCGGAAAGATTCCTTATCCGTTCTGTCGCAAATATATAGACCCGAAGTTTGAGGGTGACAAGACCAGTACCCGGCCTTTCCTGCTCCGTTTTTCTGATGTGGCGCTTATTTATGCAGAGGCGGCAGGTCCTACGGCTAAGGCTTATGAACTGGTAAACTTCATTCGTAGCCGTGCCGGTTTGGGAGATATGAAACCGAATCTGGGGAAAGATGAATTCCGCAGGGAAATACTGAAAGAGAGAACTTTTGAACTTGCCTTTGAAGGCGATCATGTATATGATTTGCGCCGATGGAACCGGATTACGACGGATGTTCCCGAGGCAGCCGGGCTTTCGGAAGATCAGGTGACTTTCTATCCGATACCGCAGGCTGAAATAAATTTGAATGGAAGTCTCAGACCTTAAAAAGAAGTAAGATTATGGTAAAACTAACGAAATACATTTTGCTTGCCTGCATTGTGTTGACCCAGCAGGCATGTGTGAAAGATTTGCAGGACGACATCAATGATGGTGGCTGGAATCATGAGCGCACCATATTGGATATACAATTTGAAAATCAGATGGGGACCGCCCTTATTGAGACTGTGGATGCGGCTACGGGAGATATAAACCTGGCTATCAATGTTGATGCTGTACCCGATTTGTCGAACATCAGACTGAAAAAGCTACAACTCTCTTATCAGGCGGAAGCTTCCTTGCAGGTGGGAGATGCCTTGAATTTTGAGAATGATTCGAGGAGTGCGTCAATCACTGTTACTTCCACTACCGGAGAGACACGTAATTATACGATTACCGTATCCGAATTTACGGAAACTCTTGTAGGCACTTGGGATGTAAAGAAATTGACTATTTACGGTGGTACCGGGCCGGAATATGGTGGAGGTGCCGTGATGCAATTAACAGATAAGCCTTGGTGCTGGTCGGAAACGTATGGTCCGCAGGCTGAGTGCGACAATGTGCTTACCTTTACAATGACCGGAGTGACGGATGAGGGTAATACAAGCGGTATCTGTATCAATGATGCGGGAGCCGATGGAAAATATGCTGATTTCATCTTCCTGGGCGACGGTAACAAAGAGAATCCCGGTGTAGATATCGACCTGAAGAAGTTCTATCGCCAGATTCCTGAAGGTGAAAGTACATGGGTACGCGATTATGCAGCGAATACGATTACCTTTACAGATAAAGAGGGCCGGAAGACTACTGGTTCTTTAGTGGCTGCCGGAACAGAAGACTTGGGTAACGGATTGAGCATGACTATCGATCGGAATGCCTTTGCCTTCAATCTGAGTGGTACGGATGACTGGACGAATATTTACAGTGACTATGACAAGTTTGTCAAGAAAGTGCGCCGTTACTGGATCTCTGTCTCCAAACGTTGATATATCTTATGAAACGGTTTGCTATACTCTCTGTTTTCTTTCTGTGGGGCGGCTATGCCGCTTCACAGACTGTTGTTTCTGTAGATACGAAACAGATTATCAATGAAGGTTACATCGGTAACGGTGCTCAGTGGGACCCTTATCAATTGGATTACGGAAAAGGACGTTTGGATATTTCCGAGGCCGACTGGAAGAAGATGTATGACCGTCTGGACTTTATGCGCCCTCAGTTTATACGTGTCATGACCAACACTACATCGGTAATGCAGGATGGAATTCTTTATCCCGAACGTGGCTTGGAGCATTTGTCTCATATATTGGATTACTGCCAATCGCGTGATGTGACAGTAATGTTCGGTGATTGGGGTGGGGGAATGGTAGATGCCCGGAAAGAGGTGATCCGTGAAAAGAATCTTTCCGCTGCTGCCGAATATGTTCGTTTTCTGATAGAGGAAAAAGGATATTCCTGTATCAAATACTACAATCTGGTGAATGAGCCGAATGGCTACTGGTCTTCAACGGACGGAAAATATTCCCTTTGGGCACGTGCCATCCGCTTCTTCTACGGAGAATTGCAAAAGAACAAACTTGCAGGTAAACTTTCGGTTGTGGGGCCTGATGCTGCAATCTGGACGGCTGATGAGGCCTGGTGGGTGGATAGTTGTGCTACGCATCTGAAAGATGAGATTGGACTTTATGATATCCATACCTATCCTTCTAAAATAACGGTGAACAGCGGGGAGTATACTGACATTATCCGTGCCTATAAACAAGCTGTTCCGGCAGGTCGGAAAATCGTGATGGGTGAGATTGGATTTAAGTTTGTGGAACCCGCCGATTCTGTTTATCAGCGTGAAAACCTCCGTAGGGCAGCGGCAAAGCCTTATGCTTCGATGGATGATTCTCAAATGTTTGTTTATGATTTCATGTACGGTACTGACATGGCAGATGCTCTTTTCCAAACAGTAAATGCAGGATATTCCGGTTCGGTGGTGTGGATGCTCGATGATGCCATGCATGCGAAAGAAGCACCTGATAAACTGAAGGTATGGGGATTTTGGAATATCTTTGGCGAAGAGTATTTCGGTACAGAAGAAGAGGAAGTGCGTCCCTGGTTTTATGCCTGGTCGTTGCTGACGCGCTATATGCCTGCCGGTTCGCGTGCTTATAAGGTTGAGGTGGAAGGAGACAAGTCTCTTAAGGCGATTGCTGTGGAAAAAGACGGTAAATATATGATTGCCGTGGTCAATGTTTCCAGGGAAGAGAAATCTGTATTACTTAAAAGTACTTCTCTCCCCGTATTGAAAGGTGTGAAACAGTACTTGTATGCCGAGGGCCGATTACAGAAAGAAGGTGATTGCCGATTATTACCCCATCGCCAAGGGGTGACATTGCGCCCGGCCAAAGGCGAAGCATTCCAAATGCCCGGAGAGTCTCTGGTGGTATATACGAATTTCGATTATTAATTGATAACCGTTCATAATAAGATTATGATGAAGATAAATATGATTTTAAGTTGCATGCTGTTATGGCTCGTATCAGCTTGCACCTCGCAAGAAGTGGTGGAAATTACGGTCTCATCGGAAGTGACGAATGCCGGATATATCGGCAATGGTGCCGAGTGGGATCCCTATGATGAGGCTGAAGCTTGGGGTGCTTCTGTCTCTGATAAAGACTGGGAAACACTCTGCAAACGACTCAACTTTATGAAGCCGCAGTATATACGTTGCATGATAAACAGCCCCTATCGCTATTATGATTCTGCAACAGGCATGTATGATAAAACACGGAATATAGCTTCCATTTCCCGACTCCTGAAGTATTGCACCGAGCGGGGGATAACCGTCATGTACGGTGAATACAATCCGCCTGCCTGGGATATGAAGCAGGATCAGAAATGGGTGGATATGTCCGTTGACTATCTTAATTACCTGGTGAATGACCTTGGTTTCTCTTGCATCAAGTATTTTGTAATCTTCAACGAGCCTGATGGAAACTGGGCATCTACCAATGGTGATTATGAAATGTGGAAACAAATGCTTTTCCGTTTTCACCGGAAGATGAAAGAGTATCCCGGGCTGACGGAAAAGGTGATGCTTGCAGGGCCGGATGTAGTAGCCGATTACAAGAATGAGGCTTCTGCCTATGATGCCGAAGGGTGGGTGAAACAAACGGCACTGGATGCTGATTCCATTATCGGATTGTACGATGTCCATGCTTATCCGGGTCAGAATGAAGTGCGTACCGGACAATATCCTGAAATTCTTTCCCGCTATAAACGTCATGTTCCCGAGGGGAAAAAGATTGTTTTGGGTGAGGCCGGTTATAAGTATTGGCGTGATGCTGATTCTTTATTGATGGCAGAATATAACCGCCGGGTCGAAGGGCATCCTTTCACTAAAGGGAGTGACTGCAATATGCTCTGTTACGACTATTTCTATGGTCTCGATATGCCGTTGCTTGCCATGGAAGTGATGAATGGAGGATATTCGGGTATGGCTGTGTGGATGCTGGATGATGCAATGCATAGCAGCGGAGATTCCGGAAAGACGGAAGATGTTAAGATATGGGGTATGTGGAATATTCTGGGAGAGGAAGTATTTAATAAACCAGATGAAGAACAGATACGGCCCTGGTTCTATACCTGGTCGCTAATGTGCTGTTATTTTCCTGCCGGAACGGATATATTGCATACTGCTGTAGCTTCGGAAAATAAAGATGTCTATGTGGTGGCAGGTACTTACCAGGGCAAATTGACGGTGGCCATGGTGAATGTGGGAGAGAAAGATAAATCTGTGCAGCTCACTTTACCCCGTCCGATGGAGAATGCCTCCCTTTATAAGTATGAGGAAAATCTTCAACCCAAGGATACCGATGGATTTCCTGTTCCCCAGGAAACGGGACTTCATTTGAAAGGAACGTATAAAACGACCTTGAAGGCACAGACGTTCCAGTTATTAACTGATATTCAATAATAAGATAGTTATGGAAAAAGTATATATGGCAATCTTTATTGCCTTGTTGGGCTGTTCGTCCTGTTCTAAAGATAATGATGAGCTTGCACCCGAACCGCCGGGTACCGAAACTGTAGAACTGAGCATGGTAGATAAAAGTGCAACGGCCGAAACTAAGGCCTTGTATGCCCGTCTATGGGATATACAGCAAACCGGATTCATGTTCGGACACCATGATGATTTGTTCTATGGTCGTAAATGGTATGATGTTTCGGGCAATTCTGATACGAAGGAGGTATGCGGAGATTATCCGGCTGTATTCAGTGTAGATTTTGCGGAGATTATGGATGATCGCTGCGAGGGGAATGAGGCTAACGCTATTCGCAAACGCTGTATTCTTGAGGCACGTCGTCGTGGGGAGGTAATTATTGCATGCTGCCATTTGAATAATCCCTTGACCGGAGGTGATTCGTGGGATAATTCGAGTGCCGAAGTCGTACGTGGGATTCTTGAAGACGGGAGTGCCGTACAGGCTAAGTTTAAGACCTGGCTTGATCGCCTGGCTACATTTGCCGGTGGATTGAAAGATGATCAGGGGAAGCCGATCCCTGTTATTTTCCGTCCTTTCCATGAGCATACGCAGACTTGGTCGTGGTGGGGGAAAAGTTGCACTACGGAGGTGGAGTTTATCGGTCTCTGGAAGTTTACAGTCAATTATCTTCGTGATACAAAAGGTATACACCAGTTTATCTATGCCATTTCCCCACAGATGGATTCCGTGAAGCGTGAAGAGGACTTCCTTTTCCGTTGGCCGGGTGATGAGTATGTAGATTTTATAGGTATGGATTGTTACCACGGTCTGAATCCTGCCACTTTCTCTTCCAATCTAAAGACTATTTCCGAATTATCGAAGAAAAAGAAGAAGCCTTGCGGGGTGACGGAAACCGGTGTCGAAGGATTTACTGATAAGGATTATTGGAGTAAGCAGATACTTACTCCTGCAACTGGGCGCAAAGTCAGCATGATTGTGATGTGGCGCAATAAGTTTGTCGGAGGCAACGAATCGGATATGCATTATTTCTCTGTATTCAAGGGGCATGCTTCTGAGGCGGATTTCATTAAGTTCCATGCTAATGAGCTTACTTTCTTCAGTAGCGATCTGCCGGACATGTATCAGATGCCTGAGAATGTGGAGGTGAAATAAGTTTCCTAATACATTCCGCTACCTATTAGGATATGATTTGTTTGTTTCATCCAATCATCATCACCTGAATACGGGTGATGATGATTGGGAAGCCAGGAAAAACTGAGCGATGCAGAATATGCGAATGGAAAATATGAGTGGATTAGTATTCGTCGCTCAGGGAGATAACTTTCAATTGCTTTTCAAATGCAGCTTGCGGTAAATTGGTATAGACATTCACTTTCACAGAGCAGCCAGGCAATATATCAAAATAATTGTCGCTGAATGAACTGTCCATATCGCCGATGGTTATGAATACGGCACGGGCAAAGTTGTCGCTGTTGAGAGTCAGTTCGAAACCGCCTTCGATGAGCTCTATGCTCGAAGTGATAGCAGCTTTGGGATAGTTCACTTCTTTCTGTTTCACGAGGAAGTAGTTATTGGCATAACTGTTTGTCCCTTTGTCGGTCAGCAGGACGGCATGAACGAATACATCTTCTTTCGGTGTATTTTTTAAGGCTTCACTCAAAGGAACTGAGAATACCGTCTGGCTACTGTTGGCGTCTATCTTTATATTTCGTTTGAAACTGCTCACTTTCTCTCCTGTCAGTTTCATTACTTCTACCTGTAGCGTGCCGTTACAGGATTTGAGGCGGTCGGAAACCACCTGGATGTTCAATACTTCGTCTTCGTCGGTTATGGGAGAAACAAGAATATCACGGTAAGCCTTGCGGGCAAAGTAATGCTGCGCTTTCCAGCGACCGTAGTAGTCGCGGCTTGCCCAGGAAGCCACGGGCCAGCAGTCGTTGTGTTGCCAGAAGAGAGTTCCCATACAGTAGGGCATATCCCGGCGGTGTGCCTCGATGGCTGTTTTGATGGCATCTCCTTGCAGCACGTGGTTCATGTAGAGGAAGGCTTCGAAGCTTTTGGGTGTGCGATATTCGTTCAGCAGATAAGTCTCAATCAGTTGGTTGGCGTGCATGCCTCCGCGCTGATGGGACATCATGACTTCCGAATAGATATCCCAGTCCTCTTCACAGGGAGCGTAGCGCTTCACGGATTCAAATTCGGGGAAGGATTGGAAGCCATATTCGCTGAAAAAACGGCTTCGTTCTTTGTTGTACGTCTCGATGGGCTTTTTACCATGCCACACATCCCAGTAGTGGCGGTCGCCGTTGTGGTCATCGCTGCCACCGTCTTCACGGGCGAAAGGAGAAGAAGGCCAATAGAAACTTTCGGGTGCGTATTCCTTCACAACTTCGGGAAGGGTGACGTAATACTGATCGGTGAACTGTTTCCAGATCTTCTTTTCATACTCCGGATTCTGCGCCTTGTATCGTTTCTGCCAGCCCCAGTTGAACCAGGCGTCATTACATTCGTTGTTTCCACACCAGAGGGCGATACAGGCATGGTTTCGCAGACGTTTCACATTGTCGATGGCTTCCTGGCGGATATTCTCCAGCAATTCCCCTTCAGCGGGGTAGAGGCTGCATGCAAACATGAAATCTTGCCAGACGAGGATGCCGTAGCGGTCGCAGAGTTCATAGAACAGGTCATTCTCATAAATGCCGCCGCCCCAGATGCGAAGCATGTTCATGTTGACATTGGCGGCGTCAAGGATTGTCTTTTCGTACAGTTCCGGTGTGACGCGTGGCAGGAAGTTATCTTGCGGAATGTAGTTGGCTCCTTTGGCAAAGACGGGGACTCCGTTCAGTTCCACATAGAACGTCTTTCCATCCTTGTCCGGGCGGTTGATGATCTTCAGCGAGCGGATACCCACTTGTGTGCTCTGAATGTCGGATGTTTTGTTATTGATGGCAAGCGCGGTACGGAAGTCATATAAATGTTGCTCACCCAGTCCGTTACTCCACCACAATCGGGGATTCCGGATGATAAACGGAAGGGAAATCTTATTGTTTCCTTTGTGGAGGGAAACGGTTTTGCCTGCCATTACTCTGCCGGAAGCGGCATCAGTCACCGTAAGGGTGGCTTCGTCTATTTCCTTATCTGATTGAACTTCTATTTCTCCCACGATGGATGCACGGCTTTTACTGACTTCCTGCTGACGGATGAAGACATCGCTGAGTCGGGCGTCATCCCATGCTTCAATGTATACAGGACGCCAAATGCCGGAGGTCACTAAGCGAGGTCCCCAGTCCCAGCCGTAATGATAACCGGCTTTGCGGGCAAATACGCTGACTTTCTTGTCGAATAATCCACCGTTTTCGGACTGGTCGTTACTGGCTTCGTAGTGGTAGGGCAGTGCATCCCATTTGGGAATGTCCACCTTGATGGGAGAATGGAAATAGATTTTCAGGATATTTTCTCCGGGTTTCAGTTCCGCCTTTATGTCTGTTTTCCATTCACGGAACATGTTGTTGGTCTCCAGTATTTTCTTTTCGTTCAGATATACGTCTGCATAAGTGTCGAGTCCTTTGAATACGAGGTCGATGTTCTGCCTCTCCATCATTTCGGGGGGCAGTTGGAAGGAAGTCTGGTAGATCCAGTCTTCCTTGTCTATCCATTGCATGCCGCGTTCGTTGAGGCGGAAGAAGGGGTCTTCGATGATTTTGTTGTTAATTAAGTCGGTGTGCACCACTCCGGGAACGGTGGCGGGATACCAGTTACTGAGCCGGGCCTGTTTGAATTGCCAGCCTTCGTTCAGCTCTTTCCGGAGAGGAACGGCTATCAGCAGGGCGCTGCACAAGAGTGATGAGGTCAGTAGTGACGCTCGCTTCATGTTCAAATTCAGTTTTTTCATGACTGTTAGTTATTGAGTTATGTTGAATGTCGGTTTTAATCCTTCCCGTCGGGTTACGGATGCTGCCAGGTCGCGGAAATAGAGTTGCGCTATTTCGGTGCCGTCCGTTTTGCCGGTATTAGTTAGGTCAAAGGTAATGATAATTACTTCATTCCGGGTATATTGAGTGGAGGATAATTGCAGATTACTATATGCAAATGTTGTATAGGATAAGCCATATCCGAATGGGAAGCGGTCGCCCTGCCATGACTACTGTAACCAGCGGTTTTCCCGTTTCGGACAAACGGTGCGGTTTTCCGTGTATCACATCTCTGCCCTTGCGCGTTTCGGCTTTAAGGTATGGGAAGTTCTCGCAGTGCAATTGGTTCATTTGCCCTATCTTCTCTTCCAGTGTCATCTTTCCGAGGAGTATCCCGATACGCTTTTCTGTCTCTTTATCCGATTTATAATCAGTGGAATAACAGGCGGATGGATGAAGTAGAAGGAAGACTGAAGTTACATAATAAAGGATGTGTCTGAACATATCGGCATGTACGTTTAAAGGTTTAATTATTCTGTGTCCAAATGTACAGAACATACCTTTTCCGATATGACTAGATTTTGCTGTTTAATGATACTATTTTGAAGAGGAGGATTCTGCTGGGATGTACAGGTATTCATCAATTTCAACTACTGATTCACATTGATAAATGATTCCGCCTATCCCTTGTCTGTACGGCAATAAAGACTTGCATTTTCCACACCGTTGCCAAGCCATCAGTCACCCACTTTCAAGGCGGATGAAATGGCCAGTGAATGTGGAAGAAAGGTTCCGGTGAAAGACAGAACCCTCTGCCAGTACCGGAGCCTTTTCACATGCAAGACGTGTCTGTATACCCCGCCCGGAAGTATCTGTAGAGGGGTGCGCAGGGGAGCGGTCATGACAAGCGCTTGTCACCACCCATGACATGCGCTTCTCATCAGCGGTGACAAGCGTATGTCATGACCGCTGACTTGCCGCCGGACTTTTCCGCTTCGTACGGACTCTTGAAAATGTCATCTACCTCCCGCCGAAAGACGCTGACACTTGATAAAATTGCACAATGATAATATCTGACAATAAAGTATGGAAAGGGAATCAGTTACAAGCTACGGGCTACAAGCTACAAGTAGCTGCACTATGTTCCAAAAGGTACTTGTAGCCCGTAGCTTGTAGCTGATTCATATCCGCTCCGCAAATGAACAAATTGCTCTCTGTTCAACTTTCCCTCACCCCTTTTTTAAAGATATGGGATAATCGTAATATAAATACCCGTAATAATGGCCGACGTGATAACCCCGGAAATATTCGCTCCCAAGGCATCTCCCAAAATAAACGAGTCCGGATTATCTTTGCTCACCAGCTTCTGAGCCACCTTTGCCGTAGTAGGTACACAACTGACGGCAGCAATTCCGATTACCGGATTATAATTTCCCTTCTTGATAAAGTACATGATGTATCCACCCATGATGCCGCCGATACCGGAAAGCAACAATGCCACTATACCCAATACCAGCAGTTTCAGAATCTTCGGATCGAGCAACAAGTGCGCGTCACAAAGCACACCCAGCAATACGCCCAGCATAAATGTAGAACCGT